>Ga0154020_10006157_pt1 | contig 14069 bp, 8 predicted proteins | sample Klosneuvirus_201_FD_109709 | JGI IMG/M metagenome (GOLD analysis project Ga0154020, IMG submission 109709) | Active sludge microbial communities from wastewater, Klosterneuburg, Austria - Klosneuvirus_20160825_MG | ecosystem: Engineered > WWTP > Aerobic digester > Activated sludge | place...
AACCGCAGTCGGTGGAACCGCAGTCGGTGGAACCGCAGTCGGTGGAACCGCAGTCGGTGGAACCGCAGTCGGTGGAACCGCAGTCGGCGGAACCGCAGGATTACCATTAACATCTTTAGTTCTTGTAGCGCTTACAGATTGTAATGTCGGAGTAGGGGTTGGAGTAGAAATCTGGGTCATACAATAATTACACTTTACATTCCAAGTCCACAGCTCGGTATACAGCATAACAATTGGGGCATCCGCTGCGTCTAATTGTGTTCGATATACCCGTTTACTCCCAACATCTATTTTCAATTCATCATCACTTCCACCCGGATCCAACCGGCACTTTCCTTCAAAACAATATATCCAAATATCGTCACCAATTATTTCAACAATCATTTGGCTACCGGTAACAGTTGCCACCATCTTAGGCCACTTAGAAAAATGGACCTCCGCCACATTTCCTGAGGTAGGCTGAACAAAAATTGCGCCTTGTTCAAGGATCGGTGTTATCTTTTCACTAAAAATGATTTGCGCTCTAGTATTTTCCAGCAAATAGATAATATTATTTCCCCCGGTTGCGCCGAGTACAACCTGCACAAGACCCGTTCCAGAGGAAACAATGTCCCCTGAATTTACTTCTTGCTTTAAAGTCACACTCGCGAGCTGTCCGGATACTTGGTCAACTCGCGCTTTCCCGGGGTCAATACGCTGGGTAGGTGTGCGAGAAGGTTCCGCTGTGTTTGTAATAAACACTACTATAGGATCTTCTTTCATTTTCCGAACAAGATTCACAGATACGGTCATAAGTGCTGAAATTAATACCAAGAAAGCAAAACTGGTCAAAATTCTCTGGAAAAGCACTTTTTGTCCGCGCTTCTTGGATAATGATTCTATCTTTTCAACGCGCCCTTTATCAAGATATTGAACCACAACTGCCGAAACATTGTCATCCACCTTACGCCCCTCTGCAAAACCTACCATTTTTACGGCTGCATTATTACCAATCTCAGTTTTAACCGCGTCGGCCAGTTCTTCGGGTTTTGTAAAGGGTCGGTGATTCTCATCGGATTTAGTTAATCCATCAGAACATAAAAGCAAAGAATCTCCCGCTTCTAAAGGCAATCCAGCCCGTCCAAATTTTGATGCGGTCTTTCTGTCCTCGATTCCGTTTAAATACAACGCAAGATCGACTTCTACCTGTGCTTTTTTACCAATGTAATTACTCAAAACTGATGCTTCGGTACTATTGGGGTCTCCCCCATATAAATTATAGTAGGAATGATCCATCGTAAGCTGGAGAATTTTCCCGGAATCCTGAATCCAATAGGCACGACTATCACCCACATTACCAACATAACATCGTTCGTTGTATATTACGCTAAGAACTAAAGTAGTTAACCCATCACCACTCGACTTTTCGTTTTCTTCAATTACAGCGGTATTTGCTTCAGTAAAAGCATCAAGAATGATTTCCAGAATATTAATTTTTGAATTTTTTTCAATACTATCCTTTGCCGTGTCAATCGCAATTTGTGCAGCATTTGCGCCAAATTCTGCCGATCCAACACCATCTGCAACAGCACCAACAACAAGCAAAAGATCACTTGCTGTTTTAATGGAGGAAACAAAGGCCCGGTCTTCATAATATTTCCCTTTTGAATTTCCTACAGCGCTTTTCATTCCTATACAATATCGATCGTAAATGAGTTTTATTTCATCACTGCGTGTCATATAAATTCCTCGTTGTGCGAATAATAAGGTATTCCAATCTGATTATCTAATTTAGTGATGTAGTCATAACTGTGACCACTATTATGTTAGGTCACTCGTATCCTAGGAGGCGGGAACGTTTCTTCGATTGCATAAATTAATTCTTTTATTGCTGGTCTTTTCTTTGGGTCCTCTTGCAACATCCACCGAGCGAATTTACTCAGCATAGGTCGTGCTTGATAAATATCCTGTATTTTGGATTTAAAGGTTCCTTCTATCAAGGTAGTACGTATAGACCGCTCACTTCCTTTGAATAAATGTTCCCCAGTAATAATTTCATAAAACATCACTCCAAGACTCCAAATATCCGATTCACGCGCAAATAATGGCATATCTTTCACCATGCCTGTTGAGCTTAAAAATCGCTCTGGGGATACATATTCCAAGGTATAACTTGATTTTACTATTTCAGAACCATCACTATCTAAACAGGCCAACGCAAAATCAATTAAAACAGGCTGGGGAATCTGATCAGGTGAGGTTGGAATCCTAAAAACAATATTCGCTGGTTTAATATCACGATGTCCATAACCTTTTTGATGCATAAAAGAGACTGCCTGGAGAATTTGATAAAAAAGCTCTAATTTCCATTCCAACGGATAACTTTTAATTGCAGGTATATTCTTATCCAAAGTCTCCCCGCGCAGGAACTCCATGACAATGAAATAAGGATCATTCTTCACTTGGAGCGCCTTTAAACGATAAACAGCATCGCTGTCATCCCGTTCAATAGGATACAAACGCACAATCCCAGGATGCCGCCAATCCCATTTTTGCAATAATGTGCTCTCCCGTTCAAGTAATTTATCTTCATGGCTAGGTCCATCGTTACCTGTTCTAGCAAACTTAACTACTAACTTCAATTTTGGATCTGTCAACTTGGTTGCTAAATATACTAACGCCATACCTCCATCTTGACTGATCCGTCGCTCTATTTTGCAATAATTTGCGATAATTGTTCCCGGTTTAATATCCATTAATTGACCTCTCATTGTCGATGTCGGAAATTCTCAAACTGCTTATCAATATCATCAGATTTTTCACTATCCTTCTTTATTTCCTGTGTTGAATTATCACTTTGATCAAAATCAAACTCTACTCCTGATTGAGATTGAAATTCCGATGGGCGTTTGACTTTGGTTTTGCGATCTTGGCCAGGGGTTTCCGATGAGGAACCATTGACTTCACGAAATTCCAATTCAACGGGCTGTTGTCCCTCATAGCCCATTCGAATACGTTGTCCAGTATGAATAGGACGCGGCTCAAAATTTGGGATCGCTTCATCATCTAAAAATGTTTCATTACCGCTTTTAGAAATACCCACCAATCGCCATTGTCCATTTGATCGTTCCACTCTTGAGTGCATCCGGCTTATCGATGAGTTACTATCTGCATAAAAAGTAAAATCAACCTCGTTGGGGTCACGTCCCAAGGTCACAGATTCAGTTTGAACTTTTAATTCTTTACCGATCAATCTTTGTGGTCCTTCCAGAACAACTAAAATTGCCAAGGTTTTCTTCTTTGCCCCAACAATCGTTTTTCGTACATTTTCGACAATTTTCCCAATGGCTCCGGAACTGATGAATGTATTCACCTTTCGCCAAAATATAATTACCAATATTAAAAGAATTACAACGATTACACCTAACCCATAGACCGCGTACTTAAGGATCACATTATCCGCATTTAGAGGAATGACGTTCGTCACACGCATATTAATGGGATTGCTTAGTCCTTCAAATCCGTATTCATCCACGACACGGACTTGAATACTTACATCATTCTGCCCGCCAAGTTTAAAATCACGCAAGTCCCACATAAATTCAAGGTTTTGTCCATCACTTGGATTCATAGTAGCAACAGTATTTGTCCCAGATGAAGTAGTTAAAATTAATTCAGCAACTTTAATCTTTCGTGGTTTATTGTCACTCCAGGAGACTTGAAATTGCACAAGCTGGGCGTCAACATCATATATGTAACCTGTTTCAGAATTCCTGAGCGCAGTACGTTTCAAATCCAGCCCCTCTACAGGAGTGGAAATACTCAGTATCGGGCTACTCAAAGAAATGCTAAAACGAGTGGTATTTAATTCAGTTTCAACCTTGGTACCAATCCAATTTACGCTCAGTACATGCTCCAACGCTCCAGTAGGAGATCGAAAAGCAGCTTCATAACGAGTCCTTTGATCTATCAACACATTGAAAAATGGTTGATCCAATACAGTAAATTCTTGAGGCAGCTTCCTTGCCACTTCCTGATATATCCCCCCTGTTTCCTTTGCGATTTTGCGGTATTCATCCTGGTTGCCCAAGGTGTCTTTTTCAATATTTACAACATGAACAGGCACTCCCGCAGATATCGCTTCGCCGACAACAAATTTAATTTGCTGCGTATCGATTTCTTCTTTACCCATCAGCATAACTATCATTGTAGGCATCTTACAACTAAGGTTGTCGGCTCGAATCATGCTGATAGCCTCAGTGTAAGGTGTATATGCAGTCGCCCAGACTGAGAGTTCCTTCATATCTGCAACAGCTAATTGAACATCGGATTTTGCGCTCGTAGTCTTAAGATACAACCAAGGATTCGATCGATGGGAATCGGCTACTGAAGAAAAAATTGTAACTCTATCCAAGCCATCGATCATATATCGATCCACAAAGCGCTGAATGACGGCTTTCATAGTCGTTGAGTTGGTTCTGTTTCCTTGATCAACTACAAAAATCATGTTCAGCCCTAGATCCTTCTTGGCACTCAATGTCCTTGGTGCAACTTCCTGCCCGTTATCCACAAACATGATTTGGTCACTTAATAGATTTTGCGGCACAGAGAAAGTCTTTGCATCATACGCACGGAAGGAAATTTGTAATTCAGGAAAATTCGCCAACGATGACGGTTGCAACACGCAAAGATTTGTACTATTCTCTTCTGATTGGGCGGCTACCGAATCAGGAAAAAATAAGAAAGAAGAAATAACAGCGAAAATCATTACTATTACAATCACATTTTGAACTGTGGAAGAAAACCTTTTCATTATGAATGAGCTCCGATTTATTTTATAGTTAGACTGATTCCTAGTTTAAGATCAGGTCTGTCGAGGCTTGGGCCAAATGACAACACAGCACGATCATGAAGCTCCACTCGCGAGTTTGGTAATAATCTAATTTCATCCAAGAATAGTCCGGAATGGCAATCTTGTTCTAATTCAACCAACCATTTGCCATCCTCTTCCCATATTCGAGCAACTTTCCTTGAAACGACATCAGGATCCTGAAGGTATGGAGTCAAATCAATATCCGGCTGATATTCACTCCCTCGGCCGATGAGCACTTCCGCCCTATCAATGATCAATGGCGGAATATTCAACTGCTTAGGAAAATGTAAAGCCAATTTCACACTCGACATAGCTGGGCGGTAAAGGATTAGGAATTCACCTGGGTTTATATGGAGATCGCTCAGCGACTCTTTTGACGGATAGGTGATCTGCCTTGCAATCAGGATTTGAAAATCTGAGGTTAGTGAAACCGTATTCTGTCCTTTTATGTGTTTAATGATCCCAGCCAGCTCGGAGATCAGGTTCTTTTCGGCATCTGCTCGATAATTCTTAAAGTTATCTTCAACGATTTGGACTTTAATATCGATTTTTTTCATGCACTTATATCCTTTCGGTCAGTTTTGGCATTGTTTTCAGTTATCTCTTTGCGACGGAGACGGATATATTGTTCTTCGAGTTCATCGATGTTATCGAACCAACTCTGCGAACTTTTATCTGAGGCCCTATCCCGCGCCGGTCCCACATCGTTCGCTTCGTTCTGATCTGCATTGGGGATCACCAGATCATCAGACCAGTGGGACTTGGATATGCCCTCCCAGGCACTGAGGGATTGCTTTAAACTGTCATCATCGGGGAAAGCAAATTGCACCATATGCATCCGTGTTCGATTGATAAAATATCCCCTTCCTTCCGTAAATTCCTGCTTACGCATCGTAGCAGTCGCCTTGCCGCCCAGATGCTCCAATGTTTCATGGTTCACAAGAGACCCCCCCCCGCGCAATGACTTTATTTGTTTTATCAGTGGATCCAGATCTCGGCTCAAGCTCTGAGACACACAGGAGATAATGAAATGAAATTTTATGTCGTAATCTCGCCGGATATGCTTGGATAGAACATTTAATAGATCAGATTGGATCGGCATAACCTCCCGGATCAGGTCGTAATCATCGATAACAATAAATATCTGGTGATTCAATCGAGTGGTCAGTTGAGGGTTATTCTCTTCACTAACTGTATTCATCAATTCCCGTCGCTTCTTAAGCTCTTCGATAAGGTATTTCAAATTCAGTGAAAGCCGGTCTTCATCGGTGACCCATTCGATCACATGCGGCAGATTACGGAGCCGCCGCAAACTGGTCTGGGTCCCATCCACAAGGAGCACACTTGCATCAGCCGGGGACAATGTGTTGGCAATACTTAAGACGATGGATTGCAAAAAGCTGGTCCTGCCCGACTGAGATGGTCCCCCGATCAAGAGATGCGAGGGGCATTTTTCCCAGTCGATATTGAAGGTATCTAGGGTGTTCCCATCACTACCCATTGGGAATGAGGAGGTGAACATTTTTGCAACTTCCTGTGACTTGCCCAACAAGGTGAATAGATTAATTCTGGTGGGCAAGGTAAGAATTCCCGGAGCCGATTCACTCTCTGGGCAAATTTGTTTCATTTTCAACATGTCAGCCGCAATACCCGCTGCTAATCCGCCAACTGACTTGCTCTCATCTTCCTTAATGGATTGGGAGGAAATGGTTGTGGCAATTTGAAATTGCATGGGAGGTAAGCCAAACCGGAATCCTCGTCCAGGCGGCAGAGAACCGATCTCAGGAGAAGTCATCGCCCCCACAAAGGATTTGTAATCTCCCTTATCTGTAAGGTTGAAAGCGATTCTTTGTTCAACCAAATTCAACACCTTATGGGGGATATCACTGAACTGCAGGAAAGTGCCTACAAAGTAAATACCCACATTTCGCCCGTTTTCGATCAACTTTACGATCTCTTCCAATTCAAACATGTATTCAGTGTTCTTAAGTTCTCCAAAATTATCAACGATGACTACGATAGACGGAAGTCGCTCTAAAGGTTTATTGACTTGGCTGTTATATTCTGGCAGAGAATCAATACCCTTGATACCCAAGATCGTTTTCCGGATCTCAAGTTGATTGCTCAGATAACTGATCAGGCGCTGTAGTTTTTCTGTTTGACCGCCCACAATCACATCACCAACCTGTGGAAAACCCATCAGGGCAGACAAGGATTTTCCCGCAAAACTCAATACGAAAATATTAACTTCTAATGGCGAATATTGATAGGCCAAGCTGCATATCATTGTGCGAATAAAGGATGTTTTTCCTGATGAAGGTGAACCAAGCACCAAGAGATTGCCCTTATCTTGGAATTCGATCCACAACGGGGGTTGTTGCCGTCTAGCAAGATCATCCAGAACACCAACTACAACCTTAAAACCCTGTCTTTCTGATGTCGTTACCCATTTCTTTCCATTCCACCCACCCGAAATGTAAGGAGAGATCTCCGAGAATAGCAGCTCTTCCTTTAATGGATCCAGAAGTATTTTATCCATCTGCTTTAATTTTTGTCCACTCATCATTTGATCATAAAGGTGTTTCATTTCATTGATCAATATATTGGATATATAGCTATCCTTCTCAATTTCACCAGGCTCGGTGGGTTCGATTTCCTTTTCCCAAACATCCATGGAGGTTTCTTCTTCACGATCCAGATAATAGACAGGATCTGCAGATTCCTGTTCCTTGGTATGAACCATATAATCAACTGCGACCCGGGCTGTCTGGAATTTATGGGACACTCCCGCATCCCCTACCTGGAAAATCGCGCGGCCTGGAATATCCTTTGGCAGCATGGCAGCATCGGGACGGCGCAGAATATCCTTACTATCATCCCCGGATTGAACTCTCAAACAAATACGGAAATTCAAGTTGGAACGCATTTCATCTGTGATCACACCTGTCGGGCGCTGGGTTGCGAGTATGAGATGAAGCCCCAGAGCGCGACCAACACGCAAGAGCGACATTAACGTGCTCATAAATGTCTGCATTTCCTTGGCTAATTCTGCGAATTCATCAATAATAATAAATAGATGGGGTAGAGGTTCCCAATTTTCCGGGATATGCTTCAACTTAAAAATTTCCTCGTGATAGCGAAGAATATCCTTAAACCCTTTTCTGACCAAAAACTCCTGCCTTCGAATGTTCTCAGCCTTGATCGCTTCGAGGGCCCGAAGGGCCGAAGCCCTATCAAGGTTTGAGATCATTCCAACTGTATGAGGCAGGTCAGCAAATTCCCTGAACGCGCTTCCGCCTTTAAAATCCACCAGCAGGAAGTTCAAGAAATAGGGGTGGTGCTCCAGGGCTAGGGAACTTACCAGAGTTTGTAGCAGTTCACTTTTTCCCGATCCAGTCGTCCCCGCCACCAATCCGTGTGGGCCGTCTTTATTCTCGGCAAGATGTATGGATAGTGGATGGTCTCGGGTATTGTTCCCGACAAGGATCGGAAATGGCAGTAGTCCATCTTTATTCGGAATTTGGTTCCAGCGCTTTGGAATTTCAAACTCATCAAGCCCACTAACATCGTAGGTCTGCAAAAGATTAATTCGGCTGGGAATCCGGCTATCCGACCCAATACTCCGGGTTGCAATTGGAATTAATTTGTGCGATAAATTGTCAGCATGAATAAAGTCCAGCGTTTCGGCAATACCTTGAATTCGATTGGATGAGGGACCTGTTTTCCAAAATGCGAATTGCTTGTTAGCCTCGATTTGAATAACCGACTTGCAGTCACTCGGCAAATTTTCCAAGATGTCACTGAGTACGATAAGAATCGTCTTAAGTTCCGCTCCTCGGGTTAAGAGTTGGTTTAAGATGGGTTCTTCCAAAAAATTCGCATCCCGATCAAAAAGAATGACACGGTAAACCGAAGATTCTTGAGCATTGCCCTCGGGTTGGTCAGAGGGGTCCAGACTTTTGGCCAGATCATTCATCAACTGTTGTCTTTTCGCGGTACTCTTAAAAGCCAGGCGGGTTGGTTTACCGCCAATATGCTGATCGGAACAATGGGGAAGCCAGCGCAGCCATTGCAATTCATTATAGGAATTTTCCGAGCCGATCACATACAAGGCAACATCTTCCGGTGAGTGGTAGGCGGCAAGTTGGGCAAGCAGTGCATTTACCACCTGCAGGGAATCACGGCGCTTGCCTACGATTCCCAAAGACCCGGTTTGTAAAAGGGGAATCACAACGGCGGCTTTGGGAAGGTTACGATAATTCGTGAAGATATTGAAGGGGCGCCGCAAATCATTTGGAACAAGGTCTGGATCGGGAGGTTTAATCACCATAGATGAGGGGATTTCCCCCAATCCGATTCTTAATCCGAGAAAATCTGAATCTTCCCGGCGACGCTCCCACAAGCTAATTTCGAGTGTCTGCACCTTGTGAATGGTTTCATCCAATTCCGGATAATGGGTGCTCAAGGCATGAGTTTCCAACTGACGTGCTGCCAACAATCTGGACTCTTTCCTATCCAGCAAACGGTGATAATCGCGCTGTTGTTGTATCTCATTGATTTTTTGTTGATGACGCTGTTCGCCCTGCATGACAAGAGTGGTACCCACCGTCATGATCCCCATAAAAACCATCGGCAAGGCAAATAGCCAGCCCGATGCACCGGTCCCTGCCCCCCGAAGGCTGTATATAAATCCATACATAATTGCCATAACCAACATACCGGACACGGGCAGGAGACTCAGCAGAAGATTACGCGCCGAATCCTCCTTTTTCGCGGATGGGGCTGGAATTTCCAACTCAATCGGGTGAAAAGGAATTTGTTCGCGGGGCGGACGGTTATAAGGGGTGATCGACTTTATCTGGTTAGTCATGAGGAGGCTCACATTTGAAGTATTTCGGCTACACGCTTCTGTAAGATATCACTGGGAATCGACTCTAGGACCAAATTAGACTGTTCGCGCCCGGCTGGTGTTTGCCCCACCAACCACAACCCCTCGTTCGTAGAAAGCCAGATGATTTGCGATACGATTTCAGCAGGATTTATGCTGTTGTGTTCAATAACCCCATTTGGGGTCTTTTCAGTCAAAATCATTTCTTTGATCTGACTCGCAAGCTGCCCAGATATCTGTTTTCCGGACAGCTCATCATCTATCAAGGCCTCCACCTTCGTTTGCCGCGTTTGATCTATGGTTGAATTTAATATTTCATAGCGGCTTCCGTCAGAATGGGAGGAACAATTTATTCCGAGAAATTCCTGTGCACGCCCAAATAACAGATCCAGGTTTTGAAGAACGCGCCAGCAAATCTCACCGCCCGCTGTCAATTCCTGTTCAAGGATCGATTCAGGAGTGACGAAAAGCAGACGTGTTCCATTTGTGGACATCAACGAAAAAAATTTGTGGGGAAATTTGACAGTATTTAACAAATAATTAACAGTTGAATGCAGAAAAGGAATCCCCTGCTCATTAAGATAAATTATATTTTTTTGGATCAAGGATTTAAAGCCATGCTCTGTCAGTAATTCGATTTCATCTGGCGATTGTTTTGAAAACTCGGGTACGCCGGGCCAAAAATGGGTTCTGGTCAACGTCATTACAGCCAAAACTTCAGGAAGGGTGATCACCAACTCCCAAGTATGCTCCGTCTCGTCATGATCCATCGTCAGTGTCATTTTCCGTTCCTTCACATGGGCCTATACACAAAGAATTCAACAGCGCGATTAACAAATCCGGTGACCAGAGAACCATCCTCAAAGTTGCTACTACCGGCTTGAGCAATCCGAATATTCCCTGGCTGAGACTCAGGCCTGACGACCGCCATATGACCTGCAGACCATGTTCCTTCTGGATTCTCCCAACCCGCTATCACAACATTTCCTTTATTGGCCATTTGAGCCGCCTCAGTTGCACTTACACTTTGCCAGCCTAGGGCGGGTCCCTGCTGAACCGCGGCACCGCCTTCTCCATAATTCCCGCGAAGCCACTGCACCATCAAATTCGCATTCAAATACCGATCGATTTTTCCATCGCCGTTCCAATCAAGATTTTGCGGAAGAGGAGCCCCCATCCGGTTGGCATAATCCGAGGCAAAAATATTGCAATAAGTGTCGCCCTTCCCTTTATGATACGGCACATAAGGGTCCGCGTGTTCGACATCTAGGGAACGGATCACATCCAAAGCTTTCCCTGAGTGAAGAGTGGGACTTGCGGCCGGGCTTGAAATTTCCGCAGGAGCAGGTGAAATAGTAACAGCCGGCTGCTCCACTGCCGGTGCTTGGGAAATGAGCTGAGCTCTATCAGGCGATTGAGGCAACTGGATCCAATCGGGTCCGGTAGGACTGAACCATTTAGGTGGATTGAAATCATGAAATTTTGGAAATGAAGGCAGAAACGGCAAGGTGGGAAACTCAGGGATCCTGATCGGAAGTTTCGGAAACCAAGGTAAAGTCGGAAAAAATGGCAAAAAGTGAAATTTTTCTTTTTCCAAAAACTCGCGCCAGGGAAAAATCCAAAACCTTCCAGGCTGGTAAATGATAATTCGTTTCACCACTTGGTCGATCAACTCCCGTATTGTTCTTGAATGATCCGTGGACAATTTTCGATCCGCTTGTTCAAACCTTTGGGCTATATCGTTTAACTTCGCCCCAAAAGCCGAAATAAGCTCCCAGGTTTGTAACAGGGATTCACGTGTATTTCGATAGCGCCCCATGAAATCCTGGGCGCGGTTGCCTTCAAATTCGGAAGGCAGGGAATTTATAATTGAATCTACGGTTAGAAGTTGCTGCTTAAGGTTTTTAGCATGGTTGCCTAAATTCTGGGCAACCATGCGCAAGTGTTCTGGTTTTACAAGGATTTCATCCACAAAAGCCTCCCCGGCAAAAAATCATTACATGATCTTATTCCAAATGCAGCCAGACCGGAATTCTTTCTTCCAACTCATGAGCCGACAGGGGACTCAAACGCACAAACTCTTTACCATCTTTTTCAATCGTCTCAACGCGCACGATCCCTTTATCGGATTCAACCCAGGCATATAGTTCACCTTGAGAGACAGCTCGTTTTTCATCAAAGGTAATGGACGCGAGCGTGGAGTTGGCACGCATGGTCTGCAAAATATCTATTAATAAATTCGTGTTAATTTCACTCAAGCCTGCTTCATGGCACAAAGTGGTGGACTCATCCATTTTCTCTTCGAACATTAGTTTTAATAATGCATCGAACTTTGAAGATTCCAATTCGCAATTTATTAATACAGCTTGCACGTTTTCATTTAATCTTAATTTCGCAAAAACCGAATCCTTGGTGGAGGATGAGTCAAAATAGGCCGTCAGGGAGTGTAAATCGCTTCCGGACAACTCATGACTCACCACCAGACGTTCCTTTTTATAAAAATAGGTAACCTCGGGCATGTCATTTACCGGGATTCTGCCGATATAGATCATGTATTGCGAACTTGAGCAAGTGCTAAATAATGCAAGCAGAAAAGTATCCAGTTCGACGGTCTTTGTTTCAGATTGAAAATTCAACAATTCCCTGGCTTGCAATGAATTGAAACCGGCTCTTAATACAGCATCCCGCTCGTTCTCTGGATACTGCTCAATCGGTGCGTCTCCCATCCCCAACAAAGTTCCCACTTTAAAAAGTGAGATCAAATATAAAATCTCTTCCTGACTTAACTGTAGCCTGGCAATCGCTGTCGTTTGCATTTTATTTCAATCTCCTGTATAGCCTATGGAAATTAGAATACCGGAATCCTGGGACCCGTTCGTATGAATTGATATGCGCCTTCATTAATGACGGCTCGTTGTCCAGAGGAAAGACCTGGCACCTGGTTTACCACTTTCGCAACTCCCGCTACTCCGAACTTCACCATATTATTAACACCGGCGGATTTGACTTCCTGAACGCCCTCCACCACGCCCTTGGCCGCATTAAAGGTTTTTCCTAAACCATCACGTCCGCGTGGATCCAGGAACAAGGGAAGAAGTGGGACGCTGTATTGAATGGATTTGCTGGTGGGGAATTTTTGATTTGAATATTGAATGAGCGAGTCCATCCTGGTCGATAATCCACCGAGGCTACGATCGTTGGCTGCCCAGTCCCATAATCCGGCCGCAGATTTTGTACCGACATCTACAGAATCCGCCAGATAAACATTGTAAAGGGTGCGTCCAAATTCCTTGGTAATATTTTCAATATTAGTTTTGTCATACGCTTTTCCAAAGTCATCGGCTGACATCATCAGCAATTCACGCATTGGGGCGTCTGGAGAAATGACTTCTACAAGCATCTTTTGGGCTTCTACTGAAAGGTCCCCTACAATTTGATTGCCTGCGTTCGCCAAAAAGACCAAAGCCATTTCGGGAACCAGCGCTTCCAATCCTATTTTCTCTAACTCATTGAGACCGTTTACCCCTAGGGCTTCCGGGAACAGCACTCCGTTTTTCACATCCTGGAAAGTATCATAGAATACCCCTAAAGCTTTGAAGAAACCTTTAAATAGATCACCCCTCAGGAATTTATCCATCGGTCCGCGGTAGGGTATCCCATGGGAAAAAATGCTGTAAAACTTTTTTAGACCCAATGCCTTTAGGAGTTCCTTGAAATCTCCTCGATTTTTGACAAATTGATTGATCACATCCAGATATATTTTACTGAGCGACCCCAACCCGTCAAAAAAATGTCCGATGATCTTCCATAGATCCGGGAACCAAAAAATACCTTCCCCCTGATTTTGTCCAAGCCCCGAACTGGCACTAACGATTTTCCGATCCGCGTGTTCAAAGCGATCAGCTATTTGCTTCAGCTGGTTTGCAAAATAAATGATAAGTTGTTGAGTCCCCTTTAATCTATCTCGTTGCGAATGATAGCGCCTCAAAATATTTTCAGCCTGATGTCCAGCCAAAACATGTGTCGGCAGCCTCATAGCTTCATCGGTATGTTCAATGGCATGTTGAATGTTATGAGCATTCTTTAATAATCGATCAGCCGCAGAGCGCAACTCATCTGGGCGAATTAGAATTTGTTGTGCGCACATATAGCCTCACAAATCGTTCATCCAAAATTATTCTGTGAGGGCAAAGATGTTTTATCTCTGCCCACACACAAAAGTTATTAAGCGTTATCAGCGTTTTCAAGATTGGCAGCTGCGACCCGCAGCAAATCCGCGAATTGTTTGACGATATCGTCCCACTGCTCCATTTCCGAGCGCGCAGAGTT
>Ga0154020_10006158_pt1 | contig 14069 bp, 11 predicted proteins | sample Klosneuvirus_201_FD_109709 | JGI IMG/M metagenome (GOLD analysis project Ga0154020, IMG submission 109709) | Active sludge microbial communities from wastewater, Klosterneuburg, Austria - Klosneuvirus_20160825_MG | ecosystem: Engineered > WWTP > Aerobic digester > Activated sludge | place...
AACGAAAAAAGTTATTGTAAAATAAATACGCGGCGGTCGATGACCGCCGCGGTATAAACTTGATGAAGAATATTATTCCCCTGCTTTTATTTCCTTTTCCGGCTCTTTTGTGTAAGCTGCTCTGTGCAGCACCACTTTTTGACTGGCAATATCAATGCTCAGTTCAACCCAGCCGGTATGCCGCATACTATCAATAACAATTTGAAACGGCAGGTACTTTTTTACCGCCCCTTTCCAGTTGCCATGCCAGGTAATTTGCCCGGTTGCATTTTCCCATCTTTCCACCAGCATTACAGCTGATACCAGGTTCCAGTCGTACCCGTTAAAATTTTCCAATGAAATATTTTCGCCTTTGTTCATACAGGGAACCTGCTGCTGATCATTCACAGCAAAGAGGGAGTGTATACCCGACCCCGCCATAAACTTTCTTTTGTCAACTCCCAGTAACGGGTCACCAACGAGCGTAACATTAAAAATAAAATCTCTTGTGCCGTCATTATCAAAATCCAGCAATACCGGCGCTGCTCCATAATGTATCTCCTGTTGGCGCAGATCGATACTGATGGTGTCTAAGCCGGGTATCAACGGCCCCTTTGCAGATTCTTCTTTTTTGCAAGAGGCAAATACTGATAAAAAGGCAATTGCCCCGATTGTAATTTTGTTTTTCATGCCTGTACTTTTACCAAAACAAAGTTCTGCGGCATTCCGGCAAACAGCTATCGCATAAAGATGTGAACTTTACCAAAGCAAAACAGCCCCGTTTGATAGCGGGGCTGCTTATAAAGAATAAAAAAGAATTAATACCCAAATATTTCTTCCAGCGAAAGTTTCTTTACTTCTCCATATTTCTGCAGCATATCAGCGTTTATCTTTTTCTCTGATGCCACGATACAATATGTATAAGACTTGTTAGAAAGATTCTCTGCATGAAATTTTTTCAGTTCCTCATAACCTATCTTATCTAAAGCGGTGTATTTTACTTTGCGTATATCCTGGGTTAACCCTTTACGCTGTGCAGCCAGGTAATTCATAATAATGCCGTCCTGTGTGATGCGTTCTGTTTCGATATCTTTTTTAATGCCGGTTTTTGCAGTGTTGATATTCTCTGCAACGTTGGGCAGTTCGTTCAGTAATTCATTCATTGCTGCAATGGATTCATTGAATTTATCTGCCTGGCATCCAACATAAGCCAGCGTGTAGAAAGGATCTTCTTTTTTGTCCGGCTTACCATAAAACGCAAAAGTTGAATAAGCCAGTGCCTTGCTTTCCCGAATGGTTTGAAAAACCAATGCACTCATACCGCCACCAAAATAATTGTTGAAAATATCCACCGTTGTTTCCGCATCTGCACTGTAAGGACCCGCATTTCTTACCCAGCGTATTTCGCTTTGTACCATATTGTAGTCGGCAAATAATACTTTGTTGCTGTTGTTGCTGGTAAATGAAAAATCTGCTTTTTTATCTGCAGGTGTGAATGCTGCAGGAACTTTGTGCAGTTTGCTTAACCCTGCAGTAAAAACTGGTAATAACTGCGGCCCGTAATACAATACCTTATGAGAATAATTATTGAGTGAATGCAGCATATTCACCAGCTCATCTGCAGAGAGCGCATTTAGTTCCTCATTGCTGAGTGTGTAATTGGCTGGATTGTTCTGACCATACCTTGCATACGCCACCAGGCCATTCATAATAGCGGCTTTGTTCAGCTTGGCATCGCCTCTTGCTTTATTTGTTCTGGCTTTTAATGCTTTTAATGCTTCTTCATCTGCTTTACAGTTTTTCAACAACGTTTCAAATAAGGTAACAGCTTGGGTAAAGTTTTCCTGCAGGCCTTCGATGGTAACTGTTGTAAACTCGGTACCGGCACTTACATTAAAACTACAAGCAATCTTATAGAATTCCTTGGTAATATCTTCAGCACTCATTTTGTCTGTGCCTAAAAACTGGAGGTACTGTGCAGCCATTCCCAATTTTTTATTGTTCCAGGTGCCCATATCATACCGGTACCGCAGGCGGAAAATGGTATTGTCTTTATTGGGAACATATAATACCCCGGCTGCTCCTATTTTGCCTTTCTGCACATCTTTATTATAATCTAAAAACACAGGCTTTACAGGTGTAACTGGCATGGCATTGACTGACTTTACAAAATCACTTTGTGCGTCCCTGTTAGTTTCAACAGGTGTGATCGTTGGCTTGTCTACCTTCAACACGTTTTTGTCTTCTCCTTTTCGTTTTAAAACAGCTACATAGTTGTCGCTAAAGTATTTGTTGGCAAAATCAACGATGTCCTTTTTAGTTAATTTGCTTAATCTCTCCGTATACGCCACCTGCCCTCTCCAGTCCAGTTCACTGGTAAAAGCATCCATCAATGTTTCCGCCCTGCTGCCATAGGATTCAGAAGCAAGAATGATGGTTTTCTTCATATTATTTACGATAGAAGAAATAAGGTTATCATCAAAATTCCCTTTTTTCAAATTTTCGATCTCTCCCAGCATCAGCGCTTTTACATCATCCAGGCTTTGACCGGTAGTGGCAGCGCCCTGCATATATAAGATGCCATAATCAATCAATGTATAAGTAAATGCAGAAGCTCTCAGCAGCTTTTGTTTTTTTACCAGGTTCAGGTCCATCAGACCCGCCTTACCATTGGTTAAAACCTGCCCTATTAATTCAGCCAGCAGAATGTCCTTATCCTTGTTGCCGGGCAAACGGAAGCCGATGGTAACACTTTCGGCATCAGGCCCCGTTACTTCTTTTAAAATGGGCGCTGTAATAGGCTGCTCCGGTTCAAAAGTATAAGCAGGCAAAGGTGTGTTTTTCATGTAAGCAAAAGCTGCATCAATCTTTTTTATCATCACGTCTGCATCAAAATCCCCACTTAGTATCACGCCCATATTGTTGGGCACATAGTAGGTATTAAAATAATTCCTGATAGCCTGCAGCGATGGGTTTTTTAAATGCTCAATGGTGCCGATGGTGGTTTGCTTGCCATAGTTGTTGTTCTTAAACAATTCCGTGAACAATGTTTCAAAAACCTTGCGGCCATCATTGTCCAGCGACCTGTTTTTTTCTTCGTATACTGCTTCCAGTTCGGTATGGAATATCCTGAATACGGGAGTGCGGAACCGCTCGGACTGTACTGCCAGGTATTTGTCGATAGCATTGGCGGGTACATCATCGGTATACACAGTTTGTTCAAATGAAGTAAAGGCATTGGTTCCCTGTGCGCCCATGTTGCTCATCATTTTATCATACTCATTCGCTATCGCAAAAGTGGCAGCCACTCCGCTAACGGAATCTATCTGGTGATAGATCGCTTTACGTAGTTCTTCATCGGTGGTTTTATTATATTGCTCATACAACGCATCGATCTTTTCCAGTTCTGGTTTTTCCTTTGCCCAGTTTAAAGAACCATATTTTTCGGTGCCTTTAAACAGCATGTGTTCTAAGTAATGGGCGAGACCTGTATGATCAGCAGGGTCTGTTTTACTGCCAGCCTTGGTGGCAACATAACACTGTATCCTGGGGTCTTTTTTTGCAGGACTAAGTATCACCGTCAATCCGTTTTTCAAAGTATAGAACCTTGCTTTGATAGGATCGTTGGTAACATACTTATACGTGTAGCCGCCACTGGTGGCTGTTTTCCACTCGTATTTGCCTTCGGCCTGTGGTGTTGGTTTGGTAATTTGTGCAGTTACTGCAATATGCAGCAGCAACGCCGCCAGTAATACAACATTTTTTCTCATATACTTTATTTGATTGAAAATTGGATGGTAAATATAGGGAGGTATCATTAAAGAGCTTTAGAAGTTCCGGGAATGATTTTTATCATAAATGGGAAATCATTTTTTGTAATGTTTACCTTTGACCGCAATGAAACCAACTGAAGCTTCGTCAAACCGGCTTGCATATAAATGGCTAACCTGGTGCATTGTGCTTGCTTTTGGATACTACTGGATTATCACATTGGGCCTGGTGATATTTGGCAACCAGGTTTCATCGGCCATCCCTGGCCAAACATTTATCTTTCGGAGTTTTGCCCGTCAAAACTGGCGGATGTTTGCCTTTGCGAAAGTGTACAACCGGCAGATGCTTTTTATTACCCGGGATATTGCCAACCCTTCTCAATCTGACACTACCGACCTGGTTCAGTACCTGCTGACTGAAAAAAGAGCCTATGCCCCTTTTAACAATGAAGAGGATGCCACCGAAAAAATCTTGTACCTTTTAATGAACGACGTGGAGGTAAGGGTGCACTCTCATGAAAAGAAAATAAAAGATACATTGCCGGGAAAGACGGCTGCTTTTTACAAGGAGCAGGCGATAGAAGCGGTAAAAGCAGACACGGCACACCAGCAGGATATCAATAATATTTTAGGTTATGCCCGAACAGCCATGCAGCAAATGAAAAGAAGTGCGGCCGGCAAAGAATACCAGCTTATCATTAAGCATATTTATATTCCACCTTCCAAACCTGCGCTCCCTGTAACACCGGGTGCAAATGAGGAAATACTTTTTATCTCTAACTATAAACCACTGTAAATATTGTTTAACTTACAGCAAACACTCTGGCGCTTGCAGCAAAAAACCGAAAAGGCTTATTACCTGGCCGTGCTTCGTGTGCTGGTAAGTGTATGGTTTATCAAGGAATTGCTTTTCCGCTGGCCAGTATTTGATTTTCTTTACGATAACCAGAGCTCTTTAAAAATAAATCCTTCGCAAACATTAGCGGCTGTGGGGCTGGATGTTTTTTTCCTCAGGGATCACTACATGTTGGTGGTAGGTACCTGTTTACTGTTACTGGTACTAAACATCTTTGGCATTGGAAGAAATATTGTTTCCCTGCTGCTGTATCTTTCCATGACGGTATTGTATCATCTCAATCCCAAGTTTGCCAACAGTGGCGATGAAATGTCGATGTTGCTGTTGCTTTACCTGTCTTTTGCCAATACCTTTTCGCATTTGGTTTTATTCAGGCGAAAGCCCTTTTCGCCGGGTAAAGAAAAAGTGTACAATCTTTTGAGCAACCTCGCCACCTGTTCCATCATTGCAAATCTTTGCCTCTCTTACTTTGTAGCGGGTGCATCCAAAATATCGCAGTCTTACTGGCAGGATGGTACAGCCATTTATTATTTTATCAACGACGACCGGTATTCACTTTTTGCAGCCGGCGGAAAGCATGTGGCAATGCCGATGAGCCTGTCATTCATCATCGGGTATGGCACTGTAATACTGGAACTTCTTTTCCCTTTTCTTGTGTTCTATAAAAGAACAAGACCAATTGTGCTGGGACTTTGCCTGCTGATGCACATTGGTATCTACAGTTTTTTGATGGTGTATGGCATGACCATCATTTTTGTGATGCAGTACGGTCTTTTTTACAGTAATGAAGAAGTGGTGACCACAGCAGAAAAAATAAAGGCATATTTGAAGAAGCTGTTTAGATTTGCTCCCAAACAATAGCATTTCAAACACTGCTTATGAAAAAATTTGTCCGGATTCTTTTTAAAACTGCGATCATACTTTTTGTACTGGTCAATATCATCACCGCCTTTCATGCCTACAAATTCACCCATATCTATAACAGGGATGAGGTAGAAATTAAAAGCAAGGATGAAAAGAATGGCTGGGATGTTACAAAAGAAATATTGTTTGGCGCCAAAGCTGTAAAGCTGCAAAACCCTGCACCGGATTCTGTAATTGAAACAATACTACTCACTACCAAAGACAGTATTAAACTGGAGTCCTGGTACATTAAAACCCCTGCTGCTTCAAAAGGAACCGTCATTCTTTTTCACGGGCATTTAAGTAAAAAATCATCTGTAGCCAGTGAAGCTGCGGGTTTCAGGCAAATGGGATACCATACCCTGTTAGTTGACCTGCGGGCTCATGGCGGCAGTGGAGGCAACACCTGTACTATAGGTTACGATGAAAGTGAAGATATCAAACTGGCCTATGATAACATAAAGTCAAAAGGAGAGCATAATATCGTGTTATGGGGTATCAGCATGGGCGCTGCCGCTGTTTCAAAAGCCATCAGTGATTACGGATTACAGCCATCCAAAGTTATTTTAGAAATGCCTTTTGCCACTATACGGCAGGCTGCACACGGGCGTTTAAAATTGATGGGCATGCCGGCAGAACCACTGTCAACACTGGTACTATTTTGGGGCAGTGTAGAAAATGGCTTTTGGGCCTTTGGCATGAAACCAGCAGAGTTTGTAAAAAAGATAACCATGCCCACTTTACTGCAATGGGGCAGGAACGATCCCCGTGTGCTGCAGGAAGAAACCGATGCTGTTTACAAAAACATTGCCGGCAAAAAACAGTTAGTAGTGTATGAAAATTCAGGTCACCAGTCGTTGTGCGAAAAGGAAAATGAAAAATGGATGGCTTCTGTAAGCAGCTTTTTGAACCAATAAAAGAATCATGCACCCGAAAGATATCTCTATCGCTGACTTTACTTACCCTTTACCCGAAGAAAAAATTGCTGCTTTTCCCTTGTCAGCAAGGGATGCTTCGAGGCTGCTTATTTATAAAGACGGAAATATTACCGGGGATGTTTACCGAAACATAGCAGACCATATTCCTGCAGGCAGCCTGTTGGTTTTTAATAATACTAAAGTGATACAGGCAAGGATATTATTTCAAAAACCCACGGGCGGTTTCATAGAGATATTTTGTTTAGAGCCCTACGCAGAACTAACAGGGTATGATGTGATCATGAATAAAAAAGGAAGCGTACGATGGAAGTGCATGATTGGCGGGGCCAGTAAATGGAAGGGAGGTGAATTAAATAAGCAATCGGCAACCATGCCTGGCGGCAGGCAGACCGGCAACAGGCAAGTAGAGATGAATGCAAGGTTATTTGAAAAACTTCCGGATGCTTATGTAGTAGAGTTGTCGTGGCAGCCTGCGGAATATAGTTTTGCCGAGGTACTTGGTTTGTTTGGCGACATGCCCCTGCCTCCATACATAAAAAGAAAAGCAGACGAAGAAGACAAAGAGCGCTATCAAACCATTTATGCTAAACAAGAGGGCAGTGTGGCAGCTCCTACAGCAGGCCTGCATTTTACAGAGCAGGTATTTGCTTCTTTTGATAAAAAAAATATCAGTACAGCGTTTGTAACTTTACACGTAGGTGCAGGAACTTTTAAACCGGTAAAAGCCGATGTATTGCAGGGTCATGAAATGCACAGCGAATGGATTGATGTGGACGATGATACAATACAACAATTGATCAATAAAGCCGGAAACATCATTGCTGTTGGCACCACTTCACTGCGTACCCTTGAAAGCCTGTACTGGATGGGGGTGAAAACTATTTTAAATCCTTCCATTACATTGGATGCCTTGCCTATCCGGCAGTGGGATGTGTATGAAGAACCTTTATCAAAAACTTCCTGTTCAGTAGAAGAAGCGCTGAACAGTTTATGTGGATGGATGAATAAAAACGGGCTGCAGCGGTTGTTCACCCATACGCAAATATTGATTGCCCCGGGATATCAATACAAAGTTGCCAAAGCCATCATTACCAATTTTCACCAGCCACAATCCACCCTATTGTTACTGGTGTCTGCTGCAGTGGGTGGTGCATGGAAAAAGATATACAACTATGCTTTGGAGAATAATTTCCGCTTTTTGAGCTATGGGGATGGAAGCCTTTTATTTGTTGACCCTAACCCCTAAAAGGGAATTTGAAAAAGTGCATGCTTAAGCCAAACAATAAACAAAGAGACCGGGAGATCTAAGAAACTGAAGCCCCTTTTGGAACATCCCGGTATGTCGGGACGGGGTTTGGGGTTTGTGTTTTACGGCTGTATAGTTACCTCCGTCCCTGTCTGTATATAATCATACAGGTCTTTCATTTCAGTATATTTTACCGACACACATCCGTCTGTCCAGTTATAAAAATTATCAACGGTCCATTCTTCCTCCGGCCTGGTGGCATGTATAGCAATACCGCTGCCGATGCGTGCGGTTTTAGGAACCAGGCCCTTCTTTTTCCTTTCATTAAACTTGGCTACATCAGCGGGGAGGGGAAAATCCAGTAGTAATTCAGGTCCCCATTTCTGGTGTATCTTTTTAAGGATTACTTTAAATTTTCCGTTGGGTGTGCGGCGGTCGCCTTCCCTCATTTTATCACCAAGGTCCTTACTGCCAAAAACGATGGGGTAGGTAGCATACCAGCCTTCTTCATCATACACTTTTAACTCATAGTCGCTTTTGTCAACAATGATATAGTAAGAAGGATCTTCCTTTTTTAACAGCGATTTTTTCGCCTTGATGGCCCTGGCTGACTTTACCACTGAGCGCTTACTCCCACCCTTTTTTGCCGGGATAAAAGCCATCAAAAGAATGAATAATGTTGCGATGGACGCAGGAAATAAAATGGTTTTTTTCATAAAGGAATTATATAATCAACCTAAAGACAAACGTTGTGCCAGTCAAAAATATTTTAATTCATTGATAAACTGTTAACAAAATTTAATACAAATTTTATTTAACGCTTGCTTTAAAAGAAAAAAGATGGGATAATCCCCATCTTTTTAAATATTATCAATTGCCATCTTACCAGTTACTCAACCGGATGCCCAGGGTATAAGGCCGCATATCCAGCTGGTTTTTGAAAAGACTGTTGGGTGAATAAGAGCCATACAGCCTTACCGGGCCCAGGCCTATTTCACCTACATAAGAGAATTTAAATTGCTCTACGCCAATACCACCTTTTGTTTTTTCTTTGCCCCTGTTTTCGCTTACCTGCTTATTCCGTTGGCTGTATAAATAACCGGCGCTTACCCCAAGGCTGATGCTAAAACCACGGTGCTGGTTATTAGGATTGGCAGAATAACTGAGCATCAACGGAACGGTTACATAATCTGTTGCCAGTTTGTTCTTTTTAAAACTGATCGAATCCCGGATGATGGTGGGTGCCGGTGCCACGCCGCTAACAAAAGGATTTTCTTTTAAATAACTTATTTGCGAATTGTATCGGTAATTGTTCAGCTCAATACCAAGCCCGTATTTTAAATGAACATGATGTTTGATGAGGTTGAGCCGCTGCATAAAGAACCAGATATTGACATTGATACTTTTTCCCGTACTCAATTCGAAATCACTTTCGCCGAGGGGAGCAGCGCCCGCCCTGTTGTATAGATAACCGCCGCTGCTGTAATCCGTGGTGTTGTTGACGTAGTTAGAAAAGCCAAGATCCAAAATGAACCAGTTGGTGCTTACGTTGCCGGGCTTATCATTTTTCCTGCCCCAATACCTCCATTTGCGGTCCTCATCAGATCCCTTGTCTTTGCTGTTGCCATCCCGTATAATAACCATATTGCCTATACGAAGGGTATCAGTTTTTTCTACTGCCCGGGCAGTGTCAGCGGGAGTTGCCGTGTTCACCATACCGGCTTCGTTTTTTTCTGTCGTCTTTTTATCCCCCTTTTTTATAATGGTCATATTCCCCACCCGGATGGTATCTGTTTGGTTTTGTGCCGATGTGGTACTGCAATACATTACTATTGCTATAAAAGTAAATAGCTGTTTCATCTTTCTATAAGTTTAATGATTACACAGGCGGCAGACGGGATCACTGCATAGCAAAAGACATATTTGCGATCCGCACTTCATCATCATTGCCTGTTTTGATTTTTGTTTTTCTCTCCAGTACCCTTTTTACTCTTTTAAAAAAACCACCCAGCTTTGTTTTTCTTGGCTTGTCTTCCTCTTCATCAAAAACGAATGTTTCATTATCACCGGTGTCGTTTTTAACAGAAGTATTGATGGCGATTGTATTTTTAACTGCAGAAGAGTTATCAATGATACTTTCAGGTATGTTACTTATTGTTTCAGGTTGTACGGCTACATATATTTCTTTGTTACGGTCCTCATTGTTAATTCTTTCTAAAAGCTTTTTATTATTTTCTTTTTCCTCCTGTTCTATGCCTGCTGTATTGTTTATATTACCCGGCTGAACAGGCTTTTGCTTCGGCTGTACTATTATATTTTTTACTGCAGGCTGTTGTTGATTTGCAACATCATTGTCTGCATTTTCAATTTTCTCATTTACCGTGTTTACAATGCTGGTTGTTTGATCAGCCGCAACTGTTTTGCTGCTGTCTTCATTGGCCAATCCCGTTTTTGCGTTATTGCCAGTTTCACTTTTTACCTGTACCCCGGCTGTTACACCTGCACCTGGCTCTTGCTTTGTAGTGTTTAAATAACTAACAGTACCCCATAGGCCAAAACCGATCAGCATGGCTGCAGCAGCCATCCGCCACCATTTGACGGCAACCACTTTTCCTGCTTCTTTTTTATATAACAATGGCTTGTCGTTAAAAATAATGGTATCAGCCGCCGTAAATTTTGTTTGCTGTAATATTTCCCATTCCTGTTTTACAGCATTGTTATATTGTATCAAGGATTGCGCCGCTGCTTTTTCTTTTCCTTTTAATTCATTATCCAGCAGCAGCAATAATTTTTCTTGTGTAGCCGTATCGATGGTTTCGGGTTTTAATAATCCTGCTTTGCCGGGAAAATCAACCTCCATTGGCTTAACCACACTCTGCTGCAGCATCAGCAGTTCTTCCTGTAAGTCAGGATTGGCGGCCACAAAAGCGTCTACCATTTTTCTTTCCGCCTCAGACAATTCATTATCTGTGTACAGTAAAAAATACTCCTCGTAGTTATTTCTGTTGATGTTCATTTTGCGTTATTATTGACGACCTGCCTGCCGGTAGGCAAGGTTCACCATTGACCATTCACTTAAATTATATTCTCCGGTTTCACTATAAACTCTCTCAACTGCAGCCTTGCCCTGTGCAAATACACTTTTACCTGGCTCTCGTTCAATCCGGTGATTTTTCCAATTTCCTCGTAACTATAGCCCTCGTAATCTTTCAGCATCACCAGGCTCCGCTGCGTTTCGTTCAGCCTTTCCAGCGCCGCATGCAGTATCTTCTTTGAATCATGCTGTTGCTGGTGGGTAGTCTTCACATTTTCATTAAACTCATCTTTCAAAACCATTCTTTTGTGTTTCCTGATGTGATCGATCATCTGGTTGTAGGCAACAGTAAATAAAAAACTCTTACATTTTTCATTGTCCACCTGCTCCCTGTTTCTCCATAATTTTTCAAAGGCCCCCTGTACCACATCCTTTGCATCCTCTTCATGCCTGAGGTTTTTCAGGATAAAGCGGTACACATTGTCTGCGTACAGGTTCACACATTGGTTATACTCTCTTTCTGTCATACAGTAGGTCTGGCAAATATTGTTTTACATGGCTATACTGCCAGTAATACGGCTTCCGTTGAAAAATGTTACAGCAAAAATAAAATAATAAACAAGTTTCCTTATCCCTGGTTATAAAACATAGTGGGGGAAATGATATTCCAGGGCATAGCAGACGGCATTTTCTTATTGCAGGGTCCAGCATCACATTTTGCAGGCTTTTCCCCAGCTGGAATGGCGGCAGTACTGTAAGTAGTAAACAGCAAAAGGCCAAAGGAAATGACCATTAGAACCAGCAGCAGTATGGCGGAACGTTTTTTCATGTAGTGATGGTAAAACGAATGTAGAGCTTAAATGTTACAGGTGGTAGCCACAAATGTTAAAATTTTATGACTTATCCAGGAAATACTGTCAAACAGCTGCCTACATTTGTCCATTCAAACGCTACATATGAATAACAGATTTGTACAACGCATCGCCACCGAACTCCAGGAAATAGACAGCGCCGGCTTAACCAAAAAAGAACGGGTCATCGAAAGTGCGCAAGGCCCCGAGATAACCGTGAATGGCAAGCAGGTGTTGAACTTTTGCGCCAATAACTATCTCGGCCTGTCTTCTCATCCTAAAGTGCTGGAAGCCGCCAAAAAATACATTGATCACCGTGGCTATGGCATGAGCAGTGTTCGCTTCATTTGCGGCACACAGGATATTCATAAAGAACTGGAGAAAAAGATAGCTGACTTCCTGGGAACAGAAGATACCATTTTATATGCAGCGGCTTTTGATGCCAATGGTGGTGTATTTGAACCATTGTTCAACGAACAGGATGCTATCATCAGTGATGCACTCAACCATGCCAGTATCATTGACGGCGTACGTTTGTGCAAAGCGCAGCGCTACCGCTATGAGCACAATAATATGGCCGACCTGGAAGCCAAGCTGAAAGAAAGCGCTCATTTACGCAGCCGTATCATTGTTACCGATGGCAGCTTTAGCATGGATGGCACCATTGCGCAACTGGATAAAATTTGTGACCTGGCAGATCAATACGATGCCATTGTAATGATCGATGAATGTCATTCCTCCGGCTTTTTGGGAAAAACAGGAAGAGGCACACATGAATACCGCGGCGTAATGGGCAGGATCGATATCATCACCGGCACATTGGGCAAAGCATTGGGTGGCGCCAGCGGCGGTTTTACTTCAGGCCGCAAAGAAATTATTGAGATGCTGCGCCAGAGAAGCAGGCCCTATCTTTTTAGCAATACGGTAGCGCCTAGTATTGTGGGTGCCAGCATTGCCGTATTGGATATGCTGAGTGAAACAACTTCCTTACGGGATAAACTGGAAACCAACACAACATATTTCCGTACCAAAATGACCGAAGCCGGCTTCGATATTAAACCCGGCGAACATCCCATTGTTCCTATTATGCTATACGATGCCGTTATTGCACAAAACTTTGCAGCCAAATTGCTGGAAGAGGGCATTTATGTTATTGGCTTCTTCTTTCCCGTGGTGGCCAAGGGCCAGGCGAGGATAAGGGTACAATTAAGTGCCGCACATGAAATGCAGCATTTGGATAAAGCCATTGCAGCATTTACAAAAATTGGTAAGGAGCTGGGAGTATTGAAATAAGTTTTGCTATCCATTTCGCTGGGTAGTTATCTAACAGCTCCTGATGCTGACAATACCATTATTAATACGTATAAAGTTGAAGCAGCTGTATGGGAAATCTGTGTTTACTGATGTAAAATGATACAGGTTGTCACCAGCCAGTAACTCATCCCCGCCATTGAGTAAATCTAATGTAACATTAAAACAGGACTGTTATCTTTATTCTTATAAATGATAATATGTTATTGACATCACTGTTTACCCTGCTCAATTTTTGTTTTGTTAGTAATAAATAATGCCAGGTTAACCGGATTTTTACCGTCTTAAATAATAAAACCAATGCCAACTGCCAACCTATCCAAAGCAGCATTGCTGATGCTATGTATTGTTGCTGTTTCTCTTATTAGCTGGGAATATATGTGGCGCCATAAAGGTTACGACCGTGGCTATAATGACGATGTGGGCTTATGGCGAAAAAACAGGCTAAAGGTTTACCAGACACAGGACCAGGCTACCGTCTTCATTGGATCTTCCCGGATAAAATTTGACCTCGACATACCCACCTGGGAAAAAACCACGGGTGAAAAAGCAGTGCAGTTGGCGCTGCATGGTTCCAATCCACGTCCCGCATTGGTTGACCTGGGCAATGATGAAAATTTTAAAGGCAAGCTGGTTATTGATATCACCGAAGGTTTATTCTTTGGCACCTGGCCAGAAGTTGAAATGAGCCAACGGGTGAAATACCGGCAGGATGCCACACCTGCCCAAAAGGCCGGTGACCAGATCAACTTTGCCCTTGAACATCAACTTACTTTTTTAGATAAAGAACTGTTTTCACTAAACGCTATGCTAACGGACCTGCGTATCCCCAATAGAAAAGGGGTAAGAGGAGATGTTATTTTTCCGCCCAAATTCAGCTATGTAACATTTGACCGGCAGGAAATAATGACCGATGCGTTTGCCAGTGACACGGCCATGCAACGATGGCAAACGGATATCTGGACCATGTTTGGTGCCTTGTCTGATGAGCCGGGCGTAGGCGGTGATACCCTGCAAAAAATACTGGATGAGGTAAAAACAGCCGTATCAAAAATCATTGCAAGGGGCGGAAAAGTGATCTTTGTGAGAACGCCTTCCAGCGGAGGGTATTGGGACCATGAACCCATACAATTTCCAAGAGAGAAATATTACGACAGGCTTTTAAGCACAACGGGCTGCAA
>Ga0154020_10006159_pt1 | contig 14068 bp, 13 predicted proteins | sample Klosneuvirus_201_FD_109709 | JGI IMG/M metagenome (GOLD analysis project Ga0154020, IMG submission 109709) | Active sludge microbial communities from wastewater, Klosterneuburg, Austria - Klosneuvirus_20160825_MG | ecosystem: Engineered > WWTP > Aerobic digester > Activated sludge | place...
AAGTGGAGATAGAGGTGCCGACAGTTACGGGATTTGGCACTCCGGCAGGTACGGAAGTGGAGATAGAGGTGCCGACAGTTACGGGATTTGGTACTCCGGCAGGTACGGAAGTGGAGATAGAGGTGCCGACAGTTACGGGATTTGGCACTCCGGCAGGTACGGAAGTGGAGATAGAGGTGCCGACAGTTACGGGATTTGGTACTCCGGCAGGTACGGAAGTGGAAACAGAAGTTCCAACAGTTACGGGATTGGCTGCTGTTTTAGGTAATTCTGCAACTTCTGGCTTGTTTGTAAGGGGCAATCCAAAGCGTTCTGTTTGTAGATCGGTTGGTTCGTATAATCCTTTTTCTCTGCCTGTGAAAATAAATAAACTGCCTTCCGTTTCTAAAGACTTACAATTTGGCTTATCCATGTTTTGATAGGATAAAAGTACGCAATCGCCACTTTGGGCAAGAGCTGCTGGTGTTGCAAGTAAGCTTACGCTGATGAAAAGAAGTTTGCGAAAATTGTTCATTGGTATCTCCATTTACGTTGTTGTTTAGCGGGGCGGTTTTTTTAGTTGGTTCGGTTCTTGTTGAAACCATTATTAATTGTGAAAGGTAAACAAAAAGTTAACGGTTATATTTTTTTCAAAAATTCTCTTATATACGGAAAAACCAAGTTTTAACCTTGATGCCAATCCCAAACACCTTCGATGTTTTGATATAGGAAAGATTTATTTAAACCTTTTTATCTTACGTATTTTCGTTTTCATCTGCTCATTTGCAAAAGCCGAGAGAAGAAACCAGGAACATAAGATAAATTCACACAATGGTTTTGTAATGTTTGATGAGTAGGATGAGAAAACATGGTGGGGGGTGACGAATGTTAATTCGGGCCTAAGAATAAGGCATAAGGCGAAATTCGCGGGTAACCCAGCCATCACTGTTTTTTTAGGATACTGATATCAGAATCAGCGTGGCATGCGTTTTCGTAGCATATAGGCTATGAATAAAGATATTATGGGCATAAGGAAAGGGTTAAGCTGCCCTATTATAAATATAGAAATAGCTATCTATTAGGTTGTTCGCAACGTCATCCATGACTGCTATTTGATCTGGCTTAAGACAATTTCTTATACGTGAAAGGACTCGCCACAACCGCAACGGCCTTTTTCATTGGGGTTGCGAAAAACGAAACCTGATTTCATGTTTTCGGTCACGTAATCCATCTCGGTTCCAAAAATATACATGGATGCCTTGGCATCAATATAAACCGTGACTTCCTGATCAGTCACCACTATATCCAAAGCTTGCGGCGCATTAGCATAATCGATGGCATAACTTAACCCGGAACAACCTTTTGTCTTCACGCCGATGCGTAATGCCCTGGCATCCGGTTGTTGTGATAACAGAAATTTAATACGTTCGGCTGCGGTTGAGGTTAAACTAAGCGGATTCTTTTGCATATTCTTTCCTTTGTGGCCAAGCTTTCAAGAAGAAGCTTGTGCGTTAAATATATCATCAGGCTCGCATCTTTTAAAGATGTATGTTTATAAATTTTTATAAATAGTGTCCGTTACATCCAACCTAATTCTAAGCGTGCTACATCTGACATCATGGATTTATCCCAGGGCGGATCCCAAACCAATGTAACGACCGCACTCTGAATTCCTGGCACCAGGCGCGCCGCTTGTTCAACCATCCCCGGCATCGTACCCGCGACCGGGCAACCAGGGGCGGTTAGGGTCATGTCGATATGAACATGGCCATCCGGTTCAACATCGCATTTATAAATAAGGCCCAGTTCATAAATATTGACGGGGATCTCGGGATCATAAACCGTTTGCAAGGCGGCAATCACCCCTCTTTGCAATTCTTCTAAATCATAAGTCGTTTTTACTGGTAATAAAGGATCAACCATTGCGTCGCGAATCCTTCTTTTTATTAAGTTCTGAATTATGGGATTCGATGGCAGATAGGAACGTATGCCAAGCCATGGTAGCGCATTTGACCCGCATCGGGAATTCACGTACCCCTGCCAGAGCCGTTAACGGCTGTAAATGATCTAATTCGTCTTCAGTTAGTGAATCTTCCTCAATTTTCCCGGTCACCAATTCATGAAACTGGCTAAATAAAAGTTTGGCTTCAGCAGCGGTTTTCCCCTTTAATTTTTCTGTCATCAGGGAGGCTGAGGCCACGGAAATGGCACAGCCTTTGCCTTCAAAACTCATATCATCGATGATACCTTGATGATTGATATGCAAATAAATTGTTACCTGGTCACCACATAAAGGATTATGACCGTTGGCCTCGTGATTGTGACCGTGCATCTTCCCATAATTCCGGGGATGACGGTTATGATCGAGTATGATTTGCTGATATAATTCTTGCAAAGCCTGCATGTTTAACCAAACACTTTCTTCACTTGCCTTAAACCTGTCATTAATTGATCAATATCAGCCATAGAATTGTATAATCCCAGCGAAACTCTTGTTGTCCCGGTTACACCAAACCACTGCATGGCTGGTTGGGCGCAATGATGCCCTGCCCGTACGGCCACCCCATACTGATCCAAAATAGTTGCGATATCATGAGGATGGGCACTGTCCATCACAAAAGATACTACCGGGCTGCGATCTTGGGGATGGCCGATGACGCGAAGACCAGCAACGCTTTTTAATTGTTGTAACAGGTAATCCAGCACAAGCTTTTCGTATTGGTGGATAGCATCCAAACCGATCTTTTGCATATAATCAATCGCGTATCCCAAACCGATAGCACCGGCTATGTTCGAGGTGCCAGCTTCAAAGCGGGTTGGTGGGGCGGCAAAGGTGGTTTTTTCAAAACTAACGGTATTGATCATATGACCACCACCCAAAAAAGGCGGCATTTTTTCAAGCAATTGTTTTTTACCGTACAAAATTCCTATGCCCGTTGGTCCATATAATTTATGACCGGTGAATACGTAAAAATCACTGTCGAGTTCTTGAACATTAATGGGTAAATGGGGTGCGGCTTGGCACCCGTCCACCAGGACAACAGCCCCGGCTTGATGGGCAAGACGGGCAATTTCCCGTATGGGAAAGACCGTACCGATAGTATTGGAAACATGGGCCACCGCCACCATTTTGGTGCGTGGGGTCAATAATTTGCGAAACCCTTCTAAATCAAAACTGCCATCCGGTAACATGGGGGCCACTTTAATGACGATATTTTTACGGGTTTGCAATAATTGCCAAGGGACAATGTTTGAATGATGCTCTAATAGCGAAACAATGACTTCATCACCCGCTTTTAAAAAAGCATCGCCGTAGGTATAAGCAACTAAATTAATGGCTTCGGTGGCGCCGCTGGTAAAGATAATTTCAGCAATTGAGGCGGCTTTAAGAAAGTGCTGCACTTTTTGGCGCGCTGCTTCAAAAGCCTCGGTGGCTTTGGCGCTTAAATCATAGACGCCGCGGTGAATATTGGCATAAGAAGAAGCATAAAAATCTTGGGTTTGTTTTAAAACCGACAGGGGTTTTTGGGCGCTGGCCGCACTATCGAGAAAGGCCAGCGGTTTTGCTGAACGATGCTGAAATATAGGAAAGTCTTGCCTGTATTGCTTAAAGACAGTATCGATTGGTAGAGGTCTGGCAGGCTTCATCATTTGGTGATTTCCCTTATAAATGGATCGGCCAGAAAAATATTGCGGATTTCTGCTGAGGAAATTTGATTAAAAATATCTTCTAAAAACCCCTTCACAATTATTCCAACAGCGATTTGGTAGCTTAATCCCCGGGACATCAAATAAAAAACCATGGTTTCATCAACAATCCCGGTTGCAGCCCCATGACTGCATTTAACGTCATCCGCATATATTTCTAATTCCGGTTTGTTAAAGACAGCAGCGGCCGGTGACAATAAAAGCGCTTTATAAGATTGGGCAGCATCTGTTTTAATAGCGTGGGGATGCACATGGATAGACCCCAGGAAAGAAGCGCGGGCTGCAGATGATGGTTTTACAGGCGATAAATGTTGAGCGACGCCTTTATAGTTTTGGGTGCTGAGGGTTGCGGGAACCTCATGATGAATTTCTGTCACATAGTGATGCTGTTGGCTTTCATGGGTCATATGAATGCCTTGCAGATGACAGCTAGCCCTGTCGCCTGTCAGATTTACCTTGATCTCCTGACGGCATAAGCCGGTTCCGCTCATTTTAGAAAAATGATGAAAACGACCGGATTTTTTTACATCAACAAAATTATGGTCCGTGACGATATGCTGGGACCCGGACAAGTCCCAATTGGTGTAAACGGATAATTGGGCGTTTTTCCCCACCAAATAATGGGTCACCTGATTGAGCCAACTATTTACATTTTGTGACGAAGAAAAAGGATGGCAGTGAAAAACCAGGGAAACGCTTGCCTCATCCCCAATATCGACAATATGGCGCCAAGATTCCATCAGGTTAAAAGCGGGGTGAAAAAATAGATGGATAGGTTTATCCAATTTTACCCCGGCAGCTATTTTAATAAGCAAACCATTGGTAAAAATTGCGCCGTTTAAAAAGCAAAGGCTGTTGCTTGGGGTGGAGGCAATTGATCCTAAATATCCTTGAAAAATATTCTCTGTAAGCGCCGGGTTTAGTTTATTCCCTTTAAATAAAGTTTCGATCTGCAATCCCTTTTCTTTGGGGGAGGTCATAAATTTTAAATCTATCCCATTAAAATCGGCATGTAATGAAGAAAAGGGCTGATCTTCTAAAGATACAGGGTTTGCTGATGTTGCGGTTGGGGATTGCTGGCTTACAGCTGCATAGGCATGTTCCAAAACACTGGTGGATACATAACGCCATTTCTCTAGCTTGGCTGAAGGTAGGCCAAATTCTTTAAATTGACCCAAGGCGTGCTTGCGGAAATTTGCAAGCCAAGCCATCTTCTGATCTAATAACGGAGGGGGGATGTCAGGTAATCTTGATTGCGGTGATAAAGGATTTTTTGGCATGTGATTTAGGCAATTCCCCCGGCCTTCATTTTCATGACTTTTTCATATCCTTGTTCTTCCAGCATCAATGCTAATTCTTTGGTCCCGGACTTGACAATCCGCCCATTGGCCATGATATGGATTTTATCAGGCAACACATGGCTTAACAATCGTTGATAATGGGTAATTAATATCATGGAACGCAAAGGTTGCCGTTGTTGGTTGATCGTTTCAGCGACAATTTTCAAAGCATCGATATCAAGACCGGAATCAGCCTCATCAAGGATAGCTAAGGCGGGTTGTAATAAAAGCATCTGCAGCATTTCCAGGCGTTTTTTTTCGCCACCCGAAAAACCGGTGTTTAAGGAACGGCCAAGCATTTCTTCGGAAATCCCTAATTGCAAACGTAATTGCTTTAATAACTTTAGGAACTCAAAAGCATCTATTTCCTTTTCGCCTCTATGGCGGCGGCTGGCATTAAAGGCTAACCGCAGAAAATGATTAATTGGCACGCCAGGAATTTCAATGGGATACTGAAAACCAAGGAATATACCAGCTTTTGCCCGTTCATCCACTGGCATACTCAGTAAATCCTGGCCTTTATAGTCAATTTTGCCTTTGGTAACGCGGTAATTGGGGTGCCCTGCGATCACGTAGGATAAGGTGCTTTTCCCAGAGCCGTTCGGCCCCATGATGGCATGGGTTTCCCCGATTGGGATTGATAAATTCACACCTTTCAAAATTTTTTTATCATCCCGCTCGACATGAAGATCTTGGATATCAAGCAATATGTTTGGCATTTTTATTCCCTTGATTTCTGTCATTACCCAACACTACCCTCTAAACTAAGACCTAATAATTTCTGTGCCTCCACCGCAAACTCCATCGGCAATTCTTGTAATACCTGTCTACAAAAACCATTCACAATCAACGAGACTGCATCTTCTGCACTAAAACCACGTTGTTGACAATAAAACAATTGCTCTTCACTGATTTTTGAGGTGGTGGCTTCATGCTCGGTATAAGAACTGGCATTACGGTTTTCGATGTAAGGGATGGTGTGTGCCCCGCATGCTTGACCAATCAATAAGGAATCGCACTGCGTGAAATTGCGCGCCTGATCTGCGGCATTCTGAATACGGACAAGGCCGCGGTAAGTATTTTGCGCTTTGCCTGCTGAAATTCCCTTGGAAATAATGGTGGATTTAGTATTTTTGCCGATATGGATCATCTTGGTGCCTGTATCGGCCTGTTGATAGTGATTAGTTAAGGCAATGGAATAAAATTTGCCGACCGAATAATCGCCTTGCAAAATACAGCTGGGATATTTCCAAGTAATAGCTGACCCCGTTTCCACTTGCGTCCAAGATATTTTAGAACGGATTCCGCGGCAAGCCCCACGCTTGGTAACAAAATTATAAATACCGCCTTTGCCTTGCTCATCGCCGGGGTACCAGTTTTGCACCGTCGAATATTTGATTTCTGCTTCATCCAAAGCGATTAATTCAACTACCGCCGCATGCAATTGGTGTTCATCCCGCATGGGGGCGGTGCATCCCTCCAAATAACTGACATAACTGCTTTTATCAGCAATAATTAAGGTGCGTTCAAATTGGCCGGTTTTAGCAGCATTAATACGGAAATAAGTGGAAAGTTCCATCGGGCAACGTACGCCCGGCGGTATATATACGAATGATCCGTCGGTAAAAACGGCCGAATTTAAAGTTGCATAAAAATTATCGGAAGAGGGGACAACACTGCCTAAATATTTTTTGATTAAATCGGGGTGTTTTTGTACCGCTTCGGAAATGGAGCAAAAAACAACCCCGACTTTGGCTAACTCTTCCCGAAAAGTGGTTGCAACGGAAACGCTGTCAAATACCGCATCAACTGCAACCCCTGATAATTGCTGCTGTTCATGCAGCGGTATCCCTAGTTTCTCATAGGTTTGGCGGATTTTAGGATCAATCTCATCCATGCTTTGTAAGGAGGGTTTTGATTTGGGAGCGGAATAATAATGGGCGTCTTGATAATCAATTTTGCTATAATTCAATTTTGCCCAAGTGGGTTCAACCATGGTTTGCCAAAAGCGAAAAGCTTTTAATCGCCAATCCAGCAACCAAGAAGGTTCATTTTTTTTTGCTGAAATGAACCGAACAATATCTTCATTCAGGCCTTTGGGCGCCGTATCGCTTTCAATATCTGTGATAAAACCATATTTATATTTTTCTGCCATCACCGATTCAACGGATTGGTTAAGATTTTTTGGGGCTGAGGGGAAGGTTTTCAAATCCGCCTGTTTCATAATTTTATCCCGTTTATTTTAGGGTGTTCTTGAAAAATTTCAAAAACAACCGCTGAAGACGAAGCAACCGGCGGCTTCGCTTTTTGGACAAGGTCAGCCAAGGGTACCGCTGCAAAAATCTGCCGAATAGCCTGATTAATTTTTTGCCAACTGGCACGCGATTGACAACTATCTTCCAAAGAGCAGCGAATATTTAGATGATCAGCGCATAAAGTTAAACTAATAGGGCCATCAATAGCCGTAATAATATCAGCCAAAGAAATGTCTGACATATTTTTATTTAGGCAATACCCACCTTTTACACCACGATGGGAGGCTAAAACATCTTTTTTACGCAAACAGGTCAGAATTTTGGCAACTGTTGTTTCCGGTAAATTGGTTAGATGTGCTAATTCCTGGGAATTATAGATGGAACGAGGGGATAAGCTTATTTGGCCCATAATCGCCACGGCGTAATCAGCCAATCGGCTAAGTCGGATCATATCTAGTAACTTTCACATATAATCAAGACCTTTTTAGTCTTGATTGAAAAATAACATACTGAAGGCCGAAGTCAAGGATTGAAAAAATAAATGCAATATTTTTTGCATGGGGAAAGTGCTGAGGATACTAAAAAATAATGGGCAGAAATATTTATAACGGTTCAAGAAGGTAAGGGGGATCTGCCAATTAAATGAGCTTGCCTATCAAAGATTAATATTTCGATATCCATTTGATGTTTTGCCGTATCCAATGCAATTTGCCTTGCATCGCTAGCCACCGCACTGGCTAAAGGAAGCTGATGTTTTTCTGCCTCCAACATAATTTCTAGGGCGCTGTTACCCTCTAGGGCCTTTTGTTGCAAGACTGACGAACCACCTAATTGACCCAGAGTTTTTGCCAAATAGGGGCGATCAATTTGGCTGCGACCGGAATGTAAATCCAAAAATCCAGCCGCCAGTTTGGAAATCTTAGCAAAACCACCTGCAATGGTTACCGTTGGGATGGGGTGGCGGGATAAATATTTTAACATCCCACCAGCAAAATCTCCCATATCAATCATGGCTTCATCCGCAGGCTTGTATAATTGCCGCACACCCGTTTCAGAAGTGCTACCGGTGCAGGCAAAAGCGTGTTGAATATCATTGGCCCGGCAAACATCAATCCCCTGGTGGATAGAGGCAATCCAAGCGGCACAACTAAAGGGGATCACAATCCCTGTCGTGCCCAATATGGAAATCCCACCAATAATCCCTAATCTTGGGTTCCAGGTGTGTTTGGCCAGCTCCAAGCCGTTATCAACAGAAATTGTAATTTCAGCTCCACCGTGATAATTATATTGCTGAAAAATTCGTTTCATTTCCTCCGTCATCATTGCTCTAGGTACCGGATTAATAGCGGGTTCGCCGATGGCCAGGGGTAACCCTGCTTTTGTGACGGTTCCAACCCCTCTGCCCGCTATAAATTGTATGATTTCTGGGTTAGGGGTCAATTTAACGGTTGATACAATCAGCGCCCCATGGGTCACGTCAGGATCATCACCTGCGTCTTTAATAACCCCTGCTTGGGCATAATTAAGGGTATTCTGGGTATAAGCTAAAGTAAAATCTGTATGGCCGCCGCGTGGCAAATGTATGGAAACCGGATCAGGAAAATCGCCCGTGAACAGTGCTATACATGCAGCCTTACTAGCTGCTGTGGCGCAGCTGCCTGTTGTCCAGCCTCTCTTGAGGAGTGAAACCTGGGGCTTGATGATCATCTATTTCACCAATTGTTAGGTAAAAAATTAATTTTCTGCATCCTACGGATTATCATGACTTGAATTTTTTAGAGCATAAACAGGCTAGCGAATAAAAATTAAATAGTGGTATTAAATCAAATAATGGTATTGTAGGATAATCAAGATATCTTTATACGGTGCGGATAATATTTTAAGGGAAAAAAAGATGAGAAAATTAAACTTAATGATGGTTTTAGGTGGATTTTTATTTTCTTCGGTTAGTTATGGGCAAACCAGTAACCCAGCTCAAGATAACTCTATTTCCGTGGTTTTACCAATTGATGTGGTCATTGAGGGAAGTTATCAGGCAACGGGCGTGAATCCAGATGGAGGAAGATACGAAGCTGTCGTAGCGGTGAGTAAGTCAGGCCAAACTTATAAAGTTGCTTGGGCGGTTGGCGATCAGCAATATGTAGGTACGGGTATACTTCAGGGAGATTCTTTTGCCGTTGTATGGGTGGGAGGCAATGATCTGCCGCCGGGGTTGGTCGTTTACAAGGTTAATGCAGATCGAACTTTTGATGGCACATATGCGTATTTGGGAAGCACCCAATTGGCTTTCGAAACGTGGAAGCCCCGCAAACGCTAAGTTGTTATTCCCCATTGATTGGTAGTGGGGAGCATTTTTTATAACCATAGGATGGCCCCGGATATTTTGCCGGGGCTTTTTATTTAGGCATAGCGTGATTGCTAAAATTGATTCGGACTATCCATTGCTTGTTTTGATCTTTCTTATCTTTATTTTCTTATTTGCATAAGTAAGGATTTTCTTATAAAAACAAAAAAAGCCTGCATATTCCATGAAAAGATTTTGTTCACAAAAATTAGGCACTAAATAATGCATCTCATCCGCTCCATTGCCCCCTTGTTAATTGGTATTGGCATCCTGATTATTGGCAATGGGCTGGCGGGGATTGTGTTGCCAATCAAAATGAGTCATTTGCATTATTCCGAACAAGTTTCCGGGCTGATCATGGCTTGTTATTACATTGGTTTTGCCTTGGGTGCCAGAATGGCCCAACGTATTATTAGCAATGTCGGCCATGTCAGGGCTTTTGCTGCCTTATCGGCAACCGTCGCGGCAGCGATTTTGGCTTATGGCTTAGTGCCGGAAGCAATATCTTGGGGAATGTTACGCGGCCTGAACGGTTTTGCCATGGCCGTGCTTTTTGCAATCATTGAAAGTTGGTTGAGTGAACGCAGCGCCAACCATAATCGTGGCCAGGTTTTATCTTTGTATATGGTGACTTCGTATTTCGGCAGCGGTTCTGGCCAATTGTTGGTCAATGTGCAACCGACCACGGGGATTGAATTATTTTGTTTGGCCGGATTGATTGTGGTTGTTTCCTTAATTCCGATTGTTCTGACAAAAAACGCCAGTCCTGATGTCAAACAAATTAAACCCCTATCATTTCGAAGTTTGTACCGGTTGTCGCCTTTGGGAATAGTTGGCACAATCGGGGCGGGGTTGCTCAGTGGCGGATTTTACGGGATGGGGGCGATTTTTGCTGATAAAGCTGGCTTAGATACGCTCGAGAAATCATTATTTATGTTTTCTGCCATCCTCGGCGGCTTATTAATCCAATGGCCGATTGGGAAATTATCTGATCGTTATAACCGACGTCAAGTATTGTTATGGATTGCAGCTTGTATCAGTATTATTTGTATTTTTGCTTTCAGCTGGTCATTTATTTCCGCCTATTACTTCCATATTTTATTAATTATTGCTTTGATATTTGGGGGTATGGCTGCCACCCTATATCCTCTATGTTTAGCCCACACATTTACTTATGTTGAAAAAAGCAATATGGTATCTGCGAATAGCGGGCTACTGTTGACCTGGGCGCTTGGCGCTTCCTCAGGGCCAGTATTGGCAGGGGTGTTAATGCGGAATTTAGGGGAATCGGGCTTTTTTCTTTACCTTGCTGTAGTTTCTGTATTCCTGGTAGGCTTCATTAAGTACCGGATGGGCCGCCGACCCCCCAAACCTTTGGAAGAACAAGCGGTCTTCCTGCCCATGCCAGAAAATGCTTTAGAAACAAGCGCTTTAGACCCGCGTGCGAGGAATCAAGAACAATAAGAGATAAGGCTTAACCTAAGTGCTTCAATCATTTTAGGGGTTGCTGAACGATGATTGGCTAAAAGCAGTATCAAAAAAAGGGAAGGCGCGACTAAAACTAGTGCCGCTCAGCGGTTGCCGGGACGTTTTTAACCAGGAAACAACTGAAGGTTTTTTTGACTAACAATTTGCAAGCCTCAGATGCTTTTTGATTGGTTAAACCCAGCAACCTGGCGCGATAAAATGTCTTTCCTTTACCTGCCTGATAAACGGTTATGTTGGCTTGCCCATAAGATGATTGCCCCAATACGGTAATCGCTTGATTTAGCTCGTCCTGTGCTAAATTATAGGTTGCAAAAGCGCCTATCTGAATGCCCCAACTCTTTTCCTGGCCCGACGGCTCAGCATATATAGCAACACTTGGTTTCAGAGCAGGTTTTAAAGAAGCAGGATTGGGTAATGGTTTGGAATTTCGGACTGGCTGACGATTGATAGGGGCAAATAAAGTGCTTTGCTGGGTGAGAGGTTTATTAATCTCTTTAAAACCCATATTTAATAAGCGAATCATTTGCTTTGTACGCAGAGCTGAGGAACGAGCACCCATCACAACGACGACTAAGCGATTGTTGCCACGTTGGGCTGACGTAATCAAATTATATCCCGACGCCCGGATATAGCCTGTTTTTAACCCGTCAGCGCCGTCATATTCTTTTAATAAACTGTTATGGGTAAAAAACTGCCGGTTATGATAGGTAAAGCTTTTTTTAGAAAAATATTGATAATACTCTGGATATTCCCGAATAAGGGCCAAAGATAATCTGCCCATATCTGCGGCTGTGGTCACCTGTTTAAAGTGGGGTAGGCCTGAAGCATTACCAAAAGTTGTTTGGATAAGGCCAATTTTTTTTGCCTTCTCATTCATCAACTTTACGAAACTGGCCTCACTGTCAGCCAAGTTCTCTGCGATAACAACGGCCGCATCATTAGCTGAATGAATGATCAATGCTTGGATGGCATCTTCAACTGTAATCGTATCCCCTGTCTTTAGACCGACTTTTGTCGCGGGCATAATCGAGGCACGATGAGAAATTAAAAGTTTTTGATTCAGTTTTAATTGCCCTTTATCCAAGGCATCAAAAACCAACATCAAGGTCATCACTTTGGTTAAAGAGGCAGGATAAGTAACGACATTAGATTTTGATTCGGCGATTACCAAGCCGTTGCTGGCATTGACAATGACATAGGAAGAAACGGGCGTACGGGCCTGGACAAAATTTAAGCTGGCAATGATTAAATGACAGGCAGCCAACAATAAGAAAACGGGGGAAAACCGTCGCATAATAGGGTGGGATTGCAACTTTACAGGTGATCCTGAAAATGTAGTTTTTAAGAAATAAAACATGAATGCGCAACATATGTATTTTTATAATAATGTAAAAAGCTAAGTGATTTGCTTTAATCCCGCAACTATAAAAATAATCGAAAGATTTGTAACCATTTTATGGGATGGATGTTGAGAGGATGTATAACAATTAATTCCACGGCCTTGAGATTTTCTGATTTTATGACTACATTAGCACTATCGGTGCGATCATATTTTTGTAAAGCTTAAGGATAAACGATTTATTACATGGACAATACAGCATTTTCCCCGGTGGATAACGGTATGGGTAGCCAGCATAATAAGATGGGTGGTTTAGAACATCACCAAACTGCCGTATTGATTAAAAGTAAGCCAAAAGCTCAAACTAAAAAGCCGCCTAAATATAAAGTTTTGTTGTTAAATGATGATTTTACTCCAATGGAGTTTGTGGTAAATGTATTGAAAAAATTCTTCGATAAAGGTTATGAAGAAGCAACCTACATTATGCTGCAAGTTCACCAAAAAGGGTTGGGAATATGTGGGGTTTATGTATATGATATTGCAGAAATTAAAGTAACCCATGTTAATGAATTTTCTCGTCATCATGGATTCCCTCTTCAATGCACTATGGAGAAAGAATAAACATGCTTAGTGTTCATCTTGAAAAAACTATTCGCCGTGCTTTTGACTTGTCTATCAAATATGGGCATGAATATACAACACTTGAGCATCTTTTATTTTCCTTGACGGATGATCCAGACGCCTTAGCTGTCTTGCAAGCCTGCCAGGTAAATATTGCAAAATTAAAGGCAGATATTACCGAATTTATTGAAGATAATTTTGGCGCCATTATGCTCACTGAAACCAAAGAATCAAAGCCAACTATTGCTTTTCAGCGTTCTATCCAACGGGCTGTCTTGCAAGCAAAATCGGCGGGTAAGCAGGAAATTAGTGGGGCTAATTTGCTAATCGCGATGTTTTCTGAAAAAGAAAGTGCCGCCATTCATTTTCTAGAGCAGCAGGATATGTCCAGGCTTGATGCGATGCAATTTGTCAGCCACGGAATTGGAAAAAATTCTTCCGCCAGTCCTTTAAAAACGGCTAATCATTTGGAAGGCGATATAAGCCCAGACCAAACCGATAAAACAACCAAAAATAACCCGCTGCACACCTATTGTATCAACTTGAATAAGAAAGCCCAAGATGGAAAAATTGATCCCTTAATTGGCCGGGATGTCGAATTGGAAAGAACGATCCAAATTCTTTGCAGGCGAACCAAAAATAATCCCTTATATGTAGGGGATCCAGGGGTTGGTAAGACAGCGATGGTGGAAGGCTTGGCTTACAAAATTATCCATCAGCAAGTGCCTGAACCGCTGGCCCAAGCGGTTGTCTATAGTTTAGATTTGGGTGCGTTAATTGCCGGGGCAAGGTACCGCGGGGATTTTGAAGAGCGCTTAAAGGCAGTTCTGAATGCTTTGCAAGCGCAACCACATGCTATTTTGTTTATCGATGAAATCCATACCATTATTGGGGCAGGGGCGACAGGCGGCGGCACTATGGATGCAGCTAATTTATTAAAACCAGCTTTAGCCAGCGGCCATGTGCGTTGCATTGGGTCTACCACATTTCGGGA
>Ga0154020_10006160_pt1 | contig 14068 bp, 10 predicted proteins | sample Klosneuvirus_201_FD_109709 | JGI IMG/M metagenome (GOLD analysis project Ga0154020, IMG submission 109709) | Active sludge microbial communities from wastewater, Klosterneuburg, Austria - Klosneuvirus_20160825_MG | ecosystem: Engineered > WWTP > Aerobic digester > Activated sludge | place...
CTCGTCGCCGGCCTCGGCCTGATCACCGCCGCCATCGCGCCGTTCTTCCGCGACGCCGTGCAGATCGTCGCGGTGTCGATGCAGTTCCTCTTCTGGCTCACCCCCGTCATGTGGCCCATCAGCCAGGCGCCGCCCCGCTTCGCGCAGATCCTCGTCGCCAACCCGCTCCACTACGTGGTGGACGGGCTCCGTGATGCGCTCTTGCTCGGACGGCCGTTCTGGGCGCGCCCTCTCCCGACCCTGTATTTCTGGGCCTTCGTGATCGTGGTCCACCTGATCGGTCAGGCGATGTTCAAGCGGCTCCGCCCTCACCTCCCGGACGTGCTGTGAGCGAACCGGCCCAGCTGCCCAGCAAGATGCTGATCGAGGCCAAGGGGCTCGGCAAGGCCTACCGCTTGTTCGCGCGGCCGCTGGACCGGCTCAAGGAGTCGCTCCACCCGTTCGGCAAGAGCTACCACACCGACTTCCACGCCCTGCGCGGCGTCGACTTCGCCATCGAGCGGGGCGAGGCAGTCGCCATCATCGGCCGCAACGGTTCGGGAAAGTCCACGCTGCTCAAGCTCGTGACGGGGATCCTCGGGCCCACGACCGGAGAGCTCCACGTGCGTGGTCGCATCGCCGCGCTGCTCGAGCTCGGGGCGGGGTTCAACCCCGAGTACACGGGGGTCGAGAACGTCTACCTCAACGGCACCATCCACGGCCTCTCGCGCGCCGAGGTCGACGCGCGGCTCGGTGCCATCCTCGACTTCGCCGACATCGGCGATTTCGCCCAGCGCGCGTGCAAGAGCTACTCGAGCGGCATGTTCGCGCGGCTGGCCTTCGCCGCCATGATCCACTTCGAGCCGGACATCCTCATCGTCGACGAGGCGCTCGCGGTCGGCGACGTGTTCTTCCAGCAGAAGTGCAACCGCTGGATGAAGGAGCGGATGGCGGGGGTCACCAAGCTGCTCGTGAGCCACGACATGCAGTCGGTGGCGCAGCTGGCCTCGCGCGCCATCGTCCTCGAGAAGGGCAAGCTCGCGTTCGACGGCGAGCCGCTCGCGGCGATCGAGCACTACACCAAGTCGCTCCACACGGATCTTTTCGCCCAGCCCGGCAAGAGCGCCTCGACCGAGGAAGCGCCGGAGCTCTTGCTCGAACCGGTCCCCGAGTCGGCGCTCGGCGGCGCGCGCGAGGTCACCATCACCGGGTTCCGGGCCGGCGTGAACGATGGGCCGGCCGAGGTGGTGAAGACCGGCGACGTCGTCCGGGTCGCGGTGGGCTTCAACGCGGCCCGCCCCATCGAGCACCTCATCGTGGGCGTCTCGGTGAACGACAAGTACGGCCAGAACGTGTTCGGGGTGAACTCGCTCGCGTCCGGGCACGACGTCGTGGTCGCCGAGGCCGGCACCAAGGTCGCCACCCTCGAGTTCGTGTGGCCCTTGATCAAGGAGGGGCCCTACTTCTTCACCATCGGGCTCGGCGAGGGAACCGAGGAGCTGGACCACGTCGTCCAGTGCTGGGCCCACAACGTCGTGAGCGTGCAGTCGCTCCCAGGGCGCGCCGTGCACGGTCTCTTCAACGTCGAGATGACCAAGGTCTCGCTGCGCTAGCCGCGCCCGCGCAGGCGATCGACGACGCGGCCGAGCAACGGGCGGCCCTCCCGCGCTTCGGCCTCCCGGAGCAGCGCCTCGAGCTCGCGGATCCGCGCCTCAGCCCCCCTGCGGCCCTCGAGCTGGGCGTCGCGCTGCGCCTCGAGGGAGCGCACGGTCGAGGAGAGCTCCGCGAGCGCCGACTTCTGCGCGCTCTCCAGCGAGGCGATGTGATCCTGGAGCGCGATGACGCGCAGGTAGTTGCGGAGGCGGTTCTCCTCGAGGCGCGCGAGGACGGCGTTCTCGTGGTACGGCGCGAGGGACGCAGCGAGCTCGCCGGCGGCCACGTGCTCGTCCGGGTAGAGGACGCCCACGCCGAACACCGCGGGGACCACGGCCAGCTGGTAACCGGGCTGCTTGCTCCGGAAGTCCTCGATCGCGGTCAGCACGCCGTTGCGCGCGCCCCCTTCGACCAGGGCAGGGGCCCAGTTCCCGTTGCCGCGGAACCCTCCGACGACCACCCCCGACTCTCCGAGGGTGAGCCCGCGTTCGAAGTCGTAGGGATGCACGTGCTCGGGCGGCAGGCCCAGCGGGTCGCAGTACTGGTCCCTTCGTGCGCAGGGCCAGCCCACGTCGTGCAAGATCGACACGGCTCGTCCGCCGGTCTGCCGGTGGATGCTCTCGAGCTCGGCGAACACCGTGTAGTAGTTGTGGTCACCGTCGATGACGTAGAGATCGGCGGGCGCTATCCCTGCGAGCGCGCCCGGGCTCTTGTCGAGTACGAGCGTGTGACTCTTCGCGTTTCTCTGGGCGATCTGGCGGACGTAGTCGGCCGGAGCCGGGTCGATGGTGACCAGATGCGCTCCATGCTCCCTGGCCCACCCGAGCAGGAGCTCGGTGAAACCACCAGACTCCGAGCCGATCTCGACGATGCGCCGGGGTCGCACCGCCTCGACCACGGGGAGCAACACCTCACGGAGCTCGGTCAACGAGTGCAACAGCAAGTCGGGCATCAGGGCTTGTCCATCTTGGCGGCGACCTTGGCGAGCGAGCGCGAGACGAAAGATGCCGCGGCCCAGCCTGCGTCTCGCCGGAGGAGGGAGGCGAGCAAGCGAGGGGTCGAGGAGGCGGGACGGTTGGCGACGACGGCGAGGCCCTGTGGCCAGTAGCACTCGAGCCACGACAGGGCGCGGATCTGCTCGTGGGTCATGAAGCGCGCATCGCGTCGCAGGGCGGCGTCGCCGAGCAGGGGATGGGTGTCGTTGCTTCCATCGTTGGCGTCGTGCACCCAGCGGTCGAAGAGCCGCACTTCGGGCGGCGAGGGGTCCTCGATGGAGCGGATCAAGATCGCGCGGAGGCGTTCCTTCATCCGCTCGGCGTCTTTCCAGGTGTATCGCGGCCCCCGCCGCGCCGATAGGTTCGGCAGCCATCCGTCGGCGAAGGCCAGGATGCCGCGCTGGAGCTCGGCAATGTCGGCGAGCTGGTGGGCGGGGATCGGCTGCGGGAAGTTCTCGACCTGGCCTTCGCCGTCGATGCCGCGGAACGAGCCCTCGGGGGGCATGCACACCTGCTCGAGGATCTCGGGGGTGCGCTGGACGATGAGCCAGTCGCGCCGTGGCTCGCCGAGATGGAACAGGAAGCTCGCGGCGGAGCAGCGACCGTGCGGCAACTCGAGGAGCTTGTCGTGCGTGGCGAGGTAGAGGCCGCGCACGTGACGCGGGCGATCGTGGTCGCGGAAGGCGTGGGCCATGGTCCGCTGGATGGTTCCGCCCCAGCCCAGATCGACCACGGTCAGCAGGTCGTGGGCGAACACCCCCTCCTTCGCGAAGTACGCGAACAGTCGGTCGCGGCGTCCGGCGGAGGCTCGCACGACGGCGGCACGAAGGGTCGGACTCTGGACGATCGCTGCCACCAGCGCTCGCTGTTCCGCCGGGTCCAGCGACTCCTGGTGGGTGGAGGGTGCGTCGAGCGACGCGTGGAGGACCGTGGCGAGATCCTCCAGGGGCACGCCGAGGTCGCGCGCCACGGTCGCGAGCGGCGGGTGCTCGCGCTTCTCGAAGTAGTCGAGGAGCTCCCGATCGTCGGCCTGGTGGAACGACGCCGCGCGCAGGGCGTAGCGCGAGGTCCATAGCTTCTTCACGACGAGGTCGGCCGACGCCGCCCGTGCAGCCCGCTCGATCAGCGGTGCGAGCAGGTGGCCCTCGCGCATGAGGCAGTGAACGACCCGCACCCCGTGGCGAACGCAGTCCTCGACGACCCAGTCGGCGAACGCGGCCAGGATGGGCCCGAAGACCGTGACCCCGTAGTCGAAGCAGCTGAGCTCTCCTGCCTCGTCGTCGGTCCGAGCGACGCGGTGGGCGCCGACGATCTTCGCCCGGAGCGTGCGGAGCGCCAGATCGCCGGTGTGACGGGTCTCGAGGGACAGGCGCGCGTCTTCGGCCGCGAGCATCGCCTCGAGCTCCCGGGGCACGTGCTCGTAGTGGAACGTGTGCAGCCCCTGTCGCTTGGGGGACTCGACGTCGGAGTGCGCGTTGTCCCCGACGTGGAACACCTCGTGGGCACCGACGCTCATCTGGGCGAGGACCAGCGGGAACAGGCGACCGGCCTTCCCCGTCCGGTGCTCGCTCGAGACGAAGACGTGCGCGGGCATGGGCAGTTGCACGTTCGCGCGGGCCAGCGCGGCGTCCAGCAACGATTGGATGTCGGCGGCCGACAGGTACATGTCCGAGGTGAGCACGTACGGCACCCCCTTCGCGGCCGCGTGGCGGACCAGCGCGGCGATGTCCCCGTCGAGCTCGATGTGGGCGCGCTCCGCGGCGAGCTCGGCCTCGTGCAGCGCCTCCGCAGCGGGCGCGCCACCCAGCATTCGCGCGAGCTCCTCCGCGATCTCGGGCAGGCGCACCTCGTAGCCAGGGGCCTGTGCGCGCGCGTTCGACTCGGCGTTCACCCGCAGCCACGCGAGCTCGCCCGGAGGAACGGTGAGGGGACCGTGCCCCGCCTCCCGGAGGGTGCGGTGCACCTCCCAGAACAGGTCGGACGGCCGGGCGAACGGCCGGAAGAGGAGGGTGTCGAAGACATCCAGGGACAGCACGCGCGGGCGCGCGCGGTCGAAGGCGGCGAGGAGTCGCTCCAGTCGTTCCGGCATCGGCAGGCGCGCGGACGCTAGCACGCGCCCGGCGGTCGGGACGTGGGGGGGCGGGCCGAGGTGTTTCGTAACGTTTCGAAACGGTTTCGAAACACCCCCGGGGACCGGGAGCCTCGGGTCGTTCCACGAAAAGGCCTCGGCGCAGGCCCGAGCCCAGAGCCGCCAGCTGGCCCGACGGTTGCTCGGGGCCCTGCGCCCACTCCCCGCAGGAGTGCACCAGGAGACCGACCATGACCCGACCGTCCGCCGCTCGCTCGACACCCTTCGGCCGCGCGAGCTTCCTTCTTCTCGCCTCGCTGGCCTCTTCCGGCTGCGCCATCGACACCGAGCAAGACCCGGCGACCGCCATTCCCGACGCACCGACACCTGCCGTGAAGACCTCGACGACAGGCAGTCGCTCCTATGCGTTCACGCTCGATCGATACGGCCGCTTGATGATGCAGGTGGACACCTGGCCGGGGCTCAACATGTGGCCAGCCTCGCAGCCGGTGACCTTGCTCGGGGCTCCCACCGCCGTCTCCTGGGGGAAGGACCGTGTGGATGTGTTCGCCCTCACGACGGCCGGAATGCTCCAGCACTACGGAACGGCCGATGCCGGCGCCACTGTGTACGCCGACAACTGGGGCTCGATGCCCGGCGTGAACTTCGACACGAGCGCCTCGTGCGAGGTGGCCTCGTGGGGGGTCGGTCGGTTGGACGTGTTCTGCGTCGCGTGGGTGACCGATCGTCAGCGTATCGTCCACCGCTGGTACGACAGCTCGACAGGGGGTGGCTGGGAGCTGCTCCCTGCACTCGCATGGAACGGCCGCTTCCAGACCACTGGAGTCACTGCTGCTTCGTGGGGCCGTGGCCGACTCGACGTGTGGTTGATCGATCGCTTCACGTCTCCACCCACCATGCGACACGCGGGGACCAGCGCCGCCAATGGCACCGGGGGCTGGACGTGGGACGTGTGGAGCGTGGGCGCCTTCACCTCGGACATCGACGCGATGGCCAATGGAAAGGGTGAGTACCAGCTCGCGGGTCGCTGCAACGACGACGTGACCGGTAGACCGATGATGTGCCACTGGACGTACGTCGACTGGTTCAACGACTACAAGAGCTACGGCACGTACTTCGGAGTGGAGAAGTCAGAGCTGAGGTTCGACTGGAGCTCGGCGCGTAAGCCCAGCATCGTGGCCGTAGGAGGCGGTTACCCTCGATACGCCATCGTCGACAAGTGCCGGCTCACCATCCTCGACCAGTCTCGGACTCTGCCCTTCTCGAACTTGGTCCTGGCAGCGCAGTACCCCGTCGACTGCAGCACCCAGAGCGTCGTGGATCAGGCGTTCTGAGGGGCTCAGCGCCCGTCGATCAGCGCCAGATCGAACCCGCGCGCGGCCATCGCGGCTCGCAATGCGGACAGATCGAAGCCGAAGCGGTTGTCGCGAAACAGCTCCACCTTCACGTACGGCGAGCCGCGCTCGAGGAGCTCGAGCGGGTGGAAGATCGTCGGGTTGCCCCTCTGCGCGCCGCGGAGGCGCGCGAGCGTGGGCGGTGGCGGGAAGGTTCCGTAGGGCAGCAGCGAGGCCAGACGGAACCCGCTCTCCACGAAGAAGCTGGTCAGCCCGAGCTCGTAGCTGCGGATGATCTGGGACTTCGTCTTCATCGGCAGCACGTGGGCCCAGAAGCGGCGAAAGGCTTCGGAGGCGTGCGCCGCGCGGCGGAACACCAGGAAGTAGCTCTGGAGGTGCCAGTCCATGTCCATGCTGTCGGTGACGCCCCACACGTCGCAGTCCACCTCCGCCATCGACGCGAACGCGCGCTCGAGCTGGTCGCCCAGCGGGCCGTAGACGCTCGAGTTGGTGAGCACGAGCTCGTCGACCTCGTCGAGCGACACGCGCTCGAGGGCGTGCTTCCACATGGCGAAGTCGAGCCCCACGTTCTCGCGCAGGAAGACGTCGGAGCAGACCGGGGAGAGCGAGGCCTGCTCGGACGCCGAGAGCGCCGACGTCGAGACGAACACCACGCGCTCGCAGCTCCGTTTCAGGCCCGCGAGGTGGTGGTGCACGTAGGGGCGCACGCGGTCGTCCGGATCGAAGTGCGCAAAGATCGCGAGCCTTCGCATGGCGCGGTCACCCTTGCACGAAGGCCGGGGTGCTGGGAGGCGCGCGCCGTGGTAGCCCGCGACGGACGTGAGCCGTCCTCGCCTGACCCTCTTCGCCGCCGACTACGACGGCCCTTCGCTCGAGCCACGCACGGCGAGGGAGCTCGTCGGGGAGCTGGTCGAGCTCGGCGCGTCGGTGCGCGTCGTCACCCTGGAGCTCCCGACGGGCCCGGGAGACAGCGCCGGCCGACGGATGGAGGGCGGGGTCGAGGTCCTGCGCTGCCCGCCGCTCACGCGAGGGTTCGGGGCGTTGCGTCGGGGCCGGGCGCTCGCCGAGACCCGGCTCGGCGCGGTGCTCCGCCTCGAGGACACCGTCGCGTTCGTGGCCGAGCCCATCCCGTCGGTCATGGTGTTCCGACCGATCCTCGCGAGCAGCGCCCGCGAGCTCTCGCTGGTGGTCGGTCCCGGCAACGCCCTCGCGAAGAAGCTACTGGAAGAGGCCAGAGACCCCGTCCTGTTCGTCTCCCCACGCGCTCCAGCTCCGGGACACGACCGCCTGGCGAGCACGGCGCTCGCGGTGTTGACGAGCGCTGCGCTCGGACCGAGCTGGAGCGCGGCGTGTCCGGACCGGCGGGTCGTGGTTGGGGCCGCGGCCGCCCACGCCCGGTTCTGTGTGGAGGAGTGGCGGCGACGGTTCGGCTGAGCCGGAACGAAGTCGATTCTCCGGGGTCACCAGGAGGTGATGTCTGCGGTGTTCTGGTAGCCGCAGCCGATCCACCGCTGCGCGAGGATGTCGTGACTGTTGCCCGACACGATCGTCAGCTGGCAACGGTCGACGATGGCCATGCGGGAGCCACCCCTCTCGAAGCCCACGATGCTCGGCTTCCTCGCCGTGCTCCAGTCGAAGCCGAGATTGACCTTCTGGACCTGGAGTCCGAAGGTCGGGCTGTAAGACCAGTGGCACAGCATGTTGCCGCCATCGACGCAGCGGGCAACGATCTCGTAGCGTTGGCTGGTTGTCGGAGTCGCGCCGACCGCCGTGGCGTCGGGCGCGGAGGTGAAGGTGCCCTCGCTCCACGTGTCCCATCCCCAGCCTCCCGTCCCGGCCGCCGAGCTCGTACCGGCGTGCCGGAGCTTGTGCGGACTGGAGCCCTGGTCGACGATCCACACGTCCAGTCGCCCCGGGCCCCAGGACGCGGCGGCGACCCCGTTCGCCCGGTAGGTGAGCCCGAACGGCAGCGACGGGAGCGCCTCCCAGCCGCCGCCGCGCACGGCGTCGTACCAGCGGTGGACGATGTACTGTCGGCCACCTGCCCAGCCCAGACAGAACACGTCCAGTCGGCCGGGCCCCCAGGTGGTGGCGTCGCAGGTGGTCGTGGAGTCGAAGGGGTAGCCGGGCATCGAGCCCCAGTTGTCGGCGTAGGAGGTCAGGCCACCGTCGGCCGTCGCGTAGTGCTGCAGCATTCCCGCCGTGGTCACGGCGAACACGTCGATGCGGTTCCGGGCCCAGGACACGGCCGCGGGCGCGTTGACCAGGGTCACGTTCTGGGTGGCCGGCCAGACGACGAACTCGCCGTCCAAGTTCGACTGCACGGCCAGTCGTCCCGCTCCGTCCAGCGTGAACACGTTGGACTGGGCTCCGGTGGAGTCGAATGGTGACTTGGCGGAAGGAGGGGGGAGATCGACGTCTTCGGCGGGCTGCGGGTCGACCGCGGCGCTCTCGACCGAACAACCGACCAGCAACGACGACAACAACAGGCGAGCGACAGGTTGCTTCATGGTGGCCGGCCCTGTGCAAACGCCGGTCCAAGGAGGGACGCTACACTCCGAGCCGAAGTCGGTGGACGACGGCGCTCGCGAGGCGGTCTCGTGGATGGCGGAGTTCGGGGAGCCCCTGCCGAACCGAGACCACCTCGGCCAGCAGCCGCAGCGTCGATCGACGGGGTGCATGCCGTAGCGAGGTCGTGGCCGCCGACAGCGCCCTCTCGAAGTACGCGTGGTAGGCGAACAGATTCTGGAAGTCGACGCGCAAGCCGTGGAGACAGACGAGGGCGCACGCCGCGAACATCCGACCACCCAACGCCGAGTGCGACCCGCCGTCGAGGTGACCGCGCGCGAACAGGTAATGCGGGAGCCCGAACGGAACCATCGCGCCGAATCCGAAGATCGAATCGACGTCGCGGAGCCGCCGCGCGAGGGCCTCGGGGCGTTGGAGGTCGAGGTCCCAGTCGCTGCGCAAGGCCGCGTCGATGCGGTCGCGGTGCGTGGCGGCGCGCGCGAAGTCGCCCAGGTCGACCGCGCACCGGAACGCATCGATCCCGAGCCCCAGCGCGAATCGCGGGTCTCGAACGCCCGCCTCGAGCTTCAGCTCGTAGTACCGCAGCCGTCTCGCAGCGGTGTCGGTCACCTTCCTCCGCTCGAACGGCGCACCCTTCGAAGCCATCAACACCTGACTGTTGCCGGTCTCGGACCAGTCCAGGTGCAGGAAGCCGGCGTCGATCAGCAGGCCTTCCAACGCGCGGCGAGAGGGGATGAAGCGATGCGCGCCCGCGGAGAGGGTCGCGTACAGGTCGCCAGGGCGCGCCGAGCGCGTGACGTTCTCGGCCCGCGGGGTCGTGATCAGCACCATGCCGGACGGCGAGAGCCGCTTCTCGATCGCGGTCAGGAAGGCGCGCGGGTCCTCGACGTGTTCGAGGACCTCGGTCGCGTAGATCAGGTCGTAGAGCTCGTTCTCTGGCAGTTGCTCGATGAATCGACGCTCGACGGGGAAGCCGAACTGCACCGCCCCCGCCGCCCCGTAGGCCGACGGCTCCAGCCCTCGCGCATGCGCTCCCCACGCGACGCGGCAGTAGTCGATCGCCGCCCCGACGCTGCAACCGATCTCGAGGACGCGCGCGAAGCGCTCGAACGGCATGGACTCGAGGAGCGGCACCTTCCAATCCAACCCGCCCGTCAGCTCGACGTAGTGGTGGATCAGGAGGGCGAAGTTCGGATCCTTCAGTCGTTCTAGATCGTCCGGATACTGCTCGTGGAGCCCACTCTCCAGGAAGAAGGCCGACCCGCAGTCGCGGCAGGCGACGAGGGTCAGCGCCCCACGCTCGTCCACCCAGTGGCGGGCGCGCAAGACGACGCGCTTCTGATCGTCGACGCCACAGAGCGGGCAGGTGCTGCGCTCGCTCGCCGCCGCATCGACCCACTCGACCTTCGGTACCAGGGGTTCTTGCATTTCGATCGCGGGCCCAGGAGCCGCGCCGAACCTACACGCACTCGGTCCAGGACGCGAGCTAGCCTCTCCCCATGGACGAGCGCGCCCTCCTCGCCAAGATCGCCGAAGCCCCCGACGACGACGCGCCCCGCCTCGTCTTCGCCGACCACCTCGCGGACGCGGGCGACCCCCGCGGCGAGCTCACCCACGTGCAGTGCGCGCTCGCGAAGGGGCCGGGTTCGCGCGCGCTCCGGGCGCGGGAGCGCGAGCTCTTGCCCGAGGCCGAGGCCCGCTGGCACGCCGCGCTCGGCCTCCCGCGCGGGGCTCGCGTCGCGCTGCGGCGGGGTATGGTGGAGCACGTGACGCTGCCCCCGACCGGCTGGGAGAAGACCGTCGCCAAGCTCGGAGCCGTGCCCCTCCGCGGCGTGACGTTCCACGGCGGCGAGACCGAGGACGCGGTCCGCCTGTTCGGCGACGAGCGGCTCGCGCGCTTCTCCGAGCTCGGCTTCCTCGAGGTGCCCTTCGGCCGCCACGGCCTCGCGGCGTGCGCCGCGAGCCCCCACCTCGCGGGGCTTCGCTCGCTGCGCCTCGGCAAGAACGGCATCGGCGCCGCGGGAGCGACGACGCTCTTCGCGAGCAAGGTCGTGCCCGCGCTCGACCACCTCGCGATCGAGGACAACGGGCTGCACAGCGACGGCATGGAGGCGCTCGCGAGAGGGCCGTGGCTGAAGACAGTGCGCCGGCTCGAGCTGCACCGGGTCAACGTGAACACCGGGTGGCAGCCGCTGGAGCGGGCCAAGGCGTTCGGCCAGATCCGCGAGCTGCATCTCACCTCGACGGGGGTGTTCCAGCCCGGCAACTTCATCTGCAGCTCGATCGCCGCGAGCAAGGTGCTCCGCGACCTCTCGGCCCTGACCGTCGCGCGCCACAGCCTCGAGACGGGCGGCCTCAAGCACCTCGCCAAGGTCACGCACTCGCAGCCCCACACGATCGACCTGAGTCACAACATCGTCGGCCCGCAGGCGATCGAGGCCTTCGTCACGGCGAAGGTGGCCGCCCGCGTGCGGGTGCTCGACCTCTCGTTCAACAAGCTCGGCGACCGCGGCGCCAAGGCGCTGCTCGTGAAGGGGGCGCTGCCGGCGATCGAGGAGCTGCGCCTCTCGGAGAACGGGATCTCGCCGGCGCTCGTGGAGCAGCTCCACGCCCGCTACGGCGACGCGCTGGTCCTCGAAGAGGCCAAGCCGAAGAAGCCGACCAAGAAGCGCGCTCGCTGAAAATCAGGGCGGACAGGAGTACTTGAGGCAGGGCTGCGGGTGCGCTTGATCCGCTTGCGTGCGCAGACCTGCCAGCACCCCGCCCGCGTCGGCCGAGCTCGCGTACTGGCTGTCCAGGCGTTCGTCGATCAGCTTCAGCCACTTGCCGAACCACCGCGCGTGGTCGTCGCGCAGCTTCTCGATCGCGATCGCGTCGGCGCCCTTGGGCGGGCACCGGGGCGCGTCGGGGATGGCGTCCTTGTGGTCGCCGAGGAGCAGCACGTACGCGCGCACCTTGGCGAGGCAGTCGGAGTCGGCGAGGTCGCACTTGGGGGGCAGCGCGCTCGCGGTCTTCTTGATGGCGACGTAGAGGTCGTCGATCACCTTCACCCGTGCCTCGAGATCCTTCTGGGCGGCGGGGCTCACCTTCGCGGTGAGCGTCGGACGATCGGGGGGCTCGGCGACACCGGGCGAAGGCGCGAGCGCGGTGGAGCTCGCGGTGGTGGTGGGCTTGCCCTCCTGGCTGGGCAGCGGCTCCACCGACGAGGGCTTCTCCTTGGTGCACCCCGCCAGCACGAGCGCGGTCGCCACGAACCGCGCCCGCCTCCGCAGGACCTCTTCGTCACGCGCCATCGGTCAGCCCGCGCACTTCTTCTTGTACGGCTTCGACGTGTTGTCCGTCGTCTTGCACTCGTGCCAGGTGGTGGGCGCGTCGTCGGCGACCACCGCGTAGACCTGGATCGAGCCCGCGAGCCAGCCGGGCGGCGTCGCGGTCCAGCTGAAGTCGACGATCTCGGCGCCGCCGGGCGCGATCGGCCCCACCGTCTTGGCGGTGCCGATCTTCGTGCCCGAGCCGGGCGTGCCCTCGTAGAAGCTCACCGTGACGCCCGCCGGCATCGAGGCGAGGCCGATGTTCTTCACCGTGGCGCGCAGCGTGGCCGGCACGCTGCACGAGCCGTCGAGCTCCACGACCGCGTTGGGCGCGTCGAACAGGCCGCGCGGCTGCACGTTCTGCCGGAAGTCGTTGAGGCCCTTGGTCTTCCAGTTCGGCATCTCCTTGGCGGGGATCGTGCCGTCGTCGTTCACGTTGGTCACGTGGTAGCCGTGCTGGTTCCAGATGCGGCGGGTGCGCACCCAGCTGCCGCTCTTGCTGCCGAGCACGCGCAGGCCCGTGGGCCCGCTGCCCGCCGCGAGGCCGGCGCCGCAGCCCCACCACATGTCGTTCGCCACGAGGATGATCTCGGCCTGGTCGTCGCCGTCGACGTCGACCACGAGCGGGTACTCCCACAGCGTGCCGCTCGGGTTGCAGAGCGTGAGCAGCTCCTTGCCCGTGGGGCCCTCGTAGACGTGCAGGTTGCGCTCGTCGGCGTAGACCACCTCGGCCTTGCCGTCGCCGTCGAAGTCGAAGACCGAGCTACCGGTCACGCGCGAGCTCGTGTCGGTGGTGACCTTGGCCCACTTGAGCTTGCCGGTCGCCCCCTCGAACACGTTGTACGAGTAGCCGCCGGCCATGCCGATGTCGGGCTTGCCGTCGCCGTCGAAGTCCGCGACCGTGGGCGGGCCACCGCCGTGCAGCGTGCCGGTGAGCGGGTTGGTGGTGAACGGGCCCCAGAGGAGCTTGCCGTCGATGCCCCGGACCGCGCGGATCTGGTAGAGCGTCTGCTCGAGCGAGTGCACGACGACGATGTCCGGCTGCCCGTCGAGATCGAGGTCGGCGATGGCCACGTAGCCATCGGGGAACGGCGCCGCGAACTTGCTCGCGTCCCACAGCACCGAGAACGCGCCCGTGCCATCGTTCTTGTAGACGACGTTGCCGCCGACGATGTCGAGGTCGCCGTCGCCGTCGACGTCGTAGAGCTGGGAGTGGTCGGAGGTGGGCAGCGCGTAGGTCGTCGTGCGGCCCTGGAACACGATCTTCTTCGTCTTGTACGAGACCAGGGTGTAGCGCAGGAGGATCTCCGGCACGCCGTCGCCGTCGGTGTCGCCGAGCGCGGGTGCCGTGTAGGAGCAGTCGATCTTCGGGTCGGCCGACTTCCACAGCACCTTGCCCGCCGCCGAGAACACGAGGAGCTGGTGGTCGGTGGCGCAGGTCACGACCTCGGGGCCTGGGCTCGTCGCGTCGAGCTCGCCGAGCGCGATGGAAGCACCCGGCACCGTCCGCGCCGCGGCGTCCGTGGCGTCCCACAGGCGCTTGCCCTTGCCGGTCACCGCGCGGAGGATGCCGTCGGCGTTGTAGGCCGCGGCGGTGTACGAGTTGAAGACGATGGCGGGTGTGTCCTTCTCGTCGTACTTGCCGTCGCAGTTGTCGTCGGTGAGCGGACCGACGACCACCGAGGCCATGATCTGGTTGTAGCCGGGGGAGGGCGTGTCCTTGAACGGCCACGACCACTCGGTGATCGCGTCGAAGGTGCCGACGGGCGGGCGCCACTCGCAGGCCTCGACGCACGGGCCGGCGTCGGCACCGCCGTCGACGCCGGCGTCTCCGTCGGCGCAGGTGGGCGGGCGCGGCACGCAGCGCCCGACGGGGCTCGGCGCCGCGTCGCCGCACGAGGGGGGAGGGCCGGCGTCGCCGCCGGCGAGCGAGAGATCGCAGGTCTCGCCCTCGGCGCAGTCGTCGACGTTGCGACAGGCTTTGCCCGGCGTGACGCACGCGCCCGCGTAGCAGACCTGCCCGGTGCCGCAGCACTTGCTGCCGCACGCGGCGGCCGCGGGCTCGCAGCATCCACCGGCAGCGTTGCACAGGCCCGCCGTGCCGCACGGGGTGCCCGGCGTGCAGCCGGTGCCGAAGTCGAACCCTCCGCCGTCGTC
>Ga0154020_10006161_pt1 | contig 14066 bp, 13 predicted proteins | sample Klosneuvirus_201_FD_109709 | JGI IMG/M metagenome (GOLD analysis project Ga0154020, IMG submission 109709) | Active sludge microbial communities from wastewater, Klosterneuburg, Austria - Klosneuvirus_20160825_MG | ecosystem: Engineered > WWTP > Aerobic digester > Activated sludge | place...
AAAGCCATTCGCACCTCTAACCTCAAGATCAAGTCGATGGATTTTCGGCGGTTTCGCGGGTTCTTTGTGGTGTTACAAAACTCTGAGACTGAGGTGGCCCTGGGACGCAGCCCCTTTGCTGGCAAGCTAACGCGGCTGAATGAAATTCTTACCAGATTTGAAAAAACGTCAAGCACGGCAGCCCGAATTGAATTAGACTATCAGGGAAAAGCATTCATTAAAGAAAAGAAACTTTGAGGGCAGCAGCAGCATGTTGATCCCTAAAGGGCTTTTTGCACTAGACTTGGGAACGACTAAGTTCTGTATCGGAGCCTTGCGGGAATCTCCGGGCAGGGTTGGTGCAAATGGCTCGTCACATTGCCTCGAAATCATTGGCGTCCCTGCTCAGGGAATGCGCAGGGGTATGGTGGCTGAGCTGCAAAGTGCGAAACTTGCGATTAATGCACTCCTTGATGCTGCGGAAAAGCAACTCGGCGACGACATTCGCCGGGTCGTTGTCGGAATCGCTGGTAGCCATCTGCATAGCCGCGTCGTAAGCACCTCCATCAATCTGGTTGCCGGGTCCGTTCGGGACCGAGACATAGAAGAGATTTCGCTTCAGGTTGAAAAGACCTTCGCGCTCGAAGGGCGTGAAATTCTTCACTGCGTACCAATTTCCTACCAGGTCGATAGCAGACCACCGGTTGAAAACGCAGTCGGGTGCACAGGGCGCGTGTTGAGCTCCGAATACATGGTCATAGACGCTGACAAAAACTACCTTTTAGATGTCGTTAAGCTGTGCAACGAATGTGGACTTGAAGTGGCCCGACTGGTCTCCGAGCCGTTTGCGTCTGCTTCAGTAACCATCAGCGATGACAAAAAGAGCCTGGGAATCGTTCTGGCAGACATTGGTGGCGGAACCACAGATGGCTTGGTCTTTCAAAACGGCAGACCTTGCGCCACATTTACTGTAAACGTCGCAGGTACGCTCATGACGAATGATCTCGCCATCGGGCTTAGCCTTCCTGTTGAAGAAGCCGAACGTGTAAAAGTCTGCTTTGGACTGGCATCGCACAACGATGGAACCAGTTTGGAGGTTGTGGACACCAGGGGACAGCGAGTTCTCGTCACCTGGCGCCAAGTTTACCCTATTTTAGCCCCACGAATTAAAGAAATGGCCATTTTACTGGCAAGAAATCTGGGGCCTTTTCGCGGAAGGCTCGGTGCCGGGATCCACCTGACCGGCGGAGGCTCCGAAGTCTTAGGGCTTCCGGCTTTTCTTGAAAATTTACTTGGTGTCCCAGTTTCAAAAGCCCGCCCCGCTTTGGACTTGGCGGCACTTGCACTCCAGCACTCTGAATTGAGCCTCGAGTCGAAAACCTTGCAAAAATCTAGCCCGACCAAGGGAAGCGTACCGACGATTTACGCTTCAAAATATGCAACGGTCATTGGTCTGCTGAATCTTGAGATTGGAAGGCAGGCTGAGTTTCGCCGCATGAGACGCCCCTCGTGGCCAGGAAAGTACCTGGCGAGTTTTGCGAACTGGTTAAGGGAACTCGCTTAAGGCCGTGTTCTCATTCGTCAGAATGTTGACACAATTGCGTCCACCTCACTATAATCTGTAGTTAACGAATCAATCCCATTTTTTCTTTTTAATTTCCGGTGTTGGCGGCGACGAACGCGCGCGCTCAGCATCCGGTTAATCTTGAGGAGTCAACTATGTCGTTTGATGCGGAATCTATACTACCCCCGGGAGCGCGAATCAAAGTTATCGGCATCGGCGGTGGAGGCGGCAACGCTGTCAATACGATGATTCGCTCCAATCTTGAAGGAGTTGAATTTGTCTCGGCAAACACCGACGTTCAATCCCTGAGATTCTCCCTGGCCCCGACAAAAATTCAGGTCGGCAAAGAGCTAACTAAAGGTCTTGGCGCAGGCGCGGACCCTGATATTGGGCGTGATGCCGCACTTGAGGACCGACATGAAATCCAGGAACTGCTTGCGGACGCAGATATGGTTTTCATCACCGCTGGTATGGGTGGCGGCACCGGCACTGGTGGAGCATCTATTATCGCTCAGATTGCCCGGGAACTCGGCGCGCTCACCGTCGCCGTCGTGACAAAGCCATTTACTTTCGAAGGCAAGCGCCGGCGTAAGCACGCCGAACTCGGAATCGCCCGACTACGCGAAAGCGTCGATACCCTGATCACCATACCAAATCAACGACTGCTCCAGATCGCGACACCAGACCTTAGCATGATTGATGCTTTCAAAATGGCAGACAACGTCTTGGTCAACGCGGTTCGCGGCATCAGCGATATCATTAATATTCCAGGGACCGTGAATGTTGATTTTGCCGACGTCAAAACAGTGATGTCGAGTATGGGTCACGCCTTAATGGGAATAGGCGTCGCGACTGGCCCGGGTAGAGCGCTCGAGGCAGCAAGACAAGCGATTATGTCGCCATTGCTCGAAGATGTTGATATTGAAGGCGCTACGGGAATACTCATCAACATTACCGCGGGCTCATCGGTAACCCTGATGGAAGTCAACGAAGCCTGCTCGATCATTCAGGAAGCCGCGCATGAGGACGCAAACATTATTTTTGGTGCTGTCATTGATGAGACCATGCAGGACGCAATCAGAGTAACCGTCATTGCGACCGGCTTCCCCATGGATGGAGAAGAGTCCACCGCAGAACCCTTGATTGTCGCGCCAAAGGCACAGCCAATCATTCAACCCTATGCCCAACCATTTAGCTCAAGCCGGCTAACGACCCCCAGACCTACACCCAGTTATGCTGCGAAGCCAAACTTCCAACGCGAACAGCCGCGAACCGCTCCATCCTTCCGGCACCCGGTCGCCACTGAGGATCTTCGCCAGGCCGCCGCGCCGAAAGAGCCAGTAGCACCTCAGCCGGAGCGAAACAATCCTTTCTCAAATATTGCGATTCCCACACCCGGTGCGTCAGTCGCACGCGATCCCGTAGCGGTTGTAACAACCCCAGAGATACCCCAGGACATTTCCGTCACCCCACAGCAGATGGCTTCTTCAGTTCATGAGCCGATCCAGCAATCAAATTCGATGAACTTTTCCGAAGCACAAGAGCTGGCGCGCTGGACGATGGAAGAGACCAACGACGTCGACCATGGAGCTCACTCACCAGAACGATTTGAGGGTGCTTGGGATGCCCGCGAAATCGACGAGCCCCTTTCCCTTAATTTGGGGGCATCAACGCCGGAGGCCCCAACCACTTCAAGCCGGACTGTGTCCGAATCTCTGTTTGACGCATGCGAAACCGACGCGGCACTCTCATTGAGCGGCTCAGATACGGTCCAGGGCGCAACCTCTGCCCCACTGGAGTCCTTTTTTGACCCGGAATTAAATTTGGTCGGTGATATCGATCGGAAAATTGACGAAGCCCTGGCGTTGGCTGATCGGTTACGCAAAACCCCTGGCGCTCATATTCAAAGCGAAGAAGATGGCCTGGATGTTCCCGCCTTTTTACGCAACGGAATGAAAGACTTTCCGCTCGGCTAAAAAAGAGATCTCAGTACCCGCTGTCTTCCTCTCCGCTCCATCACGGAGCTGTAGGAGAGGAAACAGTGGGACTGGAAGTAGTGGAAGGTACGGCCTGACGTACGGACAGAAGGCTCTCTCGAAAGCGGCTGGGATTGCGAGGCATGAGGTCAACCAAAGGGTTGGCAATCTCCGTCTCTGGTTCAACTAGTCCGCCAACGGCAAGGTAGTGTCTGATTCGCGGCAACCCCGACGGCTCATTCCTTTTTTCCCGCTCGAAAAATGGCAAAATTGAATTCCCGATTGGACCGCCGACTGGAATCCGACTTCCTCCGACAATATTTTCGGCGATCATTCGGAAAATTTCTTCGACCCGGTAAGATTCCCCGCCTGCAATGTCGAGAATCGCTGACGGCTCTTTCAACTTACAGGTACAAAGATCTCCGAGCACACCCACTAAATCGTCTACTTTAATGGGTGCTAAGGCCTCTTTACGTGTCGGTACCGGGTAAAATGGGTACCTCATCACCCGGGCAATGGTACGCACAAATTTATCCGATTGAATGGCGCCTCCAAATACGACGCTTGATCTCAGAATAATCTTTTCGCGGATGCTGGAGTTTAAAATCAAAAACTCAGCGAGATATTTTTCCATGAGAAACGGTATCGTGCTGTGGCGGGATGCTCCAATTGCACTGACAAAAACGATGCGCTGAATATCAGCCTTCTCCATCGCCGCAAGGAGATTTCGAAGCAATTGTATATTGCGAGGCAGCCTCTCTGGCGTAGCAAGATCCCAGCAGGCGTTTGATGGGGGGCCGGCTAAATTCCCCTCCCATGCGAGATGGACGACCGTTTTGATTCCACGAAGTGGAGCCGCAAGGAGTTCTGGAGAGCTCATATCCGAACATACCGGATATACGTTGGGCAAAGGCTCGGGAAGACGCAAATGATACATGGACACAACTGGTTGCTGCTGGGCAGATAGCACCCTTACCAGCGGTTGGCCAATAAACCCAGACCCACCGGTAACTAATACTCCAGGCAGATTATTGTTTATTGAATCCGGAACCCGTGAAACAAAAGCCATCACCAGCTCCTATGCTATTCAAAAGCCATCTAGCCATTCAAAAGTCCATTATACAGGTTTTTAATCTCCAATGCGGCCTGTTTCCAGGTGAATCGTTTCTGAAAGAATTCCTGAAGCGCCACAGAAAACGCTATCGAATGTCTAATGTCATTCAAATCACATATCGCTTCAATCCAGTCATCCTCCGATGACTCTTTCGTCATTCCGATTCCACATCCAGGCCACACGACTTCATCGATTCCGCTGCCCTTCTGAAACAGAACGGGAATCCGTGCGCTCAAAGCCTCAACCGCAGGAAGACAAAACCCCTCATACAGACTAGGGTGAACGTAAACATCGTGCTGTTCATAGACGTGGCCAAGCTGCTCATTTGGAACATTTTCCAATACCTTCAAAGACCCCTTTTGAATCAGATCTTTATTTGCAGCAGTCACACAACTCGCACCTTCCCCGCTTGTAACCAACGTTCCCGTAATTTTGCCCTTGGAGCGCCTGATCAGTTCCGTGAAAAAATCGAGTCTTTTATAGGCTTCTGGTCTGCCAATCGTTAAGACGTGAATTGCCTTTTTGCCATTTTCCGCTGAAGCTTGCGTCGCCATGCTCGCGTCATTCGCGAAGCGGGTGGCGATCCCATCGCAGCCGTTTTTGATCGTGACGCATTTTTTATCGATGCCAGGAAATCGCTCGAGAAGGGTTGCTCTAGTCCAATCCGATACACAAACAATTCGATCAGCAGCGGTCACGACGCGTGGAAGCAGCCAGGAAAACTGCAGGTAATATGCGCGCGATACACTTTGCTGTGCGAAGTAAGGAATGAGATCATGAACAGTAATCACTGACTTAATCTGATCGTGCCAGGGAAAAAACACAGGAAGATTGATATTACTCAGTCCGTGTAGCACGACAGGCAGCTTGCCTGGATGGCTTTTTTTTGTTTCAGCCCTGATTTCAAATAGGGTTCTCAATGGGTGAAGTGGCTTGAGGTCCCAGAGCGCTGAGGTATGAAGAAAGCCCCTTGAGTTACCTCGACCCATAATAACAGGATCCAGACCCAGGCTGATGAGCTCTTTTTTTAAATTTGAAGCATGAACGGCGACCCCACTGGGTTTTGGTCCTAATCCATAACCATCCCAGTAAACTCGCCGCTCAAAATCGGTCATTCGTTTTCTTAATGCCTGGTCGGTGCAGCGAAAGCAATGCGCTGCTCTGCGCGCTTAAGTGCCGCCTGAGCCCGGGGATAATCCACTTCCCCCTCACGCTTAGCAAGAATGGCAAGAGCCCGCGCCCGCGCCTTTTCGGCCCGATCAAGGTTGATCTCCTCGCGCTTCTCAACAACATCAACCAGCACCGTCACGTGATCACCAGCGACTTCAACATAGCCGCCCGCGACAAAGTAACTCTGGCCTTCTTTAATGTCCCCACCCGCAAGGGTCAAAACCCCGACACCAAGCTCAGAAACCAGTGCGGCATGACCTGGCAAAATGCCCAATTCGCCGTTGATACCGGGAACGATGATTTTGCCGGCAGAAACCCGGGCCATCACCCTGGCGGGAGACAAAAGATCTACTTGAATTGCGCCCGACGCTGCCATGTGCCGTTAACCCCGCTGACTACTTGTACTGCTTCGCTTTTTCGAGAACATCTTCAATCGTGCCCGCGTACAGGAATGCCTGCTCGGGAATGTCATCATGCTTGCCTTCACAAATCTCTTTGAACCCTCTAATGGTGTCTTCGAGCTTCACATACTGGCCCTTGTTTCCAGTAAACTGCTCAGCAACAGTAAAGGACTGGGAGAAGAAGCGCTGAATTTTCCGTGCTCTTGAAACCGTGAGCTTATCTTCGTCGGAAAGTTCGTCCATACCTAAAATCGCGATGATGTCCTGCAGATCTTTGTAGCGCTGCAAGATCTGTTGCACGCGACGAGCAACAGAATAGTGCTCCTCGCCAACCACATGAGGATCGAGAATCCTAGAAGAACTTGCTAAGGGGTCAACGGCTGGATAAATGCCCAGCTCGGCAATTTTCCGCTCCAACACCGATGTCGCATCGAGGTGAGCAAAAGTTGTTGCAGGGGCCGGATCTGTGTAGTCGTCAGCAGGTACGTAAATTGCCTGCACGGAAGTAATTGATCCGTTTTTGGTTGTTACAATACGCTCCTGGAGCTCGCCCATCTCAGATGCAAGTGTCGGCTGATACCCTACTGCGGATGGAATCCGCCCGAGCAGAGCCGACACCTCGGACCCAGCCTGGGTAAACCGGAAAATGTTATCAACAAACAACAAAACGTCCTGCTTTTCCTCGTCCCGGAAGTATTCCGCAACAGAAAGTGCTGAAAGTGCTACACGGGCGCGCGCTCCCGGTGGCTCATTCATCTGGCCGAACACAAGTGCCGTTTTAGATATTACCCCCGACTCGCTCATTTCATGGAACAGGTCGTTTCCCTCGCGGGTACGTTCACCTACTCCGGCAAAAACAGAGTAACCGCCGTGTTGAGTCGCGATATTGTTAATGAGCTCCTGAATTAAAACGGTCTTACCTACCCCGGCGCCACCGAACAATCCGATTTTACCGCCCTTGGAATACGGCGCCATCAAATCGACGACTTTGATTCCCGTTTCAAACAACTCTACCTGCGTGGTCAGGTTGGTGAAATCCGGAGCCGACCGGTGGATTGGATACCGTTTTTTATAGCTGACAGGTCCGGCCTCATCAATTGGCTCACCAATCACGTTCAAAATCCGGCCCAAAACCTCTTTGCCAACGGGGACTGTGATCTGTTCACCGGAATCTCGAACTTCAGCGCCGCGGGTCAAACCGTCGGTCGAGTCCATGGCGATGGTACGGACAACCCCCTCACCGAGGTGTTGTGCAACTTCCAGCGTCAAATTGTCTTTTGCGTCGTTGATCGCCTGATTGCTCAGTTTAAGAGCGTTATAAATGGGGGGTAGATGTCCTTCGGGGAACTTCACATCTACAACTGGTCCCGTGACTTGAACGATCTTGCCTAAATTCGTCTGCATCTTTTCTCCAACCCTGCGTGAACTAACTTGTATGTCTCCCGGAACCGCGCTCGACTACAGAGCGTCGGCACCGCTTGTAATTTCGATGAGCTCTTTGGTGATTGCCGCTTGCCGGCCGCGGTTGTACTGCAAACTCAATTTGCGTACGACTTCTTTCGCGTTTTTGGTTGCGGAGTCCATCGCCGTCATACGCGCACCCTGCTCAGAAGCATTACCCTCGAGAAGCGCGCGGAACACGAGGCTAGCGATTTGCTTCTTCAGCAAACTCTCAAGCAACAATTCCGGAGATGGCTCGACAATGATGTTGACGGTCGATGTCGTCTCAGCTGCGGTCTGCCCTTGAACCGGCAAAAGCTGTCGAACGCGTGGAGACTGGACCAAAGCTGACTTGAATTCGACATAGGCCAGATAAACGGAATCGTAGGATTCTTTGATAAAAGTCTCTACGATACCCTCGGCTAAAGTACGTGCCGTATCGTAACTTGGGCGATCCAAAACTTTTTCCAGTTCGCTTTTGGATTTCATTCCGAGTTTTTTAGAAAACCCGAAAGCTCTCCGTCCCCACCCGACAATATCGACCGACGCCCCTTCGGCCGACTTCTTACGGACAAACTTCAGCGCATTTTTAAAATGGTTGCTATTCAGGGCACCGCAAAGTCCGCGATCCGTCGCAATAATCACAACGAGAATCTTTTTCTCTTCAACTGTTTGGCGAAGCAGCGGAGACTTCAAAGAATCGCCCGCCATACTTACCAACTGCGAAACCATCTTATCGAAAGCTGTTCCGTACGGCCGGGAGGCAATAACCGCCTGATTGGCGCGAGCGAATTTAGCTGCCGAAACCAGTTTCATTGCGTGCGTGATTTTCTGCGTGTTTTTAACGCTTCCCATCCGCCGCTTAATGTCCTTTAAATTAGGCATTCGCTTTGAATCCCTTGTCGAAGTCTTCTATCGCCTTTTTTAGTTCTGCTTCGATCTCTTTGAGCGCCGCACGATTTTTGATCTTGTCAAGAATCGCTCTGTGCTGCGCCGTCATATGCGCGTGCAAACCTCTTTCATACTCACCGGCTTGACTGACTTCATACTTGTCAAAAAAGCCTTTGGTTGCTGCGTAGATTGTTGTGACCTGGAGGCCTACTTCCTGGGGCTGATATTGCCCTTGCTTCAAAACCTCAACCAGTCGGGCGCCCCGAGCCAGCGTTCTTTGGGTTGCTGTATCCAGGTCAGAACCAAATTGGGCAAAAGCGGCCAACTCACGGTATTGAGCAAGCTCAAGGCGAAGGTTACCAGCAACAGCCTTCATGGCCGGAACCTGCGCAGCGCCGCCGACGCGAGACACAGAAAGACCGGCGTTGATTGCGGGTCGAACGCCGGAGAAAAACAAGTCGGCTTCCAAAAAGATCTGGCCATCCGTAATCGAAATCACGTTCGTAGGAATGTAAGCAGAAATGTCGCCTGCCTGAGTCTCAATGACAGGAAAAGCAGTAATGGAACCAGCACCGAGCTTGTCGCTTACCTTACATGCCCGCTCGAGAAGGCGGCTGTGCAGGTAAAAGACGTCTCCTGGATACGCTTCCCGACCTGGAGGACGGCGAAGCAGGAGGGACAATTCGCGGTAGGCTGCCGCTTGTTTAGATAAATCGTCATAGAAGATTACAGCATGCTTGCCACTATCACGGAAAAACTCCGCCATGCGACAACCAGAATATGGAGCCAAAAACTGCATCGGCGCAGGATCCAGAGCCGTTGCTGCAACAATAATGGTGTATTCAAGGGCACCAGCTCGCTTCAATCGGTCAACGACTTGCGCTACCGTAGAAGCCTTCTGACCGATTGCCACATAAACGCAAACAACATCCTGGCCTTTTTGGTTAATGATCGTGTCGACAGCAATTGCGGTCTTACCCGTTTGCCGGTCACCAATGATAAGTTCCCGCTGACCACGCCCAATGGGCGTCATTGCATCAACAGCCTTCAAGCCGGTCTGCAAAGGCTCATGAACCGACTTTCGCGAGATAATGCCAGGCGCTTTGACTTCAACAACGCCGCGAGTAACATCCTTCAGCGGCCCAAGTCCGTCGATCGGGTTACCAAGCGCATCGACTACTCGTCCGAGCAGGCCCTTGCCAACTGGAACCGAGTTAATCTCTTTGAGGCGCTTACAGGTGTCGCCTTCCTGAATTCCCTGCGAATCGCCAAACAGCGCGATACCAACGTTGTCTTCTTCGAGGTTGAGAATAACGCCGCGGGTTCCGTTCTTGAACTCAACCATCTCCCCGGCCATGGCGGCCTCGAGTCCATATACTCGGGAGATGCCGTCACCAACCGTCAAGACGGTTCCGGTTTCCTGAAGCTCAACGGGCTGGCCGAAGTTCTTGATGCGGTCACTGATGATTTTACTGACTTCTTCTACGCGAATCTTTTCCATAAATACGGACTACTCCTAATGAACTGCATTCTGCGCCAAAGCATCAAGCTTCGTTCTTACGCTATAATCAAGAAGCATATTTCCAATCCGAACAACAAAACCGCCTAGCAGAGCCGGGTTAACGACCTGCTCAATCTCCACGGTTTTTTTGAGAGCGCTAGCAAGGGCGGCCTTGATTTCATTTACTTCGGCGGCACCCAAGCTGACGGCCGATGTCACCACTGCCTTGGCTTTTCCTTCGGCTGCGTCCAGCAACTCCTGATAAATCTCGACAACCTGAGGAAACAGTGTCACCCGCCCAGCCGCGATGATTGCTGCACAAAATTGCTTTAAATCGGTGTTTGCTCCAGCCTTACTGATTGCTGCATCAAAGAGACTCTGTTTAAGGTCAGCAGGCATGACCGGACTACGAAGAATTCGCTCTGACTCTTTTATTTTGAAAAGCTCGACGATCCCGTTGAGGGTTGCAACCATCTGCCGGGCAGATTGTACGTTGTTGTCACTCAGGCGGTATAGAGCTCTGGCGTAACGACTGGCAATACGATTTCCACTCATGTGCCGTTCCTATACTTGAACCGATTTAAGCTGACCAATCCGGGATTTTGCCAACTTCATCTGTGCTTCGATATTCAACTCGGTTTGAATCTTCGTCTCAACGCCACCCTTAACAGCAGCGACGATAGTGCGGCGTAATTCATCCTTTGCGCGGTCGACCTCAGCATTGGCCATTCTCTGCGCTTCTTCTTTTAGGTGGGCCGCAAGGCGATTCGCCTCCTCGACTATTTTTTTCGATTCAAACTGAGCGGTGTTAGCGGTGAGCCGACGAATCTCCGCCACCTCATCGTCGAGTTTTGCGAGGCGGGCGGTCAATTCCCGATTTTTTGCTTCAGCGAGGTCTTTTGCTTCCTGAGCCTGCTTAAGAGCGGCGTCAAACTGAGCGCGGCGTTTTTCAGCCATGGCCCGCAATGGTTTGCGAAAAAAGTAAATCGCAAGCGCCATAAAGATAAAGAAATTTGCGTAAGGAAGAAAAACGCCTTTGAATAAATCCAAGTGTTCCACTCTGTCTCCCCCGGAACTTTGGCCTAAGAAATCGCTACTTGATAGACATCGTTTGTGAGCTGTTTAACAATGTCTGGAATTTGCTTCTGGTGCTGAACCGTTTCGGCGGCAATTTGTTTAGTCATCGCATTAATAGTCGCGGTAGCCTCTTCCTCGGCTTTTTTTACAATTGCTGCGCGTGATGCCAGAGCTTCCGCACGAAGTTGCTCGCGGGCTTTCGCGGACTCCCGAGCTGCCGTCTGGATGCGGGATTCGATTTCCGCAGCCGCTTTGTCATTTGCTTTCATGAGTGCTTCCGCCTCGGCTTGATTACCGGTCGTCAGCTTAGCTCGCTGACTCTGAAGCTTCAGATATGGCTGTACGAAAAGCTTTTTCGCGACAACAAGATTGGTGAGAAAGATCGCGGTTTGAACCGCAACAACTGATGCATTAGGAACGAGGCTGAGCTCTGCCATCCGACACTACCTTAGGGGCCACAAAATTCGCGGGCCACTGGGAATTTCCGCATGATTCACGTTGTTTTTATACCAACGGGAATCCGTAAATAACTCAAGTGATGCGGGATGACAAGGCGCTTTTATGGGAAAATTTACGGATTGTTTCGAAGGACGACCGGGGGGCGGCTACAGACTAATATTCGGAAGGTGCCGCTCGCCCCTCAAAAATTGCATCAGGACATCCGTGGCCCAACGAGGGAAAGAATGCGCTCCAACTCCGCTGCGGAAAAAAAGGAGATCTCGATCCTTCCGCGATCAGCAGTGCCGGCAATTTTGACTTTGGTTTTCAAATGACCGCGCAGACCATCGGCCAGATACTCAAGATCTGCGGCGTCTTTGTTATGACCAGCATTTTCTTTGGGAACCTTTCCCGATTTTATAGTTCTGCATAGCTGCTCTGTTTGCCTTACGTTGAGCTGCTTCTTTACTACGATGTCTCGGGCACGAAGAATCATTTTTTTGTCGTCTAATGACAATAACGCCCTGCCATGGCCCATGGTTAGGCGCCCCTCAAGCAGGTCGTCCTGCACCTCTCGGGGGTGGTTGAGCAGCCGAAGTGCGTTGGTCACGGTTGTTCTGTCTTTGCCAACACGCTCTGCGCATTGCTCTTGAGTCAAACCATAGTCTTTGATCAACGAGTCGTAGGCCTCGGCCTCCTCAATGACATTGAGATCCGCCCGTTGAATGTTTTCGATAAGCGCAAGACGAAGTAAATCCTGGCTCGCTCCCTCTTTGATAATCGCAGGAATCGTGTCGAAGCCGTTCAGTCGGGACGCGCGCCAGCGCCTCTCGCCGGCGATCAGGACATATTTATCCGGATCGTCTTCGGATCGCGAGACCACGACGGGTTGCAAAACCCCATCCGTCTTAAGGCTGGCTGCGAGCTCCAGGAGTTGCTTGTCATCGAAAAGCTTGCGAGGCTGCTGAGGGTTTGGCTCGATTGACGAGACCTTAAGCCTCCAGATTTGTCCTGCCTTCAGGCCGGGATCGTTGCTGGACCCTTCTGTCCCGGTTTGCTGTGGAATGCCTACCTGAGGTGAAACCAACTCACCCGTATTTGCGGGCTCGTAATCCATTCCTCCCAGGAGTGAAGTGATCCCTTTGCCAAGAGCACTTCGTCGAGGTGTTTGCTGATTTTTTTCACGCCCTGTCATGACTAGTCTCCTTGTTCATCCCAGTGTGAGTATGCAACTTCCCCTGACTAGTCAGGTCTTGATCAGAAATTTTAGCCTCGTTTGCCGGATGTCGCCGGATAAGTTCCCTCGCAACCTGCATATATGCGGTAGAACCGGCTGAGTTGATGTCATAGAGAATAACGGGCTTGCCGTGTGAAGGGGCCTCTGACAACTTCACGTTTCGCGGAATGACGGTTTCAAACACCTCAGATGAAAAGTGCGCTCGAATATCCTGCTCAACTTGGTGAGAGAGGTTATTTCTTCGATCATACATCGTAAGGAGGATTCCCTCGCGCTCAAGAGCAGGATTCAGCCTCTTCTTGATAAGTGAGATCGTCTTCAGAAGCTGAGACAGGCCTTCCATCGCATAGTATTCGCACTGCAATGGTATTAGAACCGAGTCCGCTGCGGTTAAAGCGTTAACCGTCAGAATGCCCAATGCCGGAGGGCAGTCAATTACGACAAAATCGTAGTGGGGAGCTACGGAGGCAAGAGCCTCCTTAAGTCTAACCTCTCGTCCTATCGCGGTGACCAGCTCAATTTCCGCGCCCACCAAATCCTGGCTTGCAGGCGCCAGGTCAAGGCACTTCAATTCGGTGTGGATGATCGCGCTTTTCAACGGTTTTTCATCCACTAAAACGTCGTACATGCTCTGATCAAACTCTTGTGGCCCAACACCAAGTCCGCTGCAAGCGTTTGCCTGTGGATCCAAATCGATCAAAAGAACTTTTTTTTCGCCGGCTGCCAAGCAGGCCGCCAGGTTTACCGATGTCGTGGTCTTTCCTACCCCACCCTTTTGATTCGACACCGCAATAATTCTCGGCATGAGCACAGTCTCCTGGAACTTCTAAAACAATTTGTCGCGCTGGTTCGAAAAAACTATAGCAGCCCTTGCCGCTTTTGCAATGGATGTTTCACGTGGAACATTCCCCCAAGCCCCAATGTTTCACGTGGAACATATTCTAGAAAATAGTAATAATATAGGATAGTTACGTCTATTGAAGCGAGTCTTAAAGCCTACGCCTCGTTACAGGCACAGCAACGGCGCGCCACACAGACGGCGGCGCAGCCAGACAACCAAGTGGGGCCAGAAGCAAATTTTGCGCCGGCAATAGCTCGCCCCGTGGAGCGGTTGTTTGTGAAGTCTCGTCATTTGTGGCTAAATTTGAGCTTAATGGTGCAATAAAGTCGAATTTGCACCACAAATGCCGCATTTATTGCATTTTTGGTGATTGGAGTGGCAAATTCGCGGATTTTGCGTCTGTTTTACCTCAAATGATCCAAATATGACGGACCTCA
>Ga0154020_10006162_pt1 | contig 14065 bp, 8 predicted proteins | sample Klosneuvirus_201_FD_109709 | JGI IMG/M metagenome (GOLD analysis project Ga0154020, IMG submission 109709) | Active sludge microbial communities from wastewater, Klosterneuburg, Austria - Klosneuvirus_20160825_MG | ecosystem: Engineered > WWTP > Aerobic digester > Activated sludge | place...
TCCGGCACAATTATCCCCTCTTAAACTCCGTTCAGAAAATTGAGGGTGTTAAATTACTTTCAATAGAAGACATTGCTGCTATGAAGTTAAACAGCACCATGAATCGTGGTTCCAAGAAGGATTTTTATGATATTTATGAACTGCTTAATCATTTTGATTTGGAAGAGCTTGTTTCTTTTCATGCTTCCAAATATGATTTCTCCTCGCAATTGATTTTACTTAAAAGCCTAATCTATTTCGAGGACGCAGAGCATGAGCCTGATCCGGTTTCGGTCAAAGACATCAGCTGGGGTGCAGTGAAGAAAAAAATGGTTGAGACAGTAAGGGGTTTTTCAGAAAAATAGAAAGCATAGATTCAATCTCTCTCGGCAAGGGCGGATTGACCTTGCGTGCAGGCTTTCACTCCGCTGCGTAAACCAAAGCTCCTCTTCCACGTTTGGGAATATTCCGTTTAAGTTCTCAACTGATGGTTGATGTCGATTTATTTACAATTTTCGCAATATCCTTTTGAGCGATTCCGCTTTTTAATAAGGCTTCAATCTGATACCTTTGTTCAGAGTTGAGATGAGTGTAGTTTTTTGACATAAGCAATCCAAAGATGAAGCTTCTCAGCTTAACTTTCACCTGGGACAATTAAAAGTCCCAAGGTGAAAGTTTAAATCTTTAAATTGCACTTATGTGTTGAACACAGCTATCACTTTTCTTATGAAATATCTATTTACATTTTTATTATTGATTGGCGGAATGATACATGCCACTGAAAGAAACGTCCCTTCTCATTATCTTACAATTCAATTAGCTCTTGATGCATGTCAGGATAACGACACGGTTTCAGTTGCACCGGGAACCTATGTCGAAAATATTGTATGGCCATTTGCAAAACATATTAAGCTAATTGGAAGTGGATCGGCCATAACAACGATCGATGCAAACAATGGAGGACGCGCAATTTCCAAAACGAGTTTGATTCTAGATGATGATATTCTTATATCCGGTTTTAAAATTACTAATGGTTATTATGAAGTTGCTAACGGAGTAGGTGAAGCTAGCGGTCTCTTAATGCGAAATGCACAGGGAGAACTAAACGATTTACAAATCGATTCTAATATAGTTAAAGCAGAATATATACGTGGAGCAGGACTATGTTTAATTAATTGTAGTTTTTTAATGAAGAATGTAATCTCAAAAAATAATATAAGCATTTCTTGGAGATATGTTTATGGGGTTGGAATGTATTTTGAAAGCTCTGTGATTCAATTAAGAAACTCTAAAAGTGAGGGAAATATAAGTTTCAGCAGCTGGGCTAATATGGGCTGTGGAATATATTGTGTTGGAAGTACTGTCGATGCTATGTATGTTGATGTCCTAAATAATTACCAGCTTGTTGATTCGATTACTATAAGTAATGGTGCAGGTATATATTCTTTTTCTACAGATTTGATTCTGGAGTCATGCAGTATTTCTATGAATCATCTAAATTCAATGCCACAAGCAACAGGCGGTGGTATTCATCATAGTGGGAAAAGATTAACAATGATTGAAACTACCGTCAATAATAATTATATTGACTCATCGACTGAAAGCGATGGAGTAGGGCTTTATTTAGAGAACGACTCTGCTTATATTACTCAATGTGAAATCTCCTACAACGAAGGGAAAGCTGTAAATGTTCAAAATGGGGTTGCTTTAGCAGCAAAAAACAGTCTTTTAGAGATTGAGAGTTCAAAATTCCAATATAATATAATGCATCCTGGGTCGCAAAATTATTTTGGTTCCATTGCGTTAGTCGATTGTCATACAACGATGCTTAATTCACTCATTACATCAAATACGATTGATTCATTACCATATATTTCATACCCGCCGACTCAAGCCGGAATATTTGCTTTTCGTTCTCAGGGTAGTTCGAACTTGACTGTGAATCATTGCACGGTGGCAGATCATAATTCTTATGTAGCTTATGGTAATTCAATATTTTCCAATGATGTGTTGAATATATCCAATAGTATCATACGTAGCAAAACGGGGTACCCGGAGATTTTAACTGTTTCCTCCGTCGCTAGAGTTGAATACTCTAACATCAGTAATATGTCAGGAGGAATCGGTAATATTTCAGTCGACCCGATTTTCGCAGGACCAAATGATTATCATCTTAATCCTTCCTCACCATGTGCAGGCACTGGGAATGGAAATATGGTATATGATCTGGATTTAATTATGCGTCCTCAACCAGCAGCAACGAATCCAGATATTGGTGCTTATGAAGTAAACCAAGGAACGCTTAATATATCCAATGATAATTCCCTTGATAAATTTATAATCTCACCAAATCCGGCAAGTGACAAATTCAATTTAATCCTTCATTCAGGTAACTCTAAAACGATATCTATTTTTATTTCAGATATATATGGAAGGAAACTACTTGAACAAAATGAGTACGTGACAGAAGGAATAAATATTATTCCATTAGTTTTACCGGTTAAAATATCAGGTATTGTAATACTAACTGTAGAATATGGATTGACAATCAAGAAATTCGAGGTAGTTATTTTGAAATAGATATAAAATATTTCTGACTCTGGATGTTTTATAATTTAAGATCAGCTTTGAGATAAAGTAAGTCAAGCAATACCGGACTTACTTTGTTCAGCTGAATATTTGAGTGCCAGCTGTGAGCCAGAGTGGAAATCGCCGAGCGGGTCTAATCAACAAGTATTATACTTAGATTTTAGAAATCTAGCAAAAGGAATGTATGTATTGAAACTAATTCTAAATAATGAAGAAAAATATTTTAAAAAGATTTTTATTCAATAGGTCTTGGTCGTTGGATTAAAAGTATTTGCAATTTAGCTGGTAATATTTTTCAATTTTTCGATTGAGATTGGTTTTTGTAAATATCCTTTTACATTTATGACGTCTGAAGCCCTGTCAATGTCTCTTTATCGACTGATGATGATAAAATATAAATAGTAATTTGGGTCAGAATTTTAGCATCGAATTCATTAATTAATTCCAGGAATTCCCATCCCGACAGCGAAGGCATATTTTAATCCAGCAAGAGGATAGTGACGATGGAGTGTAAGCTCCCCCAAAAAGCTGGTCTAAAAATGTGACCTTCCTCTAATTCGGACTAAAGTGAAAATGCTCGTATTATGTTTCCAAAATTTCTAGTTCCAACAGATATAGAAATATTCAATATTAATGATCAATCGATTGAAATTTCTAAATGCATTGTAGCATTTAGCAAATGGACAGTTGAGCCTGTCAAAGAAACCTTTGGTGGGAAACCCATTGTGTCTTTTGATAGCAAACCAATGTTTGCTGAGATTGCAATTGTGACTGCCTTCCACAATGATGGCTGGGATGCACGATGGGTTAAAACATCTGGTAGAGGAAAAAAAGTGCCAATTTGTTTGTCGGAGTGGAAAGATGACAAGTACAAAAATCAAATTTGCACTCCTATCGAGGAAAATGAGATAGTAAAGTTGATATCTGATATCGCCATGATAAATTCGAATTCTTACTCAGGATGCTGGGATGTAGTGGCATGGAAAGGTGGCAGCGTAATTTTTGCAGAATCAAAGCGCACGAAAAAGGATAGCATCAGATCAACTCAAAATAATTGGTTGGCATCTGGGCTTAAGTATGACTTGCTTCCTGTCAATTTTATGATTGTGCAATGTGATCTGGTTTGGGTTTAACGATTGAGATTACCTCGTCCAACTGAATCTTGTGTGAATCCCAATAACCAAACTCACCCTTCCGAAGAATTTCTTCAAAAATCCAAATGTGATTTGAGGAGTAAGAATCAGCAATCCAAATTGTATTAAAATTCACCCCAAATCGGCAGAGACCTGTATCACCTCAGGCTTTACACGATTGAATCAATTAAGCGGGAGGCTCAACTCTTCATATAAATTCCCAATTTCCAAACTACCATTGAGCCCGTGATACAAAGGGAAAACAGGGGATTTCTATCACATTAGGTCAGGAATTATTAAGGGTCTGATAAGCAGATAATATTCGGCTTTATCCACAATAATATTTCGGGTTTATTTAATGGATATGGTTTTCTAGGTTGATCATATGATAGTTATATACAGTCTTAAAGCAAAACACTAATGGTAAAAAGGAATTTATTTTCATGTCTTTATTACATCCATGCATTCGTGCTGATAAGTTTTTTATTCGCTCTCACTTCATGTTCAAAAGAAGAAGCTCTCATAGAGCCTTCTCCCACTTCTGATAATTCCGATTCACGGGTGAACGTACAGTTAGCTCCTGATTTGTTTGGTATCTATACTCATCCGAATTATCTGACAATTGGAAATACGGCCAGCGAAAATGTATTTCTTAATTATTTAAAAACAAAGGGTGGCAATATGGCTAACTGTTATGCACGTAATTCAATGGCGACATCTTCAGGAAGAAGCAAGTTTGCTGACTTCTGCCGTAAAGCAGTAAATTCATACGGAGTTAAATTAATTACATGTGATATAAGGGAATCATCTGAAATTAGCACTTGGGATGCTTTCTATACTTCATATCCTGACTTACGCTCCATCGTCGCACCATTGACCGAAAAAGAACCTTGGGTAACAAATGATTATACCGGATGCTTCACCTTGCTGCGATTAACTAAAGCGATGTGCAGCCGGTATGGAGCTAAATTTTATTTCTATGAAGGCTGGATGGGAAAAAATTACTCCAACCCTCAACGAGCTGTTGATTCGATGGTATATTATTGTGACGGAATATTTCTTTCTAATTATGTGACCGTGGCAGATTATTTATCCACGGCAGCCGGTTATGGCAAATGGGATAATAGGATTAAGTACAGAATCGATCAGGGTGCCTCCACTTATGGAGGAATTACCGTAGCAGCAAAGAAGTTTAATAAGCTTGACTATCCTTTAATTGAGTTACAATCTATCGAAACTTCCTACTTGTTTACCCTATATGCAACTACCGGTTATAATCGTTCATTTTTTGGATCCATGTACAATGACGCAAAGGCCTTGTACAATATGTCATCATCGGATGTGTTAAAATATACAGAACTTAAGGGGAAGAGTTTGTTTTATCAGAAGTATGTTTTGCTGGCACAGCCCAATTAATTTTCAAATCTGAGATTAGAATTTATATCCTGCTCGAATTAGTGTTGTGCGAAAGTGTGTTTTCAAGGTTATGTCGCTGAGTTGTGTGCCTAAGGCTTGTACCGGGAATCATTTTTTTTCTTTCTTACTTATTTTGGCAGGCGGAGGGATTCAATAAGCTCAGAGTGCTAGAATTGCAACCTAACTATGAACAATAAATAGTCGCAAACCAATTTTAATTTTGGATTTACGTGAACAGACGAAAATCAAGGGTGAGTTTTAAACGATGGAGCCCAAAGATACTTGATCCGTTTTCAAGCTTAACCTATAATATTATAGTTAGTTTTAGTAAAGCTGAACAATTTCGTCTTACACGATTCCAAGACAAATCCAAAGAAGATGTGTTTTTAGGTAAGATTGATTGGACTCGAACAAGATTATTGACTATGAACAATATTTCTAAATGTGTTCTCCTTCGCCCGGAGACATGCTGGCTTGTAGCTGATGCCGGTATTGAGAAGGTATAGAACAATTTTTCCGGCTGCCCTTTTTATAATTTACTGCCAATTTTATTTTCTACAGAAATTTTATTTCTCTGTTATTGTCTTAGCTTAGATGCGCGAAAACCTTTGTGTAGAAAATGGTTTGTGCGTTGCAGGAAATGGGAAGCGATTTGACAACCGTTTTTTGAAACAAACCGATTAGCATTTATCATCGGTAGAAATTTAGAAAGAAAATAGTGTAGACTGCAATCGTCATCTTGAGAGAGAAATTGTTGTGCATATTGGTATGTGACTGTTCAGGGTAAAAGTGTAATCTTAATGACCGAAATAGCCATGTTAGCACCCGATAGATTCTATTCCATATTTAAAATTTGTATTCTAAATCAATTCATATATTTTAATCTTAATCTAACATTCTATGAAACACAAATCAAACTTCGTCTTTAAATTAATTCTTTGCCTTGTAATTTATTTGAATGCTAACGCCGCTTATTGTATTCAAACCGGTGACCCTGAATGTGATATTTGTTTTAATAATTATCAGACTTGTAAAGCAGGTTGTGGCCCTTTGACCTACAATTCTTTTGGAATGGCGGACGGTTCTTGTATACTTAATTGCTTTCAACTTTTAAGAGTTTGTGTCTATGGAGATTGCGTCCCAGGCGGCATTTCACAAGGCACACCAACTTGGGTTGGTTCGGCTGATAACCTGCGTGTTCCTTTAAACATAATTCCTGGAGGTACCGTACCCATTTCTGTTGGTCTGTACAATTCCAATTCTTCTACATGGGGTGGAGCAGGCGCAGTGACCGGTGTTCAATTTTATATAATAAGTATTGATGAATTCAACTCTCCGGGAGTTTTAGCAGATAAAGATTGGGATGATTTGGGTCTAGGCTCTTTCAGTACAGCTTCTAATTACTGGACTGTTTCCTATACAAAGCCTGTAGGATCAATCACCTGTGCAAATGGCTATGTTCTTGCTGCAAGATTTATTACACCTGAAGCTGTCAGTGGACAATACATTATGTTTGGTGCGACACCTCCACCACAAATTTCAGTTCCTACTTTATCAGAATGGGGCCTGATTATTCTTGGATTATGTGTTACTGTTGCAGGAGTCTTTTATATAAAGAGAGGATAAAAAAAATTGCCTTCTTTCTAGTTTGAAAAACACTGGCTATTTATCCGGAGGATTTACACTTTAGAACCTAAATTTATTTCCCGATGATATATCCGGGCAATAAAATTTGTATTTTTAAAAAAATGTCTGGTCATTTGATTGGACATTTTTTTATCGGATGACTGAAGTTTTCTCGGCGGTATCGGCTTTGCCTAGAAACTTGAGTAAGTAAATTAACCCTCGGCTCGTCGGAACGCCCTAAGCATGGGCTCTCACACTATATTCGCTGAGATTGAGGTTATTTGACGATATAATATAAAATGAAAAAATCGAGTTTCATAGTAATTTTAACTTTCATTTGCATTCAATGTAGTAGCGTTAAATAGAGTACCCTCCCTCTGGAAATTAAAGTTGTCTCAATGAATAAGGTAAGTGGTAAATCTGCGTCGAGAATTGAACACAAGATCAATTTTCAGTTAATAAATAATTCAAATGATAATATTCTTTACTGGTCGATGTCATGCAGTTGGGATGAAAACTGGCTTTGTGATCCTAATTGTTTTCAATTGACCAATAGAGCTTGTGATGGAAATGTTCCAGAGATAAATCTCATCAGATCAGGTGAAACGAAAAAATTACAGTCATGTGTTGCAGATCCATTTCAAGCAAATACGGTGAATAAGTTTAAGTTAGGGTTTATTTACATCAAAGCTAAGGAAGTTAAATCTGTTTTTAATTTTAGAGATGTATTGGTTGCCAAGACCTCAGCTAAGCAAGATGTCATTTGGAGTAAAGAAATTGATTTGAAAGAAATTGAAACGGATTAAGTTGTAGGTTAACGTGTCTTGTAATTTTGATGGGCATAGCTTCCAAATTTAAATGACATTTTATTTCTGCAGCTATTTGGGAGTTGCTAAACTTGCTGTTATTTTTACATGCGTTCGAGAGTATTAGCTTTGGGAGTGTACACTGAATCAACTAGTTTTTGTAATGGCGGAATTAGCTTGCACACGGGCTTTCACACAACTTTCCGTCGAGTTGGAGGTTCAAACAAGATTCTTTGAAGGAATAATAAATTGTTTACTTTTAAATAGTCAAATTTTCTGGAAATATAAACTGGGATAGACTGAAACGGAGTTAATATTTTAATCATACTTTAACATCATGAAAAATATTGTTTTTCTCATCATTGCAATGGTAAATACATGTGCCGTCTATCCTCAAGCTCCTGCAATAGAATGGGAGAAAACCTACGGTGGCCCTCTTACTGAATTTGGATATTCGATCGAGCCTTGTGATGATGGCGGCTATTTTTTATGTGGTTGGACACGCGCCAATGGTGTTGATGTAAGCGGATTTCATGGAACGAAAGACATTTGGGTCGTGAAAACTGATAGCGTGGGAACCTTAGTCTGGCAAAGTTGCCTGGGTGGTATTAACTATGAAGAATCATATCATGGTCAGCAATGTCCCGATGGTGGATACATTATTTGTGGTTTCAGTGATTCTGATAGCGGTCAGGTTGGCGCTAATCACGGATTACAGGACTGCTGGATTGTAAAACTGGATAGTGCAGGCAGCTTGCAATGGGAAAGATCTTTAGGGGGGAGCATGAATGATCTTGCAAATAGTATTATTCCGACGAATGACGGTGGTTATGCCTTCACGGGATTTGCTGGTTCTTCCAGTGGCGATGTCTCGGGGAATCACGGCAATGGAGATTGTTGGGTAGTAAAGCTGGACAGCGCAGGAAATTTCCAATGGCAAAATTGTTTGGGTGGATCCAATCCGGATAACGGTTGGAAGATTAATCAGACTGCAGATGGTGGCTATATTGTTGGAGCAACTTCCAGTTCCATTGATGGAAATGTAGTCGGCAACCATGGTGGGGGTGATATTTGGATTATCAGGTTAAATGCCAGTGGCAGTATTATATGGCAAAAATGCCTTGGTGGTTCAGGCAGTGATATTATGCGGGATATGAGAATTACATCTGATGCAGGTTTTGTAATAGGTGGATATTCAAATTCAGTGGATGGGGATGTAAGCTTAAATCAGGGAGCGTACGACTATTGGGTTGTAAAACTGGATAGCTCCGGAACGCTCATTTCAGAAAAAACTTTTGGAGGACCAGGAAACGACTATGGTCAAAGCGTCCGACAAGTTTTAGACGGAGGATATATAGTTGCAGGTTATACAAATTCTGTTGGTGGTGATGTTTCAATAAATCACGGGTTTAATGATTATTGGATTATCAGACTTGATCAAAATTTTAATTTGCTATGGCAAAAGTCTCTTGGCGGATCCTCTTTTGATTTTGGAACTTCAGTTTTGCAAAGCAGCGATGATGGCTTTGTTGTTTTTGGCTATTCATCCTCACTTGATGGAGACATCACTGTGCATAATGGATCCACGCAAGAGAGTGATTTCTGGATGGTAAAATTGTTGCCAGAATCTACCGTGTCTGTAAGGGACTTAAATGGGGTGGAGCAGAATGAGTTTTCACTTTATCCAAATCCGGTCGCTGACAGACTGATTATCGAACAAAGGAAATCAATGATATTCATTGATGCGATTTATAATATATATGGTGAAAATTGTTTTTATCCTTCTATGCTCACTGTTAATGGTTCACAAATTATTCTGGAATTATCTTCCATTGCGTCCGGGTTTTATTTTGCAAGATTAAAAGACTCGAAAGGCCAATTTTATTTTTCGAAATTTTATAAAGAATAAGAGTTCCTTGTAATAAGGAGCAAGGGGGGGGTGAAAATTTGGGTGCTATCCACACTCCCTCCGCTTGGCGAAATGTCATTTCACCAAGCAAGGATATTTTTAATACCAGCTGGAGATTTACAAAATGATTCTAGGATATGAAATGTTTTGTTAATGAATGTTTTTGGGCTTGCGTTTTTATTTAATTTCATGGCTGCGTGATTGGAAATCTTGGAGAAATCTTTATTATTGATACGAATACAGCACAAATAGATAAAGGTTATAAATACTGAGGAGATTACAATTTTTCCGACGCCTGCCAGGGATCTTCTCACCATTGACTGTTTGGTCAGATAGTTTATTATACTTCAATATCTCAGCAATCTTTTTACCTAGATTTAAATACTTGGACCGGGAAAGGCTTGTATTTGTTTTATCTTTTGGATAATTCGGGCCAGATAGTGGAGGTGAGAAAGATTGTTTTGCAGTAAGCTTGTGAAAGGTGGTTCAAGGCGCGTCTGCAACCAATTTGTCATTATCACTAATAACTTTATGTTAAAATTTGTATTTGGCTTAGCAAATAAAAATAAAAATCTTATTTTTAGCTAAAGCAAAAAGTAAAAGCCATGAAAAAAACATTACTTATCTCGTTTCTTATCGTTGCAATCAGCATAGCTTCTCAGGCTTCGAATTACAGTATCCTCAAAGAAGTAAATGCTGAATGGAAGAACAACGCTGATGGGCAGCTATTAGCTGCATCCTTTATTGCTCAAAGCAACATGAACTTTAATGATTGGATCACGATGCATTTGATTCTGGTGGAGAAAACTCTTCGTGACAGGCCGATTGATCATCTTAGTTCCAGGCAAAAAGAAAATCGTCTGAAGCTTCTTGATGAGTTGAATGGATACTGGCATGCAGGAAGCTATCCGGTGAATGACTATCTCGCTTATAAAAATCCGGTTTTTATCGATCGAAATGAAACGCATTGCGCTGTTGGATATCTCATGCAGCAAAGTGGAGCTGAGAATCTGGCGCGTAGGATCGATGCCGACAATAAATTTGTCTACGTAAAAGACATTAAAATAAAAGGTGTTAATGAATGGGCAATTAATAACGGTTTTACTATAGACGAACTTGCATGGATTCAACCCGGTTATCCCCCTCAGTTTACTGTGGGCGATATGGCCGGCGGCTTGAACGGACCGGTGATGGCTCTTGCAGTTGATCCTTCCACACAGATGATATATGCCGGCGGTTCATTCACTTCCTCAACACGAGGAAATTCTTGCAATGGTCTTGCAATGTACATCAGTGGAATTGCCGGTTGGGATTGGATTGGTTTGGGAAACGGAGTAAATGGTCAGGTGAATTCCATTTTAATTCACGATAACAAACTTTATGCCGGCGGAGATTTTACTACAGCCGGATCTGCTTCAGTTTCCAATATTGCTATGTTTGATCTTGCCTCGCAGCAATGGCAAGCAATGGGAATTCTCGACAGCACAGTTTATACATTAGCTGTTTATAATAATGAAATCTATGCAGGAGGAAAATTTACCGGGCTTGTTTCAAAATGGGACGGCAGTCAGTGGCAGGATGTTTCTCAGGGATTTATTTATGGTGAGGGCGTTCGAACTTTGGAGGATTGGAATGGAACTTTATTGATCGGTGGAAGTTTTGAGATCGCAACAGGTGCTCTCCGAAAAAATGTGGCATCATATGATGGAACTTACATGGGAGCATCCGGTATGGGCACGCTTACACCGGTGAACGATTTCGAAGTTTTTCATGATACAATTTACGCTGCTTGCGAGCTTGTTGAAGGGACAGACACTTGTGCTATTGCTCGGTTTGTGAATTTCGACTGGGAAGTATTTCTGAAACCATATTCAATCGGAATGAATTATTTCGATGGGGTATCAATGAAATCCCTGCTTAGTACTCAAGACAGGTTGTTTGGTGCCGGTGATTTTTCATGTGCATTGGGCCTTGTTTATGGAAACAATTTGATAGAATTCCAACATGATGCAAGCGGACAAGTCTATTGCGCACCTCTCATAGTAGTAGACGATATAATCAACACTATTACGGTGAGTGAGAATAGCATTGTATTTGGCGGAGCATTTTTAAATGCTCTCAGCGATACATTAAATAATGTTGCTCAATTATTTGATGTGCTCACGAGCATTGCAGGGCCAACGGGAAAATTATCAGCCACACTTTCTGTTTTTCCAAATCCAAACAGAGGCTTGGTAACCATACATATTAACGATGTTGTTTCCGAAGGCGAATACATAATAAAAATTTATAATCAAACTGGGCAAGAAATAATTAATAGAAGTGTTGAAGCCGGTGATTATGCAACAGAATTGTTTACGAAACTCACAAGTGGAATTTATTTCATTCAGGCGAGAGACATTAGAGGCCGGGTAATTGGCTCTCAAAGAATGGTCGTAACGCTCTAATGTTTTAATTCTGCGGGCTGCTTCGCGTTGTCCATTATAACAAGGAAAACTCAACAGCTGTTCTATTCAAGTCAGGAAATTCCATGACCAGCTTACGCTTAGTCCAAAGAATCTGTTTGGTCGAAGCAAATCTTATTTCTAAATGGAAATATTCCTCATAGGTAGAGGGTTCAGTAGGATTTCAAATCTTGTTATAGACGCACAATTTTGAGTTTCTTTGATCTGTTTCGCTAAACTATCTTTTTAGGTGAGGTTAACCGCCACCTCTCGCCCGATCTAAATTTTATCTAAATGGTACAAAGCAGCAATTTTTGTTTGGTCCGACTCTACTGTTTTCCAATAATACAAGCATCCAGAGATCAATTTTCTTCAATTTTAAGACCTTCTGAAGGATTTTTGGCAAGAAGATTTTGGGCCAAGTATGAATTATCCAAGAAATGACTGAATATGAGACATATTCACGAAATTGCCATATTTTAATTGCGCATTTTGACGTAATTGCAGGTAATTATCATGGGCATAATCTGTCTTGTTTTTCTTAGGTTTTCGAAGCTAATGGCAATTTTTATAATGGCTTTTTTGAGCTATGGGATTACTATAAGCTTAGCACAAGGTGATCCGCAGCTTTTGCATGATCTAAATGTTTCATTTCAGGAGAGGCCATCTCTTTCTGATCGAATCAAAGCAGGAATAATTCCTGAAGCTGCCATGGAAGTAATCCGTATGCAAAATGAAATGATCATTGAGCAGGGAAGAAAATTATCAATTCAATCTTATGCGAGATCATCTTCATCGTCTGCTTGCGGAACCTGTCATGATATGGGCGCTGAAAACGGTTGGGATGTTTGGCAAGCAGAGGCTGGACCAAATTACGATTCTCTCGGATTAAGTTTGATGCCAACAACCCCAACAACTCCAAGATTCAATCTTACAACAGGAGCGGGTATCGATCCGCTCACGCCTGGTCTTAATCCCGGGGATCCTCCGATTACACTCGTAGCACCTCCGGGTTTTGGTGCGAGTTCAATCCAGCTGGGGCAGCCACAGACTGATGGTCAGGGTGGAGGATGTTCCAATCAGCAGGGTCAGTTTTCTGCAGGTTGCGCAGAAAGATTGACGTATTGTTTTACCGTAGGTATTGCTGACACTAATTTTATTTATGCCTATGCATTCGTAATGGAAAACCCGGATGCATCTTCTCATACACTTGCGACCATGCCTTATGTCGAGTTCATGATTCTCGACGGCAATGGCGATACAATTCCATGTGCTTACCAACGTTACATTGCCACTGAATCATTCCCCGGTCAATACAAATGCAATTCAACTCGTAGCGGTGGTGGAGGTGGAGGCGGTGGACGCGATACTGCCACCTATAAACCTTGGACAATTGAAGGGGTGAATTTATCTTCATACATTGGACAAACCCTTACCGTTGTTATTACCAATGCTGATTGTCGTCTCGGCGGACACTTTGCACATTCTTATTGGGATTTTGCATGTGGATCCACGTCGGCGATTTTCAAGCCTAACTGCTATAGCAATGCCCCTGATACTCTAGTTGCTCCAGTACCACCTGATTCCGTTAATTTATATTCCTATGCGTGGTTTCTGAATAACGATACCATTCCAATTGCGACAACACAAACTATCACCCCTTATGCTCAGCCGGGCGATACCTTTGTGGTAAAAATTATTTTGCCATCAGGCTGTAACTGGTCTGCACGATATGTACCGCAACATTTCACGGTTTCGGCTGACTACATTTTTTCAACGCATTGTGGTTATGCGGATTTTACGGCGCATAGTTTTTCGCCTTCAGCCGAAGATCCGATTAATTACTGGTCTTGGAACTTCAGTGGAGGCACTCCGTCCACATCAAGTGATGCCAATCCTTCAGCAGTAAACTTTAGTCCGGGTAATCATACTGTCACACTAATCTCAGGTACATATTCACCCGGTTGTCGGGATACGATTCAGTATACAGTAAATGTTCCTCAAATTCCTGTGGCTGCTTTTAATGCTCCAGATGTTTGTCTGGGTGATCCGGTTCAAATTACCAACACCTCCAGCATTGCTGCAAGTGATACGATAAGTTCGTATTCCTGGAATATCGTTGGAGGAAATCCTTCGACTTCAAGTGCAATCAATCCGGTGACA
>Ga0154020_10006163_pt1 | contig 14060 bp, 24 predicted proteins | sample Klosneuvirus_201_FD_109709 | JGI IMG/M metagenome (GOLD analysis project Ga0154020, IMG submission 109709) | Active sludge microbial communities from wastewater, Klosterneuburg, Austria - Klosneuvirus_20160825_MG | ecosystem: Engineered > WWTP > Aerobic digester > Activated sludge | place...
AAATGGAAAAGGGGAGGGCACCTCTTGAAGGCTCTTGAAGATGTTGTCCTTGTTGGAGAGGTTGATAGTGCCATCGGGCTTACCGTCCTCGTGGCCCTTCACAAACACGCGCTCGCCAACCTTGGAGCCGGCGGGGATGTCGACAAGCTGAACCTGCGTATGATCGTCGTTCGAAGCTAGTGACAGAAAACACAAATCAACCTGAGAGGCTGGTAAATGTGAGGTCGAGGAAAAGCGTACCAGCAATGACCATACCCTCAGAGCGGACGCCGCGCATGTTGGCCGCCTTAAGGTTGCAGAGAACGAGGACGAGGCGGTCCTTCATCTCCTCAATAGGAACGAACTTGACCAAACCTGAAACGACCTGGCGGGGCTTCTCCTCGCCCTAAACTCAACATGGTCAGCGCCCGTCAAATTTTGCGCTTGATCGTGAAAAGTACGAGGTCAATATCCTCCTGGTAGAGCGAATCAGCTCCAGGGTGGCGCTTAACGTTGACAATCTTGCCAACGCGAAGGTCTAACCGAGAGACGCGGAGATCTGTCAAAGCATGTCGCCGTCAGCCCACGCAGTAAACACGACGCATAAATAACGAAGGATGACGCGCACCAACGGCGGCAGCGTCCTTAGACTCGGCAGCAGGGGCAGCCTCCTTGGCGGGCTGCTTCTCCTTCTTCTCCTGCGTCTTCTAAGGCAAAGCGATCGTTAAATTTAAAATCGCGTATAAAATGACAAGAGCGGCACCTTCTCGCCCTCGGGCTTCTTGGCCTCCTGCTTCTTGGGCTCCTCCTTCTTCGGCTCCTCCTTCTTGGGCTCGGCCACCTTCTGAGAAATCTCGACGTTCAGACCAAACTCGGCAACCTTCTTGGAAAGCGAGCGAAGGTGTTGGATATGGTCGAACCAACTGCAAACACCAGGAATATGAGAATCGCTGCCCGCATTGGGGGCAAAGAACGAAAGCAAACCGAGTGAAGTTGTCGAAACGAGTGCGGTCCTCATCACTGAGGGTCTTGAAGACGGGCGCGGCCGCCACAAACAAGGCCAAGTCAGCGAGCGAGATAACGTTGTTGGCCAAGAAGACCTGTACAGGGGTCAGTTCCGACGCAGAGGATGAGGATCGGCAGGAAGAGGGACCTGGTTCTCCAAGGCCTTAGAGAGCTTCACCAACACCGGCATCAACTGCTTCACGTCCTTGCTGGAAGCCACAGGGGTAAGCTCATCATCCTTGTACTGGATCCACTTCTTGGTCTAACCAGGAGAAATATGAAAAAATGAACTCGGTATGAAAGGGCGAGCAAAGCGAACAGTGGCATCGTCGCCGTAGAGGTCGAGCTTCTTGGCGATGTCGACCAAGGTCGTGAGGCGCTCACTTCCGACAATCAAGGCCAGCTAAAATAAGAAAATAAGATTATGATACAATTTTGAGGGGGAAAGAAAGAGCTGGAAACAGATCAACATGATAAGAAATGCAAAGGAGCCATGTAATGAGAAAATTAGCGGAACCACAATGATCGTATGGAGCCCCTTCGAAATGAAATAAGATATCCACTAGATGGCATCATATTCAAAAAAAAAAATGGCGCCAGTGAAGGACGAAAAAGGACGAGCGCGGTGGGGCGCGTGGGAGGCAGATCAAGAGGGATAGAATCAATCGAAGAACGAGGATGGCTCCGTGCGCAGGACCTGTCCGAGAAAATAATTGGAAAGTAGTTAAATATTCGATGCAATACCTCGGCGCCGCTGGAGACGGTGACGGGCAGCTTGGAGGCGGCGGCGAGGAGAGCTGCGACCTGTGACGAGGCACTATTGTCAACGGTGAGGGCGAAGCTCATCTTCAATCTCTCGATGCGCTGGCAAGAGTGATGAGGCAACTGATCATTTGAACATGGACCTTTATGTTTTCCGGCTCCTCCCATGAGATCTGCAGCGTTGCGCGAGAGGACGAATAAAACCGAGCCGATTGGCGATTCGCCAGCGGTGCTTCGCTTTTCCGACGACGAAGCCTGACGAGGTCTTGCGTGGCGAGAGATAGAATGGGCCGATTACTCTTCCTTCTTCTTCTAAATCCTTGATGACTCTGCGCGCCTCTCGCTTGCTCTACAGGGCCTTCCTTCGCAATGTGCAGCAGATCGAGCGACGTGCCCCGCAGTCGGCCGTCGCCGTCGTGCAGAAGAACTTGCTGGGCCCGGAAAATTTGCTCCCTCTGGGGTCGAGCATGGTGAGGCAACGCTTTAGGGAGCCCACTGACGTACGGTCGCTGTGAGCTCCTTCTCGAAGAGTGGAATTTACTGGCTTTCCCATTCCTTCCTTGCCCCCCTCCTCTTTCCACGAGTCTTTGCCTTTTCTTGCCTCTTGCTTTCGCAATTTTAGTCAGTTATATTCCGTGTTGTCTCATGAATTCTGTCTGCAGAATGTGTGGGGAAAGCTCTCTGAATCATTCGACGTTCTTCGAGCTCTGACGACCGAGGTTCGTCTTCTCTGTATCCCGTGAACTGTCGGCCCCCGTTGCCCGCAGCGCTCCGCCTCAACGATATTATTAGGTGGGCCGTCTTCCAAAGACGTTGCAGACTCCAAAGTACAAGAACGGCACTGTCTTCAGGCACAAGCAGTGGGGCTTCACCGGCCTCATCTACGACGTCGATCCCATCTGCATGGGGGACATTAAGGTGACCATTTTAGTTTGCATTCCTTGTTTGGAGTTCATTCGTTTCCTCCACTGTTCTTATTTTGTTGAACTGCGGTGGGTGATCTCGAAGTTTCTGTAGCCTGAGGTTGAGGTCAAGCTCGAGAACGGCCGCTATCAGCCTTTCTATCGTGTCCTGATTGACGATCACCACGATTATACGCACTATGGTTCGCGTGTTTTTTGTTTTATTATTTTGATTGAATGCTCTCGCTGACGCCTATTTGCAGTTGCTCAGGAATGGGTCGAGGTCATCCCAACCCGGCAGATCAAGCATCCCCATGTTTCCAACTACTTTGTCTTCGAGAACGATGCGTATGTTCCCATCAGTGCCTCCGCGAAGGTGGTGAAGGAGACGGAGAAGCTTGAGGCCGAGGCTGCCAAAGAGAAGGAGCAGCAAGAGACGGCAAGCGACCTCGCTGCCGTCGTGGCCAACTTGCAAGCCGCGTCGCACAAGAAGCAAGTCTAAAGTGCTCTGTCACGAGCTCTTTGGCGTTTTCGAATCCGGAAAGGACGACCAAGAGGGTCGCATTAAATTAATTAGGTTGCGTGTACGATGATGTGTTCTAATAAAGCGATAGCACTCCTGACAATTTTCCGTTCTCGAAGTCAATTCTTCAATGCGGCCGACGCACCGACTCCTGTCGAGGCTGAGGCGTCGTCCGCGTCGACGAGAGCCAATTATCTGATGAGTGAATCCCCATCAAGGGAGCAAGTTACTCACGTACCATTTTTTTTTTGTGCTTCTTTCCCCCCGTGTCGAGGTGTTCCGTCGTCTGACTCGTCTCGTTGGCCGTATTGGCTAGCACCTTATCCGGCACATGGAAGAAGACCCCATGCTGCGAGACGACTCGAGCTCCAGCGATGATGAGGAGCCTAGCGGCAGCGATACGTCCGCCGAGGAATTAAAGGAAAAGAAGCGAAGGAAGGACCGTGAGAAGAAGAAGAAGAAGACGCCGCCGAAGCCGAAGAGCTCGTCGACGAGGACCTCCACCGCCTCGCCTCCGTCCTCGGAGCGCAAGCTGCGCCCTCAACCTGACGAGACGAGCAAAGATCGGCGCAATCGCGAGCTCAACATTCGCCGGGCATCGTCGATCCAGCGTGATGATGAGGAAGACGAAGAGAGCGGCGCGACTGGCGACGAAGACGACGACTCGTCGAACTCCTCTGGCAGCGGCGATGATTCTTCTGCGAGCGGTGTCAGCGACAAAGAAGTGGAGAAGAAAACATCAAAAAAGAATATGAAGGTAAGCAATGAGAAGAAGGAGGACCCGAAGAAGTCTAAATCGAAAACGTCTGCCTCGCCGAAGATGGTCGACCGTGCACGCTCCTCGACCTCGAGCGCTGACGATGAAGAGAAATCGGCTGCTCATTCAGGTAAGAAATCTCGGGAGTCTTCACCAAGACACAGCTCAGATGATGTAAAACAAGGCGACGAGATCATCATCGATGTGGAAGACTCGCGCGACCAAGCTAGTCGCAGCGAGAAGAAAGCTCGCCGGGAGTCCAACTCCGATGCCGACTGGCTGCGCTCCCCGGGAAAAGGATCTCACCGAAAAGGTTGTTTGACGTTCATTGTGTTTGATCGTTGGCGTTTGTTATTTTTAATCCTTCTTGTTTTAGGATCGGATGGCCGGAGAGAAGAAGAGATTGTGAGCGGCGATGAGAAATTCATCTCGCCGGTCTCAATAGCCGTCAACTCCCCCGAAATGATTCCACTTGACGACCAGCCCCCGAGTATCGACTCGCCTCGCGCCTACCACCAGGTACTAACTCTGCTTTTGCTCACTCGATTGATTCCTTGATACCGTCTTCTCCTCAAAGTCTGGAAATCATCGATCTGCGTGGATGGAAGAAACCGGTGATGTGATCGTTCTTGACGCATCGATGCACCTCCCACTGGCATATGGTGAACTTGACCAAGAGCCGCTGCCAACTGCTGAGGCACCCGGAGATCAAGTCGTATTTAGCAATAACGCGGCCCCCACTCTCGATGCCGCCTCGCTTCCGCTTAAGCCGAGCGATTCGATTGCCGCGGAGCAACAAGAGCGTCGATCGCCACTTATGTCTTCATTGAAGATGCCGAGATACACTCCTGGTATGAAGATTCCCTTCTCGTGACAACTTTCCGATTATCTAAGCATGCTTTCCACAGAGGTCGAGCAAGCTGGTGTGGTGATGGATGCATCGCTCCGGAGTTCGAGTTCTGCGATTGGGGCGCCCCCTGCAACAGTGTTCAAGAGCGAGGAACGGATTGGTATTTTGCAAGCTCACACGACGTTGCTGATGCCATTTGTGGTACGATCTCCTTTGATCTTCTCATGGGACAGCTCTTTGATCATCTTTCGACAGTGGGCCGACCCGACAAACGCAAAAGTGCAGAACTTTATCAACCCTCTGTTGCGGCGCACGTTCATCGACGCGAGGGGCGAGCGCCAACCGATCTGGCGGATTTCAAATTCAGCTCCTCCTCAAGTGGCAGACCTCGGTATGCTCGAGAATTTCTCAATCGCTCTGTTAAATTGGTCGTCACTTGTGTTATTCGATTGAAGATCGCCGCTTCCGACGCCAACTTGGTTTCGACCACGCCTACGTGAAGGAGGTTGCCAATTATCAGATGCCCGAATTGGATGAACGAGCCTCGGATATTGTGTGGCGGCTGCAACTTACTTCTGCAGTTGTCGGGACGTTTTTTGAGTTCTGCCGCCTTCAATGCTACAGCATTGACTCCTCTGGCAAACCCCAACTATACGAGAAATTGGTGAAGGTGACTGGAGTGACGATGGTGCGCGACACTCTGTCCTCGTGTTGTCGATCTGTTGCTCACCTCTCGTCCTAGGCCGTCTTCCCTTATGGTACTGCAACGGTTCAATTTCACTTCGACTGGTTACCGAAACGCGTCCCAGTGCCCAAGAATGACAAGCGCACCAAAGCTGAGAAAAAAGCCGACAAAGCAAAAAGGTATTGTCATATGTGTTGCGATGTGACGCAGATTGCAACGGGTCACTGTTATGCTTTGCAGGATGACTCTGGAGGAGTTCCGCACGCTGCTGTACCTCGTCAAATTCAGACATGAGATCCCTGGCGTCTTCCGCGGTTGGGTCTTTGGTCCTGAAAAACCGTGCGCTTAACTATCGGTCTTGCCGCACCAAGGATTCTCACCCAGAGGAAATTGTAACTGCCGTTCTTAGGGTGAATTGGGAGAATGAGCTCCGCCAAGATCACATTAGCTCATTGGGCTCCAAACTCTGCGAACTAATGTACCAAACCTCTCCTCAACGCGTGTCTGGTTGAAGGGTTCAACTCATGTTGTTTTTATTTACCAAGGTACGAAAACAAGCCGATGCCCATTAAGAGCATGATAAATTGGCTCCTGCTCCACCCCGAAGACGATTCCGACTCGCCTTTCAGAAAGACTCGCGATAACGATGCAGGGAAGGGAGCGGATCCTTTGGGCGATGAAAAGCGTTCCTACCACCATACGAGCGTGGTGACTGAGAGCAAACTAAAGTCGGCCACACTCCAGCAGTTTTTGTTTTACTTGCGCCGTGCCAAAGGTCGCTCATTCTCATCTTGCCCTCACCGAGACTTCAGATGGCTGATGGCGGAGCTTGTTTAGGCCAAATTAACCGTCCGCCAGTTGACGAATCTCAACTCGATAAGGTCCTCCAGCTGCGCCGTAACCGCTTCGTGGGTGTTAGCCGCGAGGGCATCGCCTCCATCTCTTGGCCAACAACAAAATTCAAGGACGACTTTGAGCTGACGGGTTGGCCGATGCACTTCCACACCATCTATCGTGTCCTTGCCGTCTTTGTGCATGGTGGTACGAATTCTGTGCGTGCCGGTGATAATGCGGCAGCCTTCTCATCTTGGCTCCTCCCCTAGAGCGTACTACGCTCGCTGAGTTGTCGCACCTTTCTGCCCTCGCCGGTGAGAAGCTCAAGCTCGTCAGTGGTGGGGCCACTCTCGAGAGCATGGCCAAGGGTACTGTCTTTGGTTGCGCAGTTTTGCGGAGGAATCGATTTATCGTTGGCCCACTTTAGGTCGCAAAGAGTTGCTGTCCCTGGTCACTATCATGGCGCGCTACACGATGCAGATGAGCAGCGATGATTGCGGTGGCATGAGCGACTACGTCGAATTCTTTACGGCGTGCCGCAAAGTCTTCAAAATCAAAGAGACGCGTAAGGAGCTGCAGACGGAGCTGACAGATGTGCTGCGCCTCGTCGAGAGCAACTTCTACCTGGAGGAGCGCGCTGCGCGCAAGGAGGCGAAAAAGAAAGATGACTTGAAAATGGAGCGGCGCTCACGTTTCGACGTTCTCGTCGGTGTACGGTTTCGACAGAGTTGACCATTTGTTTATTCTTTAACAAGTTTCTGAATAGATTCTGACGGCCGTGACTCTTCCCGCCGTCGTCGTGGGCGGTCTGTTTGGCATGAACAACGACAATTTGCCGAAGGAGGCCGACTTTTTTTACATCTTAGGTGGCATTGTCGCGGCGTCCATTCTCCTGGCGTTCCTTTTCCTTGTGCGCTTTGCTCGTTTCGAAATTCGACCTGTCCTAATCTCACTGTTGCCTAGGTGATGATCGACCCACTGGCTGATCGTCGGCGCCGCCAAGAATTCCAGGAGAAGCAGGAGCGCAAGAAGGCGAAGCAAAAGTCGAAACCGCTGATGACCCGAATGTCCCTTTACGTAAAGCGCCCCTTCAATCGCAATTCACTCGCCGAGGACCCTTCAGCTGACGCCGAAGTGATCCCGCTGCAAGTCGAGCACCACGCCTCGCGCCGCTCGTCTGAAAACTCTCGCCGCAAGTCGATGCACAGCGAGAGTAGCCGAGGACGAGCCACCTTTGATCACTCGCACTCCGAGAAGAGCGGAGGCAAGAAAAAGGATAAGGAGAAAGAAGAGCACTCGGAGCACAGCAGTGGTGGTGAGCGCGATGGTGTGCGACGACGAGGCGCCATTGACGAGGACCGCCCGCACTCTTAGGCAAGGGTGTGTTGAAAAGGATGAAATGAATTCTTCACGCTCATAGTCCTGAATCGGAGAGATAGGCATTTATATTCAACCAAGAATTGGCCGCAAATCCGCATCACAATAGAACAATGTGTATGTCAATCAAATGCAAAAAAACGATTTAGGCCGAGAAGAGGTCCTCGTCCTGTGGGCTGTAGAACTCGGCCAATAACCGGTAAATATAAGTGGGATTGTGACCGCCGCTACACAGAGAGAAGATCAGCCATGAAGAAGGCGGAGAGGAGGAGGAAGAGAGGCGATCGCACGTGTTGGTCACAAAGAGCGAGACGAGTTCTGGGGGCACATAATCCCACGTCGGATTAATAATACGCAAATTCTCGGCGCCTTTCTCGGCAACTAGATACAGATGATAAGAGGACATAAATCTCAAGAATTAGCCAAGAGATTCGACTTACGGATATCAAAGGGGAGGATCTCGCTTGGAGACTTGTACTCTTGGAATAGATCCTCGTCTGAAGGGAACCTAAAGAACAAAGAGTCAATCGAGAGATGGGGGAAAGAAGATTTGTGATATGCAAGTCCTTACCTCGGCGAGAGCTTGTAAAGACCACAGCAAACGAGAACAGGCACAGAGCGGTCCTGAGCCGACTGCGCAATGAGACGAGTGCCAATCTGTGCCACGAGACCGCCATTGGCCATCACGGCGTGGGTGCCAATGATCACCTTGTTCACGCGAGCCATCATGGCCGTAATGGCGGAGTCAGGGATCAAGATGGTCTCGATTCCTAGAAAATACCTTTGTCATGGACAACAGCACCTTGGGATCGCGAACCGTAATTAATACCTTCTTTAGCCATATTGGCGGCCATTTCGCGGCCAGAGTAGGAGGGCGCGCCCTCAGCGACAATAAGTTGGAACTGGCGCTTTCTGCCCGCCTCCTTGAGGAAGTGCTCAACAGTCCGCGCTCTTCCAATGGTCATGATGACCTCGCTGCAGTAAACGGTGAATAGAGGCGTGAAGTGATCTAGCGAGGAATCACAGCGTACCTGGCGTGGATGTGTTCGTTGGCTTGGTCGGCCACATTCAGATAAAGGTCCTCGAACTCGTGGACAAGATCCTCGATTTCTTCCACGATCGCGTGCTTCACCATGCCAAAATCCTACACCAGCATCACAAACGATATGAGTAGAGGAGGAAAGGAGGGAGTACCTCATCAACCTCGGCAACGTCTTCCGCGCCAACAAATGAAGAATCCTCTAACATGCGGAATGTGCCGGGCTGGTTAATGTTCTGAAACACGGCGCTCGCCGACCCTGGAGGAAACCAATAAGAGCAGAGAAGAGCGAGCCGAGCTGAACGAGGGATACGCTTGAGCTTGAACTTGTCGAGGTCCTTCTTTTGCAACAAATGCTTTTCCTCTTGCTGCTCTTGTTCCAAAAGGCGCGAGCGGGTCTCTTCGCGCACAATGAACAAAACTCTCCGCACCACATTTTCAATAACAAGTTCTAGACGAGACGGGTAAGGAGACGACGAAGAGGAAAAGCGAGCGAGAGCCTCTGCCGTACCAGAAGGCTTTGCAGCCGCCATCATTTGGCCGTAGTGTTTTAGGGACCTAATAACACCTTTTACGTTCTTCCACCTGTGAATATAAGATATCAGGATCGGGCAGAGCGACGAGAGGCATTCATTCGCGCGAACCGAGGTTGGGCGACGATCATGCGGCAGATGTTCGCCGTCTCCACCGCGCAGCTGTACGAACCTGAAATAGTGCTAGAAAAATCGAATAAACATATGTGTGAAAATGGAGGCCATAAAAATGTCGACAGAAGGGACAGTGGACAAAGAAAGGAAGGTCGAAGGCGAAGGCGAGGACTCGGCGACAACGCTGAGCCACGCGCATAGCAAACCAATGGTAAACAATGAAACGAGTAATATTTATATATATCCGGATCCGCAGACAAAATCAAAAGCGGCGCCTCTGTCGGGAAGTCGAGTGGGGGGACGAGGCGGCAAGTGCTCGTACCCTCGCTTCAGCTTGGTGATAAATGCCATGACGGCATTATCGATCGCCTCCATGGTGAATAAACAATCTCCCTTCGGTGCACTGGAGACTAAGCGGAAACAAGCGCCTCTGGGACTCAACTCGCACGAAACAAAGGCAGCGCCTCGCTGACCTCTAGGCGTCGTGTCGATGCAGGTTTGGGAAGTTATAGCTCGTTTGATTGCGCAGCCCCTCGGCGGCCGTGAATAGTTTGCGCTTTGTATTTCGTTCGCTTAGCTCGTATTGCATTGCTGCCACTGCAGCTAGTCTCTTTCGCAGCGTGGCCGACTGCCCCTCGTCAAAATGCTCAGGCTTGCGTCGGCTCGTCAAGTGTGCGTCCCCTTTTCCCTTGTTTTCTCAGTCCGAGCGACCCTTTCTTTTGTTTTAATAGCGATACTTCTATATCTCCCGTTGACCTCCGCGGCGTCTAGCCTCCCAGGAGGGCAGCTCTTGGTGTGAGTTTAATTAAGTTCGCCCTTGTGAGGCTGATCTCTTTCTGATTTCGCCCTCGCGCCTCGAACTTTCCTCGCTCCCAGCCGTATTTGCTAATATTGTTGTGAGAATTATATGTTTTTCTTTTATTTTTGTTTTGTGTGCGGGGAGAGGTGGGAGAGAGCCTATCTCATGGAGTAATATTGAGGCTCGAGGATACTCTGATGGAGGTCATGCTCAATTTTGCCGTCTTGAGTCCATCGACGCGCTCACGCTCCCTCAGTTCTGATATCGAAATTTAGCACTCTCCGCGGCCTCTATGCTCGCGAGTACGCGACCTCGTCCCACGAGAATAAGACGCTCAAGCACATTGACAAGGTGCTTCTCCGCTCGACGATTTGATCATTGTCGAACGTGGCTCTGACTTTCCCATTGCTAGATCTTGATTGCTAACCGTGGTGAGATTGCCTGCCGTGTGATTCGCACTTGTCAGAAGCTCGGCATCCGCTCCGTTGCCGTCCACAGCGACGCTGACGCGAACGCCATGCACACCACTCTGGCCGATGAGGTTTTTCCCGTTGTCCCTCTCGAGCTCCTTTTTGTTTTCATTCCTTCGTTTGCTAGGTTTATAACATTGGCAAGGAGCCCAAGGCCAGCTATCTCGATGGTGACAATATTATCGCCGTTGCGAAGCGCGTTGGCGCTCAAGCTATCCATCCCGGGTAAATTGAAAGTTATGTCCAGTCGTCGCCGCTTGCCCTCATCGGCGCCCCCTAGCTATGGTTTCCTTTCGGAGAACGAGCACTTTGCCAAAGCGGTGGAGGACGCTGGCTTGGTCTTCATTGGCCCTCCCGCGCACTCCATCAGGGACATGGGCTCCAAGAGCGCCTCTAAGAACATCATGGAGAAGTGCGGTGCTCTGTTTATCGATTCGATCTGAAATCCGATTCATGTTTATTGTGCAGGGCGAGCGTGCCGTGTGTTCCTGGTTACCACGGTGACGATCAGTCATTGGAGGTCTTGACTCGTGAGGCCGCCAAGATTGGTTCGTTTGCCATTAGGAGGGCGCTCTTGGCATTCCGCCTCATTTTCCCTCCCTAGGTTACCCCGTGTTGATCAAGGCCGTGCTGGGTGGTGGTGGTAAGGGCATGCGCATTGTGCACGAGCCCTCTCAGCTCGCCTCCTCGATTGAGAGTTCCCGTACCGAGGCCATGAAGTCCTTCAAGGACGACAAGGGTCCGCCGTTTACCTTCACCTTAACTTTCAGCTCTTTGTATCATATCTTTTTTAAAGTCCTCTTGGAGAAGTATGTGACCAATCCTCGTCACATTGAGTTCCAAGTCTTTGCTGATAATCACGGCAACGTTGTCTACCTCTTTGAGAGGGACTGCTCTGTCCAGGTAATCTTGTTGCTCCTAGCGTGTGTCGGTTGCTCGTGCTCACCGCATCTTTAGCGCCGTCACCAAAAGATCATCGAGGAGGCGCCCGCTCCTCACCTCACTGAGGAGACTCGCCGCCAGATGGGTAAGGCTGCTTGTGATGCTGCTCGTGCCGTCGGTTACCGTGGCGCTGGTTTGACTTTTCTTTTTTTGCAACATCGACATGACATGTAGCTAATCGATGGTAATGACAGGTACCGTCGAGTTCATTGTTGACAACGACACTGGCAAGTTCTACTTCATGGAGATGAACACTCGCCTCCAGGTTGAGCACCCCGTCACCGAGATGATTACTCGCCAAGACCTTGGTACCTGTATTGGTGTTAATGGACCGTCTTCTCTTCTGATATTCGATTTGTAGTTCATTGGCAGATTCAGGTCGCGCAGGGTCAGCAGCTCCCCCTCGCTCAGGACCAACTCAAAATTCACGGCCACGCCTTTGAGGTGACTTCTCTTGCATTCTTAATTTCAGAAATATTTCCCAGTGGATGTGGTAATTCTTGTTTAGGCGCGTATCTACGCCGAGGATCCTGACAACGGTTTCCTTCCTGGCACTGGCAAGCTCGAGTACCTCGATCCCCCGACTCGCCTGCCCGAGAGCGAAGGTCGCGTCCGCGTCGACACGGGTGTCCGCCGCAACGACGAGGTGAGCATCTTCTATGACCCCATGATCTCCAAGCTCATTGTTTGGTACTCCTCTCACTGAGCACTCGCCTCGGCAGTCTCTTGTCCTCCTCACAACATATTCAGGGACGACGATCGACACACCGCTCTCCGACGGATGGAGCGGGCGTTGGAGGCTTACACGATCGCTGGCCTCACGACGAACATTCCCTTCCTCCTCCGCCTTTGCCGCCACAAGGAGTTCAAGCTTGGTAATGTCCACACCAACTTCATCCCCCGCCACGGCGAGGAGCTTGTTCTCAAGTCGCCGCTGCCCGTGCCCCTCGAGGCGGTCGCCTTGGTGCGCTTGTCGCAGATCCTCTGGGAGAACACTACCGTTGCCTCGTACCAAGCTGACTCGGAGGGTATGTTTGCCAGATCCTCTTCTCTGAGTTCTCATCTATTACTGACGATCTTCTTATCAGACGTCTACTCTCCTTGGAATGCCACGGACGCCAGCCGCCTCAATCTCAAGCAGTCCATGTCGTTCACTTACACTGTTGGTGAGGTCTCTTATACGGTTGATGTCACTTATAAGCCGACTGGCGGTGCGGATTTCGATATCATTATGTATAATATTGGCGGTTCTGATGAGGAGTCGCTCTTGTAGGCTATTCGATGGTTGCCCGCGATCAGAACGGTCACGTTGCCACGTTCAAGGACGTCCACGGCAAGATTGACGATGGCAAGCTCGAAGCATTTGTTGATGGCCAGTGCGCTTCGCTGAGTTTGATGTTGCCATCCGCTTGTTGTCTCTAATTGCTGTTGCTTAGGTTTTATCGTGCTGTCGTCGTGCAGACCCACAATAAGAACATCCAGGTGAACTTCAAGGGCCTCCAGCATATCCTTATGCCGCCCGCCACTGATTTTGCTGCCAAGTCGAAGGAGAAGGTTCGCTTTTTTGGACATGTCATGTAGTTGCTCGTGTTTCACATCTTGATGGTAGGGCTCTCTGCTCTCGCCTATGCCCGGTGAGGTCGTCAAGGTGGTAGTCAAGGAGGGTGACGCGGTCAAGCAGGGTCAGCTCATCATGGTCCTCGAGGCCATGAAGATGCTTGTATGGCCACGTTTCCTATGGTTTGTTATTTCGATGGCTTATCGTGCTTGTGTAGATGGAGGTCAAGGCGCCCAAGGACGGCATCGTCAAGAGCATCCACTATAAGCAGGGCCAGCTCGTTGCCGAGAAGGGCGAGCCCCTTGCCACCCTTGAGTAGATCTCGAGAATGAAATGAAAACTGACTTTTAGCAAATGCTATGTATTTCAACAACAAAAGCATCGGATATCCCCTTTCGAACGTATCCGCGGCACAGGCTGGCCAGCGTCACGAGACTCATGAGTCTTCACTCTTCCGTCAGGAGGAACTGAACGGATCAGTAGGGCCTACGGAATAACTACGGATCAGGCATTCTTCCAAGCCGCTGACTCCAGTGACGCGCCTCTCCTCGGTCCGTCCTGCCATCTAATCATATAACTTTTATGTGTATTCTAACTCAATGGGTTCGCTGAGGCCCATTGAAGCATGCTTCCGAGTCTCGGCTCCTCGAGTCTTGGCCTTCCCGCCTCCCTTGCAGTCGGTCGCCCTCCCCTCGGCCCGCCCCATGGCAATTATGCTCATAGAAATCTCCTTATGTTAAATCATTGTTCGGTTGTATCGGTGTGATTAATATTAGCAGTGGTCCCCGGTGGAGGTCGTTCCGTCGTCGTCGACGTCACAGGGCCGTTGCGGCGGACGATTGTCACGTCTTTCTTGATCGATGACAAACCTAAGACCCTTTCTGCTTCACTCAACTCTCTTAATTTATTGTTTTAGTATATAATGGCGAAT
>Ga0154020_10006165_pt1 | contig 14055 bp, 11 predicted proteins | sample Klosneuvirus_201_FD_109709 | JGI IMG/M metagenome (GOLD analysis project Ga0154020, IMG submission 109709) | Active sludge microbial communities from wastewater, Klosterneuburg, Austria - Klosneuvirus_20160825_MG | ecosystem: Engineered > WWTP > Aerobic digester > Activated sludge | place...
CGCGGAACGTCCCAGCCGTGATCGCTCGTGATCTCGCCCGGCTTCACCGGCACGAGCGTGAACTGCGTGACCTTCTGCTCGATCGCGAGCGCGATCAGCTCCTCGCGATCGTCACCTTCCAGGTTGAACTCGGCGCCGCGGCGATCGCACAGCGCGCGCAGCGCTCGAACGTCGTCGGCGCGGGTGTGCCGATTGTCGTGACGCCAGTGGAGCGTGAGGCCGTACGCACCTCCGTCGAGGCACGCAGCGCCCGCCACCTCGGGCGACGGGTTCGTCGCGCCGCGCGAGTTGCGAAGCAGCGCGACCTTGTTGAGATTGACCGACAGGCTGATCGCCACGCAGCCGTCTTACCTCAGAATTCGATGGCCGTCCCGAGCCCGCCGCCGAAGTGCGCGGCACCGTCGCGGGCCCCGTACGACATCTGTCCTTTCACGGTGAACCGGTTCTGGATGCGGTACGCGATGTCGTAGGCGATGTAGAGGCCGTTCGGATCGATCGACACTCCCGGCAGGTCCGTGCGCACGATCGACGCGCCCATGAGCAGCGGCGGCGCGGTGTCCCACTGCAAGCGCACCCACCCCGTGCCACCGAGGTCGCCGATGATCTCGCCACCGATCGAGACGTTGGAGCGCCACGGCTTGCCGAACGTGATCACGCCGCGCGCGCCTTGATCGAACCCGTCGTGGCTGACGCCGAGATCGACGCGAAGATCGAGAAACACGGAGCGATGCGGACGCACGCGGATCTCGCCGAACCCGTAGCGCATCGCGCGGCGCACGTCGATATCGTCGTCGACGTCGCTGTAGATCGGCGTGCGTCCTTCGATCGCCCCGAAGCCGAACGCGATGTGATGCAGGTAGCGCAGCAGGTGATACGTGAACGACACCTCGCCGCGAATGAACTCGTCCTTGAAGTTGTAGCGATTGCCGAAGTTGTGACCGGCGATATCGAAGCTGACGGAGTTGCGATGTCCGTCGAGACGATCGATATCGATCTCCTCGAGGCGATCGATCTCCGCCGGATCCACACGGACGACGTGCGGATGATCCGCCGACGCGAAGTGAGCGACCTCGACGCCGTTGGTGTCCTTGCCGTGGATGAAGTACTCGAGGCCGGGCGGTCGTGGTGCGGGCAGCGTCGCGAACCAGCCACCTGCGCTCGAGCGCTCGAACGTGACGTCGATCCATTCGTTGCCGCGAGCGCCGATCGGTCGCCACGACGCGACGAGCGCCTCCGCGAACGGCGCATCGATCATCGCTTCGAGCTCGACCTCGGCGCCGGGCGGCGTCGACACCGGCGCGACGTGCACCACGAGCGAGCGCGGTGCGGCGTCCGCGGCGGCGACTGCTTTGGGTGCGGGCGCCGCCGGCGGCGGAGGCGCGCCGGGTTGTGCGCGCACGGGTGTGGCGCCGTAGACGATCAGGGCGGCGACGAGTGTGTGCTTGATCTTCATTCGTTGCCTCACCAGTCGAAGTTCAGCGCGAGTCCGCCGGACACGCCACCGTGGTCGATGTCGCGCGCCTGATACGACAAGCGCACGGATGGATAGAACCAGCTCCAGTGGCGGAAGCCGACGTCGCCGATCAGACGAACGCCGAAGTCCTCGGGGAGCGGCTGATCGGTGACCTGCACGGTGAGCTGCACGGGAACGATGACGTGCGGCAGCCAGTGATACGCGGCCTCGAGCAGCGTGCCGACACCGTCGGTGAAGCTCGCGCCGATCACGAGGTTCGTGCCGACCTCTTCGCCGAACCGGACGCGTGCGCGGGCGCCGAAGCCGGTCTCGAACCGGCAGCCCGTGGGATCGCTCGTGTCGCGACAGCGACCCGCGCTCGGGTCCATCGTGTCGTCGGTTGCGAGCAGACCCGCCTGCGGGCGGATCATCAGCGCGACGTTCGGGCGCAGACGAAACTCGAGCTCGGTGTAGACGTACGTGAAGTCGACGCGCTTGCACCGATACTCGCCGGCACTGTCGATACAGTGGTTCGTTTCGTCGTCGTCGATGACATCCTTCGGACCACCGATGCCGGACAGCGTGCCGAAGCCGAGCCGCACCGCGTACACCGGCTCGATGAAGCGATACGTGAAGTCGATCTCCGCCTGGTAGTACTGGTCGAAGCCGTCGGCGAAGTTGCCATCGAAGTCGACGTAGTCGACGTGCGCATCGATGTGCGAGCGGCCCTGCGCGATCGGCTTCTCCTCGACGTTCGCGTCGATCTCGATCGCGTTCGGTGCCACCTGCGAACCGAGCACCGGCTCGACCTCGGCATCCGCGCCACGCCCGATCGCTTCGACGTACCACGCGAGGGTGCCCGCTTTCACCGCCGCGCCTTCGATCGTGCCGCGCAGATAGGCATCGCCATCGGCCGCGAGCTCGATTCTGCGATAGCCGGGCTCGCCTTCGGGCTTCACGTACAGCCACGCCTGGCGGATCGCCGATGGCGCGCGGACGAGGAACGCGAGCTGGATCGGCCGGCCCGGCACCGCGCGCGGCAACTGCGCCACGGCGAGCACCGAGTTGCGATCGATCGCACTGCCCTTCGCGAGCTCCTCGGCGAGGTGCGCGATGCGCGGATTTCGATCGCGGCCTTCGACGCTACGGGCCCGCGCGAGCGCCTCGTCGCGCGCTTTGATCTGCGCTTCGAGGCTGTTGATCTCGTTGTCGAGGAGCTTCTTGTACGGCGACTTCGGATCGTCCGCGAGCAGCTTCCGCCAACGAGCGATGCGCTCCTCCGGCGATCGCGCGAGCGTGTCCTGCCATGCCTTGCCTGCGAGGCCGACGTGATCGATCGCGGGCGCACCCGGCGTCGACGGTTGCTGGCCCGGATCGTCGGGGCCGAGCTTGCTCGCCTCGACCTGCGCGGCCCACGGATCCACGAACGTTCGCTTCGGGGACACGAGCCGAACGCTGTCGCCTGCGAGCACGCGCTTCGCGAGGGATGCTTCGGCGCGCGCCACGCTGATGCGGTCGCCGCTCTTCACCACGGTCAGGGTGCCGAGCGCGAAGCGATCACGCAGCGTCGCGCCGGTGCGCGGATCTTTCGCGACGATCTCGTGCAGCAACTCGACTTCGGTGCCAGTACCGACGCCGTCGTTGGCCCCGAGATCGATGTAGATGTCTCCGCCGTCGACGGCGAGGACGGTAGGATCCGCGGTCGCGATCGAGGACATCGCGAGGCAACAAACAAGGACGATGAGGTGCTTCGTCATGGTTGCTCCTAGAAGTCCACGAGGGCGTTGAGGCCGCCGGTGAAGCCCGCGACGTTTTGGTTGCGCGCGGCGTAGCCCACGCGAATGCCCGCGCGGAACCCATTACCCAGGTTGCGACTCACGTCGTAGTAGAGCCGCACACCCGAGTTGCGATTCTCGTCGGGGATCTGCGAGATCTCGACGGTGGCGGCCATCGGCGTGTTCGGCACCGTCCCCCAGCCGAGACGGAAGAAGCCGCTCGTGCCGACGTCCGCGAGCGTCTCGACGCCCATCGCGATGTGGCTCGCGTCGCGTACGCCGAGGCGCCCCTCGACGCGCCCGCCGAGCGCGAAGCCCTGCTCGGTCGCCATCACCATCACGCGGCCGTCGAGGCGAACGCCTTCGACGACGCCGAGCCCGAGCTCGAACCAGCCGCCGACCTTGAACCCCTTGTCGCTGCAGTCCGCTTGGTCGCCGCACAAACGGGTGTACCCGACGCGCAACTCCTCGAGCGGATACGCGAGCAAGCGATACGAGAAGTCCGCGTCGATGCGGTAGTAGCGATCGAGGACCTCGGCGCCGTTGCGATCGGTCGTGGTGCCGAACTCCACCCACTCGAACGACGTGTTCACGCGCGAGCGGCGATTGTCCACACGCACGAGGTCGCGCGATCGCCGCTCGGAGGTCTCGGTCACCATCACGGGCATCGTGTGCGGCCAGTTCGCGCTCGCGAACACGGGCTGATCACCGGACGTGATGTAGTAGTCGAGGCCCGGCGCGGTCACCGCCGTCGCAGGAACCACGGCGACCCATTGCGAGCCGTCCTTGCGCACGAGCTCGAGGTTCGTGAACGGATCGGTCGCGCCTTTCCGATGCGAGCGGTAGTGAACGACGAGCGTCGCGCTCGCGGGAGGTGCGTCGGCGACGAGCTCGATCGCCGTGCCGGCCGTGGCTTCGGCGGGAGGCACGTGCGTGATCGCGGCGTGCGCCGTCGCAGATGCCATCGCGATCGCGACTGCGATGAATGGGATGCGCATGATGTTGGACCTCACCAGTAGAACCCCAGGCCACCGCCGCCACCGATACCGCCGTGGTTCGCGTTGCGGCCCTGCCACGAGCCGCGAAGGATGATCGAGACGTTGGTAAAGCCGATCCACTCGAGCTCGGTGCCGAGCTTCACGCCGATGTCGTCGCGGTTCGGTTGATTCGTCGCGCCGACGGAGATTCCGAGCAGGAGGTTGGGCGCGGGCTGCGCGCCGAACCGGATGTCCGAGATCGTGCCGACCTGATCGATCGTGCGCGCGGCGAACGCGAGGTTCGTGTGATCGCGATCGCCGATGCGAACGCGGCCTTCGACGCCGAGGCCGAAGCCCTCCTTGCCGACACCCGCGATCAGCTTGCCGCCCGCCGACAACGCGATCGAATCCGTCCGTCCACCGAGCTCGATGTCGGCGTAGCCGTAGTGAAAGCCGGTTCTCGGGAGCGTTTCGTCGTCCCAGTTCGCATCGGCGCTGCCACCGGCACCGGCGTACACGCCGTAGCCGACGCCGACGGTCTGGACGACGCTCGACAAGCGATACGTGAAGTCGACGTTCGCGGTGACCATGTAGTCGCGGTGATCGCCGGTGCGCGTGTCGAAGGTCGCGAAGTCGAGATAGTCAGCGGCGATCTTCACCGACGACTGCCCCGGCCGCGCGCCGAACTGATCCGCCAACGTCGGCTTCGCGACGCTGATCGCGATCGGCTCCGCGGGTGTTCCGATCGCGAGCCCCGAGCGACCGCTCGGGTTCGAGACCTCGACGAAGTAGTCGACGCCGGGCTGCGTGACCGCCTCGGCGGGGATCGAACCGCGCAGATAGATCTCGTGCTCGCGCTGGAGCAACACGCGCCGATAGGTGCGCGCGCCGCGCTCGCGGTAGTGCAGGAATGCGCTCGCGACGACGCTCGGATCATCCATCACGAACACGAGCGGGACGGCCTCGCCGGCCGGTGCGCGGGTGCGCGCGGCGTGGCGGACGGAGCTCACGATCTCGCTGCCCGTCGGTGCGCTGGTCGCGCGCATCTGATCGCGCAGACCGCGCATCACCTCGACGTCCTTGCGAATGCCATCGGCGAACGGCGACGCACCGCGCGTCGAGAGGTAGCGCTCCCACCCCGCGATGCGTGCGTCGAGCGTCTGCCCCGTCTGCGCCGCGAACACGCCGAGCACCTCCACCGTCGCGGGATCGCTCGCCGGCGCGGGCGGCCCCGTCGGTGTTGGCGTGGGACGCGGTGCCACGGGTTGCTCCGGGCGATCGATCAACACCTCGACCGCGTCCCCGAGCTTGATCTGATCGATCAGCTCGCCGACGACCGCGCGAGACATCGTCGCGCCGGCCTGCGTGACGGTGACGGAGCCGATCGGGATCCAATCCTCGACGAGGGCGCGCGTGACGGGATGCTTGAGCTTGATCGGCCGCTTGACGCGCAACGCGGCCCCCGGCGTCACCCCTCTGCTCGAGCCGATGCTGACGTAGATCTCCTGCTGCTCCACCTTCACGACGCTGCCGCGAGCGATCTCGTCGTCGGCCAGCACGGGTGTGCTCGCGGCGAGGACGAGCACGAATGTGACTGCGCGCATCACGGCACCTCCGTCCAGAAGTCACGCCACGCATCCGGATCGATCTCCGCGGGCGCGGGCTGATTCGTCGCGGGCATCGGTGGTTTGATCGTCGCCGGGGCGGAGGTCGGCGGGCGCGTCGGTGCCGGAGGACGCACCGGCGCGGGTGCTGGCTCGCTGCGCGGCTCGCCGTACGGATCGGCGGGAGCCTCCGGTGCGGTGGTCGCGATCGGTGGGCGCGTGGGCGTGTTCGCCGCGCGCATCGGCTGACCGGCGGTCGGGCGCACGTCCTCGTCGGGCGGCACGTACGCACCGCCCTCCTGCGCGAACAGCGCTTGCTCCTCGCGGCACTCGTTGACCACGCCGTTGCCGCGCACCGCCGACCCGGTGAACGCCAGCGCGATCAAGCCGAGGACGACGCCCGCAGACGGCTCGTCCTGACCGAACGCGCTGAGGGATCCGATGCCGAGCGCGGTGGCCAACAAGCCGTCGGCGACGACGAGCCCTTTGCTGTCATCGCACTTCGGCGCGTAGTTCTTCGGTCGATTGGGCTTGGGTCCATCGAGCGCGAGTGAACATCCACTCGTACCGATGATCGCGAGCCATGCGAGGAGGTGACGGGCCACGTGTTGTAGTGAAGCCACACTGGGCCGCGGAGTCACGGGAACCAACGCAGCAACTCCTGGCAACAAGCAAGAAACCCGCGATCCCCCACCCGTTCCGGGCAACCCTTGCCAGCGTTTGGTCCACACGCCCTCCAGTAGGACACACCGCAGAACCTGGCAGATCACGGATCACGCACGGTTCACGCGTTATGGTCCCGCGATGGAGCGTTACGTCCCGCGACTCGTGCCACCGGGGTCCGCGCCACGCGACGCGTTCGTCGAGCCGCTGATCGCGAATCCGCCCGCGAGCCCGCTCGGCGAGCACGAGCTCGTCCCGCAGATCGCGTGGATGGTCGAGCGCGACGGCGTGTTCGTCCACGTGCCTGCATCGGATCACGAGGACCTCGAATCGATGCGCGGGATGGCGATGGTGACGATGCTCGATGGCGAGCTCGAGAACGAAGCGCTCGAGGATCTGCCTGGCCTCAACTTCGCGACGAACGGCCTCTACGCCGCCGAGCTGTTCCTCGACAGCGATCACCTCGCCGCGATCCACGACATCCTGAAGGGCAAGGTCTACCTCGCCGCCGCGCCGCGCCGCGGGCGATTCCTCGTCGGTGGCGTGGGCGGTGGCATCGCGGGCATGCGCGCGTTCGTCGACTTCGTGCGCCGCGAGCACGACGCAGCGCCGCTCGATGACCGCATCAGCCCGGTGTCGCTGCTCGTACGCGACGCGGCGCCGCGAGCGGTGGTCGGCGAGCTCCAGCTCGTCGCGCTCGCCCAGGTGCAGGAGCGCTCGTAGCGGCTACACCGTCGGCTGCGACGCGGTCTCGACCGTCGCTTGCGACGCGGCTTGCGCCGCTGCAGCGTCGGCGTTCGGCAAGGGAGTGCCGACCTCGACGACGCCCAACCGCGCCACGAGCGCGTGCTCGCCGCGCGGATCGTCGCTGCCCCATACGCCGAGCGCTTTCGCGATCTCGCTGGGCTTCGCGCTGCCTTCCGCGGTCATGCGCACGCGCACGCGCACGAGTGGCGCGACCGCCCAATCGAGGGCAGTGCACACCTTCGCCGCGGCATCGCCATCGAGCACGGACACGTCGAGAACGTAGGGCCGCACGTCGATGCTCTTGTCCCCGCGCGAGACCCGCGCCTCGGTCTTCGCGACGAGCGCCACGCTCAATCGCGCGAGTCGCGCGGCATCGAACGCCATGCCATCGCTCGCGGGACGAATGACGACATCGACCGCATCGATCAGCTTGCCCAGGCCCGGATCGGGCCGGAACGTCGACGACGGTTGGATCCCGCGGAACATCGGGTGTCCGGCGAGGCGGACGATCTTGACGCTCGCGATCTCGATGCCGGGCGGCAGCACCTGCGCGAGCCGCTCGTGCACTTCCTCGGGCGAGAGCTCGGTGCGAACCGCATCCTCGGGGATGTCCCACGACGGAACCCCGGGCACGACGTGCTCGAGATCGACGTCCATGATCTCGCCGAGCGACGGCACGCCCAAGCCGAGCGCCGGACCGAACGACAGCCGAGGCTTCGGCGAGAACCCGCGCGTCATCGCGAGCGGGAGATCCGCGCGGCGAAACGTGCGCGACAGAAGGCGCACGAGATCGAGGTGTCCGAGGAACGCGGCGCGACCGACCTTCGCGAACCGCATGCGGTACGACGAGAACGGCGCACCCGCACCGAAGTGACCGTTGAGCCGCACGCGCTCGGCGCGCTCGGTCTCGCGATCGCGCGACGCGCGCACGACCGTTCGGTCATCGACGCGCGGCCCATCATCGTCCATGCCGGAGCGCTCGGCGGGCGATCCACCGCCACGCTCGCTCACGTCGACGAGCTCGCCGTCGACGCGCGCGATGCCGCCATCCAGCGTGGGTCGTTCCGTCGCGTTCAGCGAGCGCAGCGCGACGAGGCGATCCTCGCGCATCTTCGTCAGGTCACACGCGACGCCGCAGTCATAGCAAACGAGCTTTCGCTTGTCGGGCTGCGCGTCGGCGAGGTTCGTGTGGTGGATCAACATGCCGGCGACCTTGCCGCACGGCGGAGACGCCCTGCCCTTCATCGCCTTGCGGTACTCGTCGAGGAGGAATCCGTCCTCGAGACCGACATCGATGTGGTCCCACGGCAGGCGCGCGGTCACCGGGCGCGTGCCGAGGTACTGCGCGACGTCGACGCCATGCTCGGCGAGCGCCGCGTCCCAGCGATCCATCTCGAAGATCTCTTCCCAGCCATCGAAGCGAGCACCGGCGCGCCAGACACTCTCGATGACGTTCGACAAGCGGCGATCACCGCGCGCGAGGACGCCCTCGATGAACGACACGCCGGCGTGGTGGTGCTTGAGGCGCAAGGAGCGATCTCGACGCGCGGTGTCGCGGAGGAGGAACTGCTTGCGCTTGATCTCGGGCGTGACGTCCTGCGCGCACCACTGCAACGGCGTGTGCGGCTTGGGCACGTGAGAGGACACGCTGACCGTGACCTCGGCGCGATGCCCGACGAGCGTCCGCCCGATCGACAGCATGCGCAGCCCGGTCTCGACGATGCCGCGGACATCGTCATCCTCTTCGGTGGGGAGGCCGATCATGAAGTACAGCTTCAGGCGGTGCCAGCCGCGCGCGAACACGCGACGCGTGGACTCCTCGACATGCGCTTCGGTGACGTTCTTGTTGACCACGTCGCGCATGCGCTGCGTACCCGCCTCGGGCGCGAACGTGAGGCCGCTGATCCGCGTGAGCGCGAGCTCGTCGAGGAGATCCTCGTTGAGACCGTACGCGCGCAACGATGCGACGGACATCGAGACGCCGCGCTTGCGCAGCTCGCCGGCGAGCGACTTCACGAGGGGCGTGATGCTCGAGAAGTCCGCCGTCGACAGGCAGGTCAGGCCGGTCTCCTCGTAGCCGGCTTTTTCGGCGCCGCCGATCAGCGAGTCCGCGATCGACGACGGCGAGCGCTCGCGAACCGGGCGGTAGATCATGCCGGCCTGGCAGAACCGGCAGCCTTCCGTGCAGCCTCGCGCGATCTCGACGGAGGCGCGCTCGAACACGGCCTCGGCGTACGGGACCGGCGTGTCGGTGGGGAACGGGTACGCGTCGAGATCCTCGACCATCGCGCGGCCGATGCGTGCGGGCACGCGCGGATCGAGCGGCGCGCCGACGACGGTCATGCCCGTGGCGGCGTCGACCTCGGTCGCGTACAGCGCGGGGACGTAGAGCGGGAACCGCGACGCGAGCTCGGCGAGTGCATCGAGGCGCGTGCGCGAGCCCGCGCGGATCTCGCGGCGCATCTCGGCCCACGCGAGGACCACGGATGGCAGGAGCTGCTCGGCTTCGCCGATGAACGCGGCATCGATGAACGCGGCCATCGGCTCGGGATGCGACGCCGTGGGCCCACCGACGAGCACGAGCGTCGCCGCTTCCTGATCGCCCGTGCGATCGGCGGCGCGCAGCGGGATGCGACCGAGATCGAGGAGCGTGAGCACGTTCGTGAACGTCAGCTCGTACTGGAGCGAGATTCCGATGACATCGAACTCGCACAGCGGTCGCGACGACTCGAGCGACACCAGCGGCAGATCGCGCAGGCGCAGCTCGGCTTCCATATCCGTCCACGGTGCGAATGCCCGCTCGCAGGAGATGCGCTGATCTTTGTTGAGCAGCGAGTAGATGATCTTCGTCCCCAGATGGGACATGCCGATGTCGTAGACGTCGGGGAACGCGAGGCACACGCGTGCCTCGACAGCTTCGAAGCCAGGGCCGTCCTTGACGATGGCTTGGTACTCGCCGCCGAGGTAGCGCATGGGCTTGGCGACGCGGTCGATGAAATCGGCGTAGATGTGGCGCATGACGGGCCCGAGGCGGGGACACCTATAGCAAAGCCCTTGCCTCGGCGGCTCATTATTGTACGGTCGCGCTCATGAGGCTCGCCGGATTTCTCGGTCTCGTTCTGCTCGTTGGGGGTTCGGTTGGCTGCTCGACGGCCGAGTCCAAACCCGACTCGAAGGCGAAGCCGACCAAGCCGGCGGCCAAAGCCCCCGCAAAGGAACGCGCCATGTGGACTGCAGCGATCAAGACCCTCCAGGGCAAGGACACGAAGCTCGAGGCCTTCAAGGGCAAGGCGCTGCTGCTGGTGAACGTCGCCAGCAAGTGCGGCCTCACGCCCCAGTACACGCAGCTCGAGGATCTGCAGAAGAAGTACGCCGACAAGGGCTTCACCGTGGTCGGCTTCCCGTGCAACCAGTTCGGCGGTCAGGAGCCCGGTAGCGCCGAAGAGATCGAGACGTTCTGCTCGAAGAACTACGGCGTGACCTTCCCGATGATGGAGAAGATCGACGTCAACGGCGAGAAGCGCCACGCGATCTACAAAGACCTCGTACCGCTGACGGACGACGCCGGTAAGACGGGCGACATCCAATGGAACTTCGAGAAGTTCGTCGTTTCTGCCGACGGCAAGACGATCACGCGGTTCTCGCCAAAGACCAAGCCCGATGACCCGAAGGTCGTCGCGGCGATCGAAGCCGGCCTGCCGAAGAAGTGATCACGCGCGGCGGCGCACGAAGGCGAACAGGTACAGCGCCTGCGCGCAGCCGAGCGTCGCGATCGTGAGCCAGGTCGCCCCGTGGTGATCGCCGATCGCGTCGAGCAGCACGCCGCCGACGAGCGGCGCCAGCGCCACGCCCATCATCTGCGCGAAGCCGATCACGCCGTACGTGTGACCGCGCTGCGCCGGATCGGCGATCTCGGCGACCGCGGTCTGATGCGCGGGTGACAGCACGACCTCGCTCATCGTGATCACGACCATCGCGAGCGCGCAGCCGCCCATCCCGCTCGCGGCGCCGATCATCGCGTAGCCGACGGTGTTGACGATCGCCGAGTACGGCAGCGCGATGCCGATGCCCACGCGCCGGATCAACGCGAGCGCGGGGAGCTGCAGCAACAGCACCGTGCCGCCGTTGAGCGCGTAGATCAGGCCGACGTTCGCCTTCGTCATCGCGAGCTCGTCGGTCATGTAGATCGAGAACGTCGAGAACATCTGCGTCTGGAGCAGCGCGGCGAAGAACGTCGCCAGCAGCAGCAGCTTGATCGTGCGATCGGCCCACGCGGCTCGCAGCGCCTCACCGATCGCCGGGCTCGACGCGGCGCCGGTGCGGCGCACGGGATCCTCGATCGGGAGAACGACGAGCGCGGCGATGATCATTCCGAACGCGGCGATGAAGAACACCACGCCGTACGGCATCACGAGCGTGAGCAAGCCACCGAGCGCGGGACCGATCGCCCAGCCGAGGTTCACGCCCATCCGCTGGAGGCCGAACGCGGCGATGCGCTGCTCGGGGAGAGCGACATCGGCGACGAGCGCGTACGACACCGGCTCGAAACAGCCGCGCAGCCCCGACGTGATCACGAGGTTGGCGCCGAGCGCCCAGATCGGCGCATCGAGCAGCACTTGCACGCCGAGCAGCGCGATGAAGCCACTGCGCACGAACAGCGACGTGGTGATCAGCGGCTTGCGCCCGATGCGATCCGAGAGCTGCCCGGCCCACGCGTTCGACAGCGACTGACCGAGGTTTCCGCACAACGCGATCACGCCGTACATCCACGCCGGGTAGCCGCGCGTCTTGACGATGTAGATCCCGAGAAACGTCATCACGAGGGACAGGCCCATCGTGTTGACCGACCGAGCGAACGCCAGCTGCCAAATACGACGATCGAGACGGCGATCAGTCTTCAAGTGAACCAGTCGATTCTACGCGTGCTACAAAACGTCGCCATGCCGACCCGTCTCGAGCGGACCTATCGCTTCGAAGCTGCGCACTTCCTGCCACGAGTGCCACCGGGTCATAAGTGCGCGCGAATGCACGGGCACAGCTATACCGTCGACGTGATCCTGGAAGGCGCGGTCGATCCCGAGCTCGGCTGGCTGCTCGACTTCGGCGATCTCGACGCCATCGTGATGCCGCTCGTCGACGAGCTCGATCATCGCGTGCTCAACGAGATCGAAGGCCTGTCGAATCCCACGAGCGAGCTCCTCTCGCTGTGGTTCTGGAAGCGACTGCAGCCAAAATTGCCCACGCTCGTCGAGATCGTCACCTGCGAGACGCCCGGTGCACGCTGCGGTTATCGTGAGTGACCCGTGGGCACGAACCTCCGCGTCGTCACGCTGAACTTTTGGGGCACGGAGCCGCCGCTCGATCGTCGCCTCGACCTCGCGATCCGCCAGCTGCGTGATCTCGCGCCCGACGTGATCTGCCTTCAAGAGGTCCGCCCGCTCGACGGCACGCTCGGCACGACCACCGCGCACACCATCGCCGCCGCGCTCGGGCTCGTCGCGCACTACGCGGTCGCGTGCGAATGGGACGACCACCCGAAGCTCGCGCCCGGTCAAGAAGGCCTCGCGATCCTCGCGCGCGACATCCTGTCCACGCGCACCCAAGCGCTGCCCGAGCCGCGCCCCGCCGACTCGCGCCTGCTGCTGTCGGCGCAGGTCGCCACCGATGCGGAGCCGGTCTGGGTCCACACCACGCACTTGCACTATCGCCTCGACGACGGGGTCGCGCGCGAGAAACAAGTGCTCGCGATCGACTCCGCGATCCGCGATCTGCGGACGGATACCTCGCCGCCGCAGATCCTGTGCGGCGACATGAACGCCACCCCCGACAGCGACGAGATGCGCTTCCTGCGCGGCCTGACCACGCTCGCCGGCCGGCGCACTCATTTTCAGGATGCGTGGCTGCGTCTCCATCGCGAACCCTCACCCGGCGATGGCCCCGCACACGGCATCACGTGGTCGAGCGAGAACCGCTTCACGCGGCCGCTGCGCTCGCTCGATATCGATCGCCGCATCGACTACGTCTACGTGACCTCGCGCAAGAAGGACGGCCGCGGCACGATCCACGATTCGCGTGTCGTGCTCACCGATCGCGACGGTGACGGCGAAGACGCGATCTGCGCGAGCGATCACTACGGCGTCCTCGCCGACGTGCAAGTCGTCCCGAACTAACCCTCGCCTCGCGCTGCGCCAGCGACGACGCGACGGCGGCTGCGCTCTCGGTCATCATGCGATGCATGAGCGTCGAAACGCGCGCGAGTCGTCTACCTACTTCGACTGCAGCGCGACGATCCGCTCTTGGATCTTCGCGGTGTCTTTCGCGCCGGGCGATGCCGCGAGGTACGCCTTGAACGACGCGATCGCCTTCGCCTTGTCACCGCCGAGCGTGTACGCGAGGCCCAATCCGCGATGCGCGGCGGCATATCCCGGGGCCGCGGCGAGCGCTTCCTTGAACTCGACGATCGCGCCCATCGGATCTCCCGCGTAGAGCCGCTTGTTGCCGGCGTCGTACGCCGCGCGGGCCGTGGCCATCGTATCGCCCGCGGGGGGCGTGACACTCGTTGTCGGTGTCTCGGTCGGGGTCTTTGTCTTGATCCGGTTGGTGCGAGTGTTTCGATTCGTGCGCGTCGTCGGGTTCGTCGTCGGGTTCGTCGTCGGGTTCGTCGTCGGGTTCGTCGTCGGGTTTGTCGTCGGGTTCGTCGTCGGGTTCGTCGTCGGGTTTGTCGTCGGGTTTGTCGTCGGGATTGTCGGGGGCGTGTCGACCGTCGACGTGTCACTTCCGGTGGCCGCGAGGTTGCTCCCCTGATCCACGGGCGGGTTGTCGACCGGCGGGTTTGC
>Ga0154020_10006166_pt1 | contig 14054 bp, 9 predicted proteins | sample Klosneuvirus_201_FD_109709 | JGI IMG/M metagenome (GOLD analysis project Ga0154020, IMG submission 109709) | Active sludge microbial communities from wastewater, Klosterneuburg, Austria - Klosneuvirus_20160825_MG | ecosystem: Engineered > WWTP > Aerobic digester > Activated sludge | place...
GCAAACGCTGTGCCATAGATGCGTGTTAGCATTTTATTTTTCTCACTCCCCCGCCAGTATGCACCAGCTACTGACATGAGTTTGAAATATTTCAATTCTTTGTCTGGGTGTTCGACATGTCCACCTTCACACAGATCTTCGTAGTCACCCGATCGATAAAAGGTGAGTGTCTCTCCACGACCCGCAAACTCATTGATGAGCTCTGCCTTGTACTCGTTGCCCTCATATCGCTTGAGCGCTTCTTCACGAGTCACTTCTTCACGTACAAATGATTTCCATGATTTTACGATCTCGCGCATTTTTTGATCGATACGAGAGAAATCAGTCTCTGAGATCTTGACACCATCGGGAAAATCAAAGTCAAAGTAAAATCCATCAGAGATCGAGGGCCCAATCGTACGTTTCGTCCCCGGCCAGATCTGCATGACTGCTGCAGCAAGCAGATGTGCGACTGAGTGCCTGATGTTTGAGAGTTGATTGATATCTTGCATAGGTATATGGGTAGATTGTAACAAATAATTAAAAACCCCGCCTGTGTGGCGGGGTGATGTAGTTCATATGCTGGACTACGACACTCCACCACCCAGGGTGGCGGCTGTAGTAGTTGTAGTTAAAAGTATAGTTTTCATAAGTATTTCTGAAGCAGGTTTGCAACCTCGTCAAAATCCATCGCAAAGTGCTTTGCAGCTTTTCGCACTTTTTCACGGACAGCAACACCGCCAAATCCGATGAACAAATCTGCCTTGCCTTGGGTTGCCAGATCAGTCACACTGTCACCGATGTGCACAACTATGGCGTCGGGGTTTAGCTTTTTGACCTCAGTCACAATCAGCCCCTTTCCTCCCTCACGAGCCATGAGCTGGTCTGGCGCATATCCAGCATAGTTACCTTGGTCATCGTGTTTGATATCCAAACCAAAGCAAAGTGAAGGGTCACAACCAATAAATGACCCTACATCCTCGACAATTTCACGGAAGTGCATCGATAAAATTCCTATTTTTACATGTTCATAGTGGCTCAATTTCCTCACCAAGTCCAGAGCTTCACTTGAAAGATTGTGCAAAGCGATCCGACGGATGAGTGCCCGATCTCTTTTTGAGGGTGCGAGCAACTTGAGTTTGTTCTCAAAAAGTTCAGCAAGAGGTTTCTTGCCTTCCATGGTTTCGTTAGTAATTTTTTTGACTTTTGCCTCGATGCCTTTTTCTTTGGCCAGTAAATCCAACGTCTCGGCAGTGGTGAGCGTGCTGTCGAGGTCAAATAGGACGATGAGTGGTTTTGGTTTTTTGTGCGACATATGTTTAAAAAAGCCCCGTTCGCGCGGGGCTTTGTGTTATTTATTTTTTAACACATCACCTCGCTTGTTTAAAGCGAGTTGTGTTGGTCATGATCTCGATACAAAATACTCTATTCATGGATACGTCAATGATAGGACGAATTATACAAAAGTCAAATCAGGAAGCCCAGGAAGCCAGTATGAAATATAAACCATGAAGCATAAAACATGAAGGATGAAATACTAAACTCTAAATACTAAATGCTAGACATCAAACAGCAGGCCTCATGCACTATCTCCTCCATCTCGCAGGCATACCTCCACCACCACCAGCTTCTTGCACGTCGTGCCAGTGACCTTCAGCCTGCAGGTTTGTAATCTTTTTTTGCAGTATTCGAGCAACAGCATTGTCGCCTTCACTTGGAAGCCTGTGTGAGTGGTCACGTCTATTATTGCTGTTTTCTCGATGCCAATTAAACCTTGCACTCAATACAGCTTCTCTATCCCCAGCAGCCAGTTGCTGTACAGTGATACCGCCTTCAGGTGTCCTGGGGTGCCTAACTAAGGACTCGACAGTATCAGCAACAGTATCAAAAATGCGACCTCTGTCTTTCCAGCTAAATTCGACCATACGGTGCATTTTCCCTTTATCTTTTAGTTCTCTCATCTTGTTCATGTAAGCATAGTATGCTGAGTTAAACCCCTCCATGTCATATCGAGTTGCTTGAGCTACATCTTGTAAAAGTCTATAAGCAGCATCGGGCGAGTCAAATTGTGTCGAATAACCGCCATCTCGTAACTGAGCCTGAATTTTTGGTAATTTTAAAAACGACTCAACATTGTCATATTCATATCCAGGGATTCCCTGATCCCTTGCGATGGCTTGAGTTAGTGTATATGAATGACTTGCGGAGAAGCCCAGCCAACCGCAATTTTTTACAAGAGTATGGTCGTTAAAAAGTTCTTGTAAGTTAGGATTGAGGGGATTTACTTCGAGCAGCAAGATCTGATGTGGCTCCATCCTCTTGGTCGTTGCTAGCAATTCATTTCTATCAAATCCGTAATAATTTCCACTTTGATTGCGCCATCCTGCGACGATCAAACCTTGTCTGCTCAGTTCAAGAAATTTTTCAGTGCTAATATGTCGCTTTCCATCGGGTTCACCACTATTCATCGCATTCAATCTTTCTGCTCTTGTGGTAACTTGTTGTACATTTACAAAGTCACTCAAATTATCCGATTCAACAAATGTATTACGCAACTCAGCCAGATGCCCTTGCAATTCAGACTGATCCAACTCTCCAGGTGAACCCAGTGAACACAGGGTATCTATACAAGCTGTTTTACCGACTCCAGGAGGACCACTCACAATGACTGTATTGGGAGCTGACATATTTATACATTGCTTTGCAACAATTTTTTTATATCAGCATATGAAGAAGGTCTATAAATGTTGTTTAGCTTTTGCCTTTTTATAGAAGCAATAAAGTTGCCATCGTCGACAGTAACCTCTGAGATTTGACCAATCTCTTTTGCAAAAAGAACAGCAGAACCATCAGCGATCACCACAGGTAAAGCATGATCTGTGTAATCAAGAGTATCTTGAGCTACCCAGGCAGCAGCCGTCCGTGGCTCCATAATATATCCATAATCAAAAAATACTGTGGATAGCATATCTGCAGCTTGAGTTGATTTAACAGAAACGAGTGAGAAGTGCTTCGCAAACTCACTCGCAGAATTGTTACATAACCAAGCAACGCGAGGGAAATCATACGCAACGCTCACATGTTTAGAGCTCATGAAGTAATCAAAAAAACCGTGATTTTGGTCTCTATAGCTTCCCGTTTTCATAAAGAGATCAGCATTCAGGTCGTCGTTATCTACAGCCAATACAACCTTTCCCAAAGGTATTCCCATTTTTATTGCCATGAGCGCTGCGGTGACTTTCCCAAATTTTCCCGGTGACATGACTACTTGGAAATTTTTTTCAGAAATCGCGTAAAGATAAGCAAAATAGATGACGTGTGGGATAAGTGAGCCTACATTTATAGTATTTGCAACCATTAGATTGGATTTTTTGAGATCGGGATCGTTAAACGCTTTATCGATCAATTTATGGCAGGTATCAGGACTACCGTCGACTTCAACACATGTTGCATTTTCTCCGAGGTGGTGTAGAAGTTCAGAACGAACGTGATTGGGAATATGTTTTGGAAATAAACATACTGTCTCTACGTCTAACAGGTTTGCAAATGCATGAGCGATCGAAGCACCTGAATATTCGGAAGATCCAACGAGCAGCTTTAAAGGCTTGATTTTTTCTTTGCTCAATAACACTTCAGTGAGGCAGGCAAATATCCTCGACGGGAGATCTTTGTATGACTTGGTAGGTCCATGAAATAACTCAAATATCTTTACCTGGCCTATCTGGGTGAGTGGTATGGGAAAGTTTATAGCTTTACTTACAATTGTTTTTATCTCAGTAGCAGAAAGCGAATCAGAAAAATACTTTTTCAGTATAAGTTCGGCTACAGACTGCAGTGAAGCTCCTTTGAGAGATTTCAATTCTGCGGCAGTCAATACAGGTATTTTTTCAGGCACGAGAAGTGAGCCATCGTCAGCAAGATTTTTATGCACAGCATCAGCTAGGGTATACAGTTTCCTCCCACTCTTAATGCTACGGTACTTCATAGGCGTCTCAATTTGGAACCTGCATTATAGGTCTAATTTCCCTAAATATCAATCCCCACCGCCACCTGTATCTTCTGCAGTACCTCCTGAGCAATGGCTCGTGCTTTAACCGCTCCTTGCTCACGAACCTTGCGTATATACTCAGGCTGTGCAAGTAGCTCAACTTTCCGTTTTCTAAACGAGCTCATAGTTGACATAAAAAGCTCATATACGCGTTTTTTGATCTCCACATCTCCGATGGTGCCTGATCGGTATCGCTCTTCCATAGCCACAACCTCATCTTCAGGTAGACTGAGCAGGCGTAAATACGAGAAACAAATATTTTTAGCAGGATCTCCAGGATCGGTCGGCCGGATCCGCGCTGGGTCTGTCGTGATGCTCATGACTTGGGTATAAATTTCTTTTTCAGATGCAAATACCGGCAAGTCGTTGCCGAGCGATTTGCTCATTTTACGCACCCCATCAGTCCCGATGATCCGAGCTGTTGCTTTTTGGATCGAGAGTTCGGGGATTTTCAACACATCTCCATATCTATTGTTAAAGGTTCGGGCGATCTCGCGACAAATCTCTACATGTTGTGTCTGATCCTCACCAACCGGCACTACATCTGGGGCAAAGAGCAAAATATCAGCCGCCATGAGGACTGGGTAGTTAAACAGACCTACATTGATCGCTGACTGATCAGTTTCCTTGGCCATTTTATCCTTGTAGCCGTGCATGCGCTGCAGCTCGGCCACCGTCACGCAGTTATTAAGGATCGTTTGAAGATAGGTGATCTCAGGGATATCAGACTCGACATAAAATGTTGTTTTGGTCGGATCGATACCAAATGCCAGATACTCGAGAAAAACATTGTTTGTATTTTCGGTGACCTCAGCAGGACTAAATACAGTATTGAGCGCGTGAAGATTGGCCACAAAGTAAAAACACTCACCGTCGTGCTGCATCTCAACAAAGCGCTTGACCGCGCCGAGATAGTTGCCGAGGTGGAGGCCCTTGGTACTGGATGGATTGATACCGGATAAAATGCGTTTCATTTATTAGTTAATAACTGATAGTGGATAGTTGATAACACGTCTTCTTGTCATCCCGGGTTTATCCCGGGATCTAGAATCTAAAAGTTTTATCGAATACAGGTTCATTGTACACGAGTTTGGTTGAGGGTAAAAAAGAAGATGGTCTTTATGACCAGATAAGTGTGCAGAAGTAATATTTGATTGAACTCATTTCGATATTATGAACTCTAGATCCCGTGTCTCGCTTACGCGTATGCACGGGATGACTCGCTAACGCTCGTCACTTTACAACCTTATAACTATTTCTGGTGGTTCCAACTGGACTTGAACCAGTGACCTCTTCAATGTCAATGAAGCGCTCTACCAACTGAGCTATGAAACCAACCCACACTCTCTCTGTCCGTCATTCCGGGTTTATCCCGGAATCTAGGCAGAGATCCCAGCATTCGCTGGGATGACAATACCACACCTTTTATGCGAGACCAAAGGGACTCGAACCCTCAACCTCTTCCGTGACAGGGAAGCGCTCTAACCAATTGAGCTATGATCCCAAACCTTAGACTCTCTAACCATCCGCCAGCCGGCGGAGAGCTATGATCCCAGGTAGCATATTTTATCACATTGACACATCCGATTCCATCACTCAGGTCAATACGAAAGTAACTATTCCGACTGTTAACTTCTAAATACTAATTATTACACTCTTGTAATACCCATAGTCTGTGGTACAATAATACCACTCCTCCTGGTTTCTCTACGGTAGTTGAGAGGCTTCGGGGGAATTTTTTTGGCCAAAACTTCATTTCAAGTCATTCAGGGCAGAGCGAAGAATGTAAATTAAATACTTCTACAACAAGCTAAATCTTACAGCGTTTATATGTTGGGTGTTGTTGTAATTATTTATAATAATCTATATAGACTGTCGCAATATACCATCTATTCTCACCACCTGGTACATAATATCTACACAACAGCGTAATACTGCATAAGCAGATTTATATTTCTATAATAATTCATATTTTATGGTTCATATTCTATGGCTAAATATCCTCTTGACACTAGACTTATAGTATGATAGGATGTGTCTACTCAACCACCCAAATACGGGAGTTTTATACCCAATTTTGACTGTTGAGTAAGCACCTTAGAAGTCATCTTGAGCGTTAGCGAAAGATCCTGCTGGATTCTTCGTTCTACTCAGAATGACGTAAAGAGCCTCATATTTGAAGATCTTTCGCTCAGTCCCCCACTTTTAGTGATTGGAGACGGGCGAAATATCCTCGAGTATGGAGGTGATAAGCATCGCCCTTTGGGGAGATAGGAGTCATCTACCAGCTCAAGCACTTTAAAAACAAGGGTTGAGAAATTTTTGAGTCATCGGCTGGATGCCGGGTTTCCATGGAGGAGATGCGTATCTCTTGCATGGAGGCCCGATCATTCAATCGGGAACCAAAAAAATGGACCAGAACCTGAATTCTTTCGTGCCGGCTGTCGCCGGCGTCGTCTGTATCGTTCTGTTTGGCGCCCTGAGCGCCAAGCTGTTCGATAAGTTCTTGGGAATGATCAAGGATAAGCTGATGAGCCGCATCATCAGCGTAGTGGCGTTGCTATTCCCACACATCGTCGTGGCGGTAGCCGCAAACACCTTCAAGCTTTTCCAGGCTGATTTTGGCTGGGTTCTCGTCGGTCTTGGACAGTTCCTATACCTCGTCCGAATGCGATGGAACCAGCAGAAGACCCCGTAGGGGGTCAGACGATGAGGGTTGGGAGCAATCCCGCCTACTAGTTCTGCGCTTCTGCGCTCTCAACCCTTGTCGTTCTTTTATAGATCGATGATTCGAAAAGTTTACCCACAGAGATCTGTGAGAGGTAAACAGAGAAGATGAACTCCTTGTCATTCCGGCGTATGCCGAAATCTAGATCCCGGGACAAGCCCGGGATGACACATCAGTCAGGGTGTTCATCCTCTCTCACGCTTGTTCGCATATTTAAAAGATGTGCGAGCAGAGAGAGCAGATAGATACGACCGTTGTGTCTCGTAAAGCATGAGACACGACTAAAGTCATCATCGATCTGGTATATACCTGTCGGGCTTCGATTTGTATGAAGCCACAGACGAGTATAAGCACTTTAACATTGTCGATTTGTTAGGAAGTTTTTAAGAATAAGAAGTGAATCATGATGATTCGCATATCTTACTTTTCCTGCAGACACAGAAGTGTATCGCTGTTTGTTGTCATTCCGGGCTTGTCCCGGAATCTATAGAGATCCCAGAATAAATCCGGGATGACACCTTATACTCGGGTACATCGCTGTGTCTGTAGGTAAGTGAGTGTGCGACTCCTCCTCCTTCAGACTCTGGTAAGCAAACCTCATACGTTTGTACGCCAGCATGAAGCATAGGCTTCGTTTTACGAGATGATAAAGTCTTGTATCCACTAGCATCGCGCTAGCTTTCTCTACGGAGATAGAAACACGGGATACAGGTATGTCAAATCAAGAAGCGAAAAGTATGTGACATGAATGTCTCAAGTGGGAGGCTGATATCCTCCACGAAATCTATCCAAGCACCCGATAAGGGGGCACCTGGTCGGACAGTACGTCTTGATCAAGGGCCCGACCCGGATGCTCCGGATCGGTGCTTGCAACAACAAGCTGTCTGGACCGCTTGGCGGCAGACGTTCGTCCCGAATAGGGACAGGAGGGTCATCGTGACCAATAAGAAGTTTGGTTTGTTTTTCGTCGCCCTGGTAGCGCTCATCCTGAGCGCGTGCGGAGCCACCGGGTATCCGGTTGGCAACGTCCAAATGCTCGATGACGGCAAGACTGCCGTCATCCAACCCGGATCGTACTTCTGCTTGAAGAGCGATCTGAAAGATATCGGTGCCCCGCTGAAGGGTCTGACGATCGCTGCTGGGACGGCCGTCATGGCCCCCAGCGAAGTCGTGACCATCTCGCTCGAGATAGGCGACATCAACGGCAAGTACAGCACGGGTTTGTGCGATCCTGCCACCGGGCAGATGCGCACCGCCGCGCCCAAGCCGTCCGATGTGCCGAAGATCGCCGCGACCGCTCAGCCGACCGTTGTCGCTACCGTGGCGCCGACCGATGTGCCGAAGATCGCCGCGACCGCTCAGCTGACCCCGACCGCCGTCCCGACCGCTATGTCGCAGCCGACCGTCACCGTTCCCGCTGCCGGTCAGTTCAACCCCACCCTGGGGTTGAAGTATGTCCACCCGATGGCTCCCGCCAACGGCTCGTGCGTGGGACTGGCTGACTGGGATCAGTACCCGGCTTGCATTCTGCAGCGGGTGCAGAATCAGGAACTGACCGGACCCAACGCCGTGGTCATGATCCAGAAGTTGGGCGCCGCCAAAGGCGCGCCAAGCTTTGAAGGGACCACGCTGTCCGTCCCGGACGGGCAGGCGATGTTCGTGTGGTGCCCGTCGGGGGCGACTCTGCCCTCTGATGTGGCGCAGCCCCTCCGCGGAACCAGGGGCGCCCAATGGGGTGAAAATGTCTTCATCGCAGCGGTCTCCAGTCAGCGGACCATCATGTCCAAGACGGGCGACAACTGCTGGGGCGTATTCGTCCAGTAGATGTAGGATGGTCACCCGAATGTGACCTAGGAAAGGCTGCCCCGAATGTGCAGCAAAAACTTCCGACATCGACAATGGGGCCCGCCGTGAAAACGGCGGGCTCTACCCTTGAGAGGATGAGCTAAGCGCTCGTCAATTCAAGAGCAGGAAAATATAGATACATGAGATTGCCATCCTTCGACAAGCTCAGGACAGGCTTCATACTCGCAATGACAACAATATATTATTATGAAAAATATCATCACCCCACAGCCGCTCGTCTCCGTCGTCATCCCCGTCTTTAATGGTGCAAAATACCTTGCTGAGATGATGGACTCGGTACACAAAAGTACGTATAAAAACATAGAAATACTTTTATTCGATGATGGATCTAAAGATTCAAGTATCGGTATGTGTCGTGCATTTGCGAAATTGTATCCAAATGTCCGTTACTTTTACTTTCGTCAAAATCGTGGGCTCGCCCACAACCTCAACAAAGCCCTCAAAGTCGCCAAGGGCGAATACATCTGTCGTATTAATCAAGACGATCGGATGACGCCAGATCGCATCGCCAAACAAGTGAAATATTTTCAATCACATCCTGACTATGTACTCGTTGGATCATGGCTCAATGTAGAAAATGACCAGGGACATCGCCAGATCAATCAATTTTTGAAGACAGATGAGGAGATCCGCCGCTCATGGCTCAGTCTCTCCCCTGTTTGGGATGCTGCAGTCATGTATCGCAAGCAAGCTGCCATAGATGTGGGTGGCTATGACCAATCGTATTGGCCAGCCGACGATCTCCATATGTGGTACCGCTTGGGCACGGTCGGAAAGATTGGTAATATCCAGCAACCGCTCACTACTATCAAGTTGCACGCGGGTGCTGCCTCATTTGCTTTTCACCGAAAACATATGATTGAAACGTATCGGGTACACCAGTATGCCAATCGATTCATTCAGCCCGCAACTCCCCTCATCAAGTCATATTGGTTTGCCCAATATCTCGCCGGTATTTGTCTACCAGCAAGCTTCAACTGGTTTGTGTATCATATACTCAAGAAGTACATCATCCACCCGTTGACAAAACTATCAAAAACACATGTCTATGCTCAAGTACCATTTCTCCCCAGGCCAGCTACGAGCTAAAGCTGTGCACTTCCTGCATACTTTCAAACGTTTTGTATTCAGTCATCCAGGACTGGCTATCCTTGTCGTCATCTTGACAGTGATGACTGTCGGTATGATTAAACCAGACTTTTATCTCATGGGTTGGGATAACTTTTCGTCGTATTTAAATCCGAAAACAAATCTTTTTAATACTTTATTTGCAACGTGGAGAGAGCATAGAGGCCTTGGAGTGCCGTCTGATTCTGAAATCATGGATCTGCCTCGTCAGATCTTCAATCTGATACTTATACCGATAGTTGGTATGAAGATGTCTGATCAAATATATTTTGCGTCTACGTTGTGGGGAGGAGTGCTGGGGATGTATGTGCTTGCTCGATATATAGCCGCACGATGTCAACTAGGCGAACATACATATGAACTGATTGGATTTTTTTCTGCGTTCTTTTACCTTTTTAACCTCAACACCCTTGCGGTCTACTATTTTCCGATGGTCATGTATAACACGCGTTTTTTCATGTTGCCCACGACGATCTATGTGCTTTTGAGATTTATCTATGACCCTCCACATACGCGACGCATGATTGCACTATATATACTCATACTTCTGTTTGGTATGGGAACATACATGGTGGCAACTCTTTTCATCACTTTTAGTATAGTTTTGGGACTTTTCCTTTTGTTTAGTGATCGAAAAAAACGTGCGGCTCAGGTACTCCTACTTTATGTATTATTCAACAGCATATGGCTTTTAACCTTTGGCAACTATACGATTCAAAAGTCTGCAGTAGTACCGTCTGCTCCAACCTTCATCATCATCAACGATGCTGAGCTCAACAAAAGTCCTGACTACTTTAGTTTTGAAAATCAGGCAAAATTGAGACCAAGCTTTTTTGACTCAAAGTTTAAAAATCGTGCAACAGGAGCTGATCTACCATTTCATCCTCTTGCATCGACGTACCAACAAGGTATTGAAAGTATTGTGCTTTGGATATGGCCCGTATTGTATCTTGGCGGATGTATTTACATCTTCATGCTTCGGCGTCACCGCATCCTTATGTGGCTTGCGAGCATTGCTTTTACATTTCTGTTTTTATCGATGAAGGACTACTCACCTCTTGGAGTAGTTTACGGGTTTATCCTGGATCATGTGCCATTTGCGAGCACCATATTTCGATTTGGAGACACAAAGTTTCATGCAATGATCGCTTTTAGTGGCTCTATCATAGCCGCAATATTTTTAGCGAAGATTATAGAAGCAGTGCGTCGACTTTTTATTCCCTCTGTTGCAAGACTTGTACCAGTTGCTGTCGTGGTGGTGCTCATCACCACAAATATATTAACCTTTCAGTCATATTTTCGTGGTCAAGTCATCGGCTTCTTCATGTATAACCAGATACCACAAGCATATTTTGATATTGCGAAAAAGATTAACGATGATCCGGAAAATCTACGCGTGATTCAACTTCCGTTTGATAAGTTTACCTATTGGAAACCATATTCTTGGGGTTATTTTGGATCTTCCTTTCTTCATTTTATGCTCAACAAACCTATCATCGATCGTACTTTTGAGCCGGCTAGTGTAGAGAATGCTGATGTTCATCAACGTATCATGGAGATACTGAATCTAGCCTCAACGGTTCCCTTTGAGAAGGATCTAAATGTTCGAGCTTCACGACTCACCAAGACATTACGTGATTTATCAGTGAAATATGTCATCGATGATCAGTCAATATCTCCTGACATAGAATCACGTGGCATCATGTATTGGGGAACTATTAACCCTACTGATTCCGGGAGACTACTTGCATATATGGCAAAAATGCGTCAGCTAAAGTTGGTTGCTGAGTATGAAGTATCACTAGAAACACCATCAAAAAATTTCGAGCAGTTGTATCCATACTTACCTACAAAAAATAGGAGTAATACTAGCCCTAAAAAAATTAAACTTTATGAAGTGATTGATACTAACCCGCGGCTTGAGCTTTTGCACGAAGTAGATGTTGTACATTCAAATCAGCCAATCACATCGTCAGTGCTTGCAACTAATTTAATTACGAGGTCATATATACAAGATAGGATACTCGACGATGGATCTCTCATATTTCCCTTTATACATAACTCTTCAAAATTATCCGATACAGAATCATCAACTATTTTAACTCTCCCTCTCGGTATGCTAAAAGGTAAATATGTATTTGAGCTGGGTGAATCGGTAGACACATCACATATCAGGCATATATCAATACAAAAAAATAAGTCTGGGTACTATATCTTTAGTAAACCAAAGACTTATCCAGCGATAGCACAGGCTGAATATGCTGATGTTGACCAGATAGCTACTTTCACAACCGGAGATATAAAAGCAAAGTACGACTATATTTCTGTGGCAGGACTATTCTATGACTTAGGCAAGATTGCCGATGCTTCGGAGCACGACATCGGTGATGTGATGGTCACAGGAGCTAATACTCCAATAACATTTTATACAAAACAACAGGTCCATGATGTGAGCAGCGCTCTGCAACAATTAGAATCGAATCCACAATGTCTTGGAGATAGTTTGGGACTTCCAAAGTCTGCAATCACAGGAGATCTAGGAGTACTTCGGATATCCGGTCAGAATGTGAGTAATTGTTTTACAACACCAATCAATCTAGACCAAGATGCAACACTTGATGATATTCGATTTGCTACCATGACCTTTTCAACCCGTTCACAGTCTAATAGTGCACTATACGAAAAAGACGTAAACACAGGAAAAGAAAAACTTAGAAAATACATTTTAGAACAACCTTCACCCACACAACTTGAAATTTGTATCAAGTCCTCTGTATCTGATTTTTGTCTGAATGAAGAGAAAAATTTCACTCTCTCTGAGGCAATCCAGTCACATACAGTCACGCTTAAAGGAGATCTAGGCAGTATAAAAGATCTAAAAGCAACCTTCATAGTACGGTCAACACAATTGCAGAAATATGATGTGGAGATAGCAGATATTGTATTTTCAACATTTTTATCGGGTCCAGATTTGGTGGCCACACAACCTATCGATCAAGGCAAAAAAACGTATTTTGCCATTTCAAGAGATATTTCGAGCATCACACTAGCTTTGCCGTACGCATACTCAGATTTGGGCACCTCAATGCAAATGACAAAAAGTAATTACTGGCATGTACAAGATGCAGATTGCTTAAAGTCAAACAAAGATGCAGCAATTCGTACAAATATCAATAAATTGCTTACCTATGCTGTAGGTTGTCGAACTTTCATCGTTGGCAATACAAACTTTAATAGTAACGCTTTTTATATATGGAGCGTTGATTATACGCAACTTTCTGGAGCACTCCCTACTTTTAACATCATGGATGATCAAAATACATACCTTTCCGTCAAGCTTCAGCCATCAACAGTCAATCCTGATCAATATACAAAAATTCCACTTCAACGGCCCGAGCACCTCCTTGGCAATCAAGATTTTGAGTCGCTTATCAGTCACTCAAGTTCACAGAACAGTTCGGGATATCTGTACCCTGCTTCAGACCTAAAGGACAATAAGAAAAAAAGAATAGTATTTGATAATTACTCAAATAACGAAAGTATTCAGTTGTTATCAAAAATTCAGCTCACACAGCTTCCTACTGATTGGGCAACATCTAAAATATACTCCGATACATATCAACCACTCAAGTATGATTCAAAAGTCGATCTCTCAGTAAAAAGACTATTGCCCTCATTGTGGATTATTAATACAATGGCAGCAGTTGATCAGAGCGTATTACTCAAGTTCAATGAGCAATTTGATAACCAATGGAGAACCATTGGCCTTGACACAAACAAACACTTGAGATGTGATGGAGCCTCAAATTGTTATGATGCAAAAATAAAAAAAGGGAATAATCGATTTGTGATCATATACATTCCGGAAGTATTGAATATCATTGGAATCCTTGCCTCATCAGTGATTGCCATATATCTTTTAAAGATATATAAGCGTGCAAGTAGATAAATCAATTTTGCATGAGGATACTGACTACTCTACCTTGTTTTCACCATCTTTTTCGTTACAATAGCCATACATGTCAACCTATTCATATAAATCTAAAACCCTTCCAAAAAGTGCCGTTGAAGTTGAGATCAGTATCCAGTGGGATGCGGTCTCTACAAAGCGTGCAGAAGTGATCGCTCAGGCCATCACCACAGTCGAAGTGCCCGGATTCCGCAAGGGCAAAGCACCCCGAGATCTTGCAGAAAAGCAGCTCAACCCCGACAAAGTCTATGAGATGACAATTCGTGGAGTCATCCCAACCATTTATGATGAAATCATCGCCAAAGAAAAGCTCAATCCTATCGCTTCTCCGTCGA
>Ga0154020_10006168_pt1 | contig 14052 bp, 12 predicted proteins | sample Klosneuvirus_201_FD_109709 | JGI IMG/M metagenome (GOLD analysis project Ga0154020, IMG submission 109709) | Active sludge microbial communities from wastewater, Klosterneuburg, Austria - Klosneuvirus_20160825_MG | ecosystem: Engineered > WWTP > Aerobic digester > Activated sludge | place...
CGGCCGCGCTGGTGCCGGGAGCCAGGGTCTACCGGGCAGAACATCTGCTGGACGTGGTGCGCCGTTTCCTGCCGCCCGGTGTCGCAGCTGCCGATGAACCGGGTCCGGGCTGGAGCCTGGTGTGTGCCGCCGTGATCGAACCCGGGGCCATGTATGCCGATCTGGTCGACGTCAAGGGCCAGGCCGGCGCGAAACGGGCGCTGGAAATCGCCGCCGCCGGAGGGCACAGCATGCTGATGACGGGGCCTCCAGGTTCGGGCAAATCCATGCTGGCCCAACGTTTCACCGGCCTGTTGCCACCGATGAGCGAAGGCGAGGCGCTGGAGAGCGCGGCCATCGCCAGCCTGTGCGGGCGATTCGACATCCAGCACTGGGCACGGCGGCCCACCTGCAGCCCGCACCACAGCGCCAGCGCGGTCGCCCTGGTCGGCGGAGGTTCGCCGCCACGTCCCGGCGAGATATCGCTGGCACACAACGGCGTGCTGTTTCTGGACGAGTTGCCGGAGTTTCCACGTGCTGCGCTCGAAGCCCTGCGCGAGCCGCTGGAGAGCGGCACGATCACCATCGCGCGTGCCGCGCGCCGCGCTGAATTCCCGGCCCGCTTCCAGCTGATCGCCGCGATGAACCCTTGCCCGTGTGGTTACCTCGGTGCCAATGGCCGCAGCTGCCGTTGCTCGCCCGATCAGGTGCTGCGTTACCAGGGACGGCTCAGCGGGCCCTTGATGGATCGCATCGACCTGCATGTGACCGTGGCGGCCCTGCCCAGCGAAGAGTTGCTGCGCACCACGGTCGGTGAAACCAGTGCCACCGTGCGCTCACGCGTGGTGCAGGCGCTCCAGCGTGCCCTGGATCGCCAGCAGAAACCCAACCACCTGCTGCAACCGGGGGAGCTCGATCACCATGTGGGCCTGGATCACGACGGCATCCGGTTCCTGAATATCGCGGCCACCCGCCTGGGCTGGTCGGCACGGGGCACCCACCGCGTGCTCAAGCTGGCACGCACGATCGCCGACCTGGCCGGTGGCGCAAGCATCGGCGTGACGCACCTGGCTGAAGCCATGCAATATCGGCGGGTGGGGCAGGCAGAGTACTGACCCTACCTCGAATCAAACTACACCCATCGCAATTCTGCAACGTACGAACCATCTTGCACTGCCACGCCCCGCCCGATCCAGACCTGCCCCAGACCTGGAAACGGCTCACGGCCATCGTCGCCAATCCGCTGGACCTCCGTCATGTCCGCACTGGTGTAGTTTGCATGAATCGCCAGGTGGCATCGAAGGATTCCACACCCGCCTGGGAACCCAACCCCGTCGCATTCAGGGCAGAAGTAGCCTGCGCAAAACGCACCGCCAATCCGGATTCCATGCCGCGGCAGATGGCCACGGCCATGCCCGCGTTGAAGGCATCACCGCAACCGCAGGTACATTTGACCGCAATATCGAAGGCGGGCGAATGGAATTGGGTTCCGTTTTGGTGGTGGAAATATGCACCGCTCGCGCCCAGTGTGAAGATGCAACAGCCAGCACCCAGATCGAAGAACCGCTCGGCCATGGTCGGCATATCCGACAGTCCGGTCAATGCCTGCGCCTCCTCGATCGACGGCATGAAGTAGTCCGTATACGGCAAGACTTGCGCAATCTTTTCGAGATCGCCTGGCGCTCCGGCAAAGACATCCAGAGTCGTCGTGGCACCCTTTGCCTTCGCCATCTTCAGCATTTGCGCGTTTCGTCCCTCGTCCATCCGGTCCATCAGTCCGACGCCGCCCAGGTGAACCACTGTCGCGTCCGTGGCCTCGTCCATCAGATCGTCGTCCACATAAAAATCGGCTGTCGCACCGCGCAGGTGAAGTGCCGGGCGCGACCCATCGCGGCGCGTGGTAACGATTGACGACGATGTTCTGGCGCCGGCAATGCGTTGCATACCAGAGGTGCTCACGCGGAAATGCCGCAGACGTTCGAGGACCCAATCACCCATGAGATCGTCGCCCACGCCACCCACTGCCAGTGTCGTGAGCCCCATCTTTGATGCAGCGATCGCCGCCGTACCTGCCGCCCCGGAAACCGCCAGGGTAAAGTCGTCGAGCAGAACGGTCCCCCCTCCGTCCGGCACTCCGGTGAAGGGCCAGCCAAGACAGTCAAAAGTGTAAAAACCGATCGAGCAATAGTCGTACTTCATGAAAACCGCCGCATGACGCGATTGGGCTATCGTAAGGCGATTCGGGGGTCATCCGCCTTTGCAACGGATAAATGCCAAAGCACTAATGCAGCTGGATTTCGTCAAGGAAACTCTTGCCGATCTCGGGCGCATCGACACCGAAAATCTCGGAAATCGTGGCGGCAATGTCTGCGAGGCTCTCGCGCATGAAGATGGCGCGTGGAACGATGGGTGGTGACCAGACCAGCAATGGCGTGAACTCGCGCGTATGCTTGTCATGACCGATCGTCGGATCATTGCCATGGTCTCCCGTGATGACGAGCAGATCCCGCGGCCCACACATCGCCATCATCCGACCGATACCGGAATCCGCGAGCCGCAGACACTGCGCATAACGTTCTGCGCTTTGGTCATGCCCTGCAAGATCAGTTTCCTGCAGGTTGACTGCAATGAGTCCGCTTTTCATGCCAGCCAGCGCGGCATACGTTGCATCGAGCACCGCGCCTGTCGGCACATGGGGTTCCTTGTGTGCGCCTTCGCAGCGGACCACATCGGCGACCTTGCCGATCAACGCCACGTCGAATCCCGCTTTCAGCAGTATCGTCGGCACCTGCACTTCAGGGCGCGTGCCACTGGTCAGGTGCCGCACGACGTACTGACTGGTGTACAGACCGAGCCGCACATTGTTGACGCCGCATTGCCCGGTCGGACGCTTCTCAGTGCAGCGGCGTACGTCGGCCGCTCGAAACCCTCCGCCACCCATCACCACGACGCGCCGCACCCTGGCGACAGACCGCAGGATTTCGCCCACGGCGAGGATTTCGGCATAGGTCTGGTCCTCCAGTGATCCCACGCAGTGGTAGGTCTGGAGCGGGTCGCTTTCCAGGTTGTCACCCACGACCATCGTACCGTCGACAACCAGGGCCGACAGACCGGCGCCGGCAGGCTCCACCTGGTGGCCCGCAGCGCGCAGCGCTGCGGCCACGTCCTGCGCAACTTCCTCGAACAACTCTTCGGGCACATCCGGGACAGGTGAACCCATCAGGACCTGGTGGCCGAGGTAGGTGTCGGCACCCTTGTAACCGAGCGCGCAGACGCCGTGAACCCCGATCGGGTGCGACTCAGCGCGCAGTCCGCAGCCATGTGCAACCGTACCCAATCCCAGTCGCTCAAGGTGCGGCAAAGACAAGGTGCCGACCGCATGGACCACGTGGGCCAGCGTATTGGCGCCGATATCATTCGGCCGCACCAGTGGAACGTCGGGCATTGCACCGATTCCGAGTCCATCGATCACGAGAACGACGACCCGGTCGAACCGGCGGTCAGGTACTGGCATGGCAGGTTTCATCTTTGACAACACCTATGCTGCAAGACGGTGCGCGTCTGCGGGAAGAAGATGGATGGCTTCTGCGATGAGTTCGAGACTGATCGTGTCGCCTTCCGCGAATTGGCGTGATTGCCCCAGCGTCGACTGAACCGCAGTGACGAGGTTCGGGCCCACCCTGATCCGGTATTCGGTCTGGTCCCCGAGATATTCAAGCTCTTCCACCCGCCCGTTCAGGCCGTCGGCCTTTTGCGGGCCGATGCGGACGGCTTCCGGCCGCACCAGTGCCAGGATGTCTGAAGATGTCGCCAGGCCGCGGTCAACCTGAAGTGCCTGACCCATCACCTCGATTGTCACCGCTGCGCCGTTGTCTTGCGTGATGCGCCCGGCCAGGGCGTTCACCTTGCCAACGAACTCGGCCACGAACAACGTGGCCGGGCGTTCATATATTTCATGCGGCGGAGCGACCTGTTCCACTTTGCCGGCACGCATGACCGCGATCCGATCGGAAAGACTCATGGCTTCGTCCTGATCGTGCGTCACGTACAGGGCTGTCGTGCCGAGCGACTTCTGCAACCGGCGTAGTTCGGCGCGGACCTGCACCCGCAGCTTGGCGTCAAGGTTGGACAAGGGCTCGTCGAAAAGAAGAAGGTCCGGCTTCATGACAAGCGCGCGCGCCACGGCAACGCGCTGCTGCTGTCCTCCGGAAAGCTGTCCCGGCAGGCGTGGACCCAGTTCTCCCAGGCCAACGGCTTCGAGAGCGGCATTGACATCGGCCGTCAGGGTTGCCTTGGCGACCTTGCGCAATCGCAGGGAATAGGCCACGTTTTCGAATACGCTCATGTGCGGGAACAGCGCGTAGTTCTGGAACACGAGTCCGATGCCGCGCTGGTGCGCGGGCTGGCGTGCAATCGAACGCCCATCGAGCAGGATTTCGCCACCATCAAGGTCTTCCAGCCCGGCCAACGTGCGCAATACGGTGGTCTTGCCACATCCCGACGGGCCGAGCAGCGTGACGAACTCGCCCGGTGTCAGGCCCAGATTGAAGTTCTCGACTGCAGGAACCGGTTTGCCACCCGGCATGCGGTATGTTTTGCTGAGCCCTTGAATGTTCAGCGCTTTAGGTAGTGCGGTTCGCATGGTTCTCTCTAATGGGTTTCGCGCCAGTCGCGACCAAAGAATCGTGGCACGACATGGATGACAAAAAGAACCATGATGACGACGATGACGCTCAGCGCGGCGGCCTGTCCAACATCACCCCGGTCCATCTGCGACAGGATCGTGGGCGTCACGAGCGACCAGTGCGGCGAGACAACGAAGATCACAGCGCTCAGGGTGGTGACGCTACGGGTGAACGCGAACACCATCCCGGCCAGCAACGCCGGCCGCACCAACGGAATCAGCACCCGCCACAGCGTCTGCCCTGCAGTCGCCCCCATGGTGGTCGATGCCTCGTCCATCGATCTATGCAGTTGCCCGAATGCCGCAACGCCCGAGCGTATTGCGTACGGCAGCGAGCGCACGGTGAATGCGAAGACGATGATCGCTGCCGTTCCGGTCATGACGATGGGTGGATTGTTGAATGCCAACGCAAAGGCCAACCCGATGACGGTACCCGGTATCGCAAGCGGCATATTGGCGATGAAGTCCATTGCGGCGCTACCGGGCTTCTTGCTGCGCGCTACAAAATAGGCGATGAGCAACCCAAGCACGACGGACAGGACGGACGACAAGATGCCCAGCGTAAACGTGTCGAACAGTGCGCCCCCCGACTTGCTGAAGGCAGCGGAAAAATGCTTGAGCGTGAAGGTGTGGTCGATGCCAAAGAGCTCGGTCGTGGCGCCGGCCAGGACGGTGGCGTACTGCAGGCAGATGACCAACGTCACGGCGCCGACGAAGACCAGGGCGCCGATCCGTGTGGGGCGATGGGTTACGAGCCGGTGCCGGCTCGAGCCTTTCGCACCGACGGTGGCAAACGACGCCTTCGCCGAGAGATGCTTGTGGGCAAAGAACATCAGTACGGCCGGAATCAGCAGGATGACCGCGAGCGCCGAACCCTGGGGAATGTCGTACATGCCGATGATCGCCAGGTAGATTTGTGCCGACATCACCGGGTAATCGCCGCCCAGCAGCAATGGGTTGCCGAGATCGGCAAACGAGTAGCTGAACATCAGCAGGGCCGAGCCGGCCAGGCCGGGGACCAGCAAAGGCAGACTGACCGTGCGCAGTACCTGCGCCGCATTGGCGCCCATGGTGCTCGATGCTTCCTCCAGCGAGGCGTCGAGCCCCCGGAACATGTTCAGCATCAGGAGGTAGGCAAATGGAAAATAGGAGATCAATTGCGCCGCCACAAGGCCCCAGAACCCGTAAAGGTTGGTGGTCTGCATCCCGAATACCCCGTGGGTGATCAACCCCCGCCGCCCGTACAGAAGGATCAGCCCCAGTGCCATCAATATGGGCGGGGAAATGGTCGGCAACATCGCGAAAAAGTGAAAGAACCTCTTGAACGGAAGCGCGACCCGAGTCATGGCATAGGCATAAAACGTAGCCAGGATCGTTCCCAGTACCGCCACCGTTGCGCCCAGGCGCAGGGTGTTCCAGAACACCTTGCGATTGAACGGATCACCAACGAGCGCCACCATGCGAGCGAAGGAGAAGGCGCCGTCCACCATCAGCGCCCTGGCAAACAGGTCGATCATCGGATAGGCGATGAAAACCAGAAGGAAAACCGCCAGGGCCGGGTACAGCAACACCAACGTCCACCCCCTGCTCATGACGCTTCGCTTTGGAGGCTCATCGGCGTTTGCCGCCGCTATCGTGGCGCCCGAGGTCATTTGCGTCCGGCCAGGATCTCGTTTTGAAACCGCGTCACGATCGCCTGCCGCGTGGCCGGATTGCCGGCCCAGTTGAAGTCGAAGTTGACCAGCTTCGCGTTCTGGAACGGCTTGACCAAGTCATGGACCTTGGCCTTCGGGTGCGTGGGCACGTCGAAGTATTCGGATGCGGCGAGCAATTCCTGCGACTCGGGGGTGACCGCCCATTCAAGGAAGTCCTTGGCCATTTCCGGCTCCGGCGCACCCTTGAGCATCACCGCGCAGAACAGGTCGAAGCCTGTGCCCTCCTGTGGCAGCGACATCTCCATCGGAAAACCCTTGTGGATGCTGCCCAGGATGTCGTGCGCAAACAATATGCCCACGCCAACTTCGCCGCGACCGACAAGTTGTGTCGGTCCTATTCCCGAGCGGGTGTATTGCGCGACATTGGTATTCAGCCGTTTGAGGTATTCCCAGCCCTTGGCCTCACCCATGACCTGAAGCACGGTGGTAATGAAGGTGTAACCCGTACCGGATGTGGCCGGACTTCCCAGGCAAATCTGGCCGGCAAATTCCGGCCGGGTCAAGTCTTCCCAGCTCTGCGGGGCCTTGATGCCTTTTTCCTTGAGGAAGGTCTTGTTGGACGCGAATCCGATGAAGTCGACATCGATACCGGTCCAGAACCCTTCTGGATCCTTGTATTTGGCGGGAATTTCCGCTGCCGCCGCTGGCTTGAAAGGCTGTAGCAGGCCATCGGCCTTGAGTGTCATCATGGACGGCAGGCCGATTCCATACAACACACTGGCCTGCGGATTGTTGCGCTCGGCGCGAATCCGGTTCACCGCTTCGCCGGCTGAAAGTCGCAGCATGGTCAACTTTGCGGCGGAACGCTTTTCAAATCCCGCCACCAGGGCTGCGCTTGTCGGCTCCGGCGGACCCATATATAAAGTCAATTTCTTGGCGGGTTGCGCCAAAAGGGAGGATGCACCGAAGCTGGCAGCCGCGCCAATCATGCCGTTGGTGAAGTTTCGCCGGCGTATATGTTTCATGACCGTACCCTTAAAAGTTAGACATCTGTACATGTTTAGAGACAAATGTTCTTGTCTCGCGGCGATTCTGACACGATCGCCAAAGCTGTCAAGTGTCAGCGTTGTTCAACTTGGCAGGGATCTGAAGGAGGCAACCAGTTCCACCGAGGAGCGCGCCTGAACGGGGAATCGGGGAACAACATGGACGCGTCAAAGCGGTCAACGATCGAGTAGATCGAAGCCTTCGTGGGCACAAGCGCGTCGACCCGTGCTGAACGCCTCTTGGGCCTCTTCTTCATGAGTCCGGAGCGTGGCGTACGCACCTGGCCCAAGCCATGCAATAGCGGCGCGTCAGCACGGCCACATGATCGGGTCGGCGGGCCCTGCGGAGAGCCCGCCGTCGCCAGCGCGCTTCAGTGTTCGGCGTTCAGCGATCAGGCCTGCAGCGACTGCTGCATCGCGGCCAGCAGGTTGGCCGGATCCTGCGCACCGGACACCGCCACCTTCTGGTTGAAGATGAAAAACGGCACACCGCCAATGCCCATCTCGCGTACCCGTGCATCCGCGGCGGCAACACCTTGCAGCTGCGCAGCGTCCGTGACAAAAGCACGTGTGGCATCGGCATCGAGACCGGCCTCGGCGCCGATCTGCACCAGCACATCGACATCACCGATGAACTGGTTGTCGATGAAATAGGCCTTGAGCAGCCGCTCCTTGACATCGTTGCCGACGGCCAGGCCATGCTGCTGTTGTGCATAGGTCAGCAGCGCATGGGCCGCCAGCGTGTTGGGTTGGCGGCTGATGCCATCGATGTCAAGCTCCAGGCCTGCAGCCTGGCCGGCCGCCTTGACGCGGGCATAGATTTCGGCCGCGCGCTGCGGGCCGCCAAATTTGTCTTCCAGGTATTGCTTGCGCGATATGCCTTGCGCCGGCAGCTCCGGGTTGAGCTGGAACGGATGCCAGCGCACTTGCGGCTCCGGCAGGCCGGCCGCACGGGCCATCTCCAGTGCAGCCTCGAGCTTGCGCTTGCCGATGTAGCACCAGGGGCAGACGACATCGGATACGACGTCGATCGTGAAGTTCGTCGAGTTCGTCGAGTTCGTCGAGTTCGTCATGGTGATCTACTTTGCAAACAGCTGGGAGCGATCGGCGAAAGCCTTGAACTCCAGTGCATTGCCACACGGGTCGTACAGGAACATGGTGGCCTGCTCGCCCACCTCACCTTTGAACCGTACATACGGCTCGATGACGAACCTGGTGCCCGCGGCACGCAGCTTGTCGGCCAACTGCGTCCATTGCGCCATGTCCAGCACGATGCCGAAATGGCGCACCGGCACATTGTGGCCATCGACTGCACTGGTTGCATTCTGACCGGCTTCCTCTGGCGACAAATGGGCCACTATCTGATGACCGAAGAAGTCGAAATCGACCCATTCGTCGGACGAACGCCCCTCCGGACAACCCATCAGTTCGCCATAAAAGCGGCGCGCATTGCGCAATGAAGTCACCGGAAAGGCAAGATGAAACGGATTGAGTGCAGCCATGAAAGAGTTCCTGTCGGGGGGAGCGGGGCATGGTAACCCAAGGCCGGTATCCAGGCCCCGATCAGGTGCATCGCACGACTGACAGGCGGTCGCCGAACAGACCGCAGAGTATGCAAATGACAGTTTGGTGCACATGTTGAACCGCAATGACTAGAATCGAGACATGAGACCCAGTATTGCTCCTCGCGTGTCGTTCAAGGCACAAATGCTCAAAGTGCGTGAAGACGCCATCATCCAGGTCGTCAATCGGCTGCTGGCCGAGAAAGGCTTCGACGCCATGACGGTGGATGAGGTGGCGGCCGGTGTCGGCATTGCCAAGGCCAGCCTGTACAAGCACTTCCCGAGCAAGGAAGACCTGGCGGCGGCAGCCATGGTCCGGGTGATGCGCCAGGCCCAGGCGATGTGTGCGTCCCTGTCCGATGAAGCGCCACCGCTGGAGAACCTGCGCGCCGTGACGCGCTGGACCATGGCGCTCAAGCTGGCTGGGGACATGCCATCACTGCCCAGCCAGAATTCGACACTGCGCTCTGCACTGATGTCCAACCACGACTACATGGATGGACTGATCGACGTAAGCGACCGGCTTGGTGCCTGGATCGAGGCGGCGCAGGCCCAGGGCGCCATCAGCAAGGACTTGCCGGCGATTGCCGTGTTGTATACCTTGTATGCACGCGCCTGCGACCCGGTGCTGGAGTTCCTGAAGATGGGTGGCCAATACAGTGATGAGCAGATCATCACGCTGGTCATGAACACCTGTTTCGACGGCCTCAATGCCAGGGCCGAACTCCGGGAAACCGATACAACCGTTACCACCGATACCGCCGTGCCCGCCAACATCTGAGCGCGGTTGCCCGGCGCGTCAGTTGCGCGGGCAGCAGTGCGTCAGCGCACCAGCAGTGTCGGCACCTGGCATTGGGCCAGCACCTTGGTGGCCACCGATCCCATCACCAGGTTGCCCAGCGCGCCATGGCCATGCGAGCCCATGACCAGCAGGTCGAACTTGCCGGCATCGGCGAATTTGGCGATCAATTCACCGGCATGACCGACCTTCCAGGCAGACTTGGCGTCGATGTCGTGGCGCAGCAGGAACTTCGATACCGGCGCCAGGATCCGCTCTGCCTCATCGAGCTGGTACTGATCAACCACGGCCTTGCCCAACGCGGCGCGGGCACGGGGCGGCACTGCAGGTTGAATCGTCAGCAAGGTGAAGCTGTTGTGACCACCGAAAGTCTCGTTGTGCGTAACCAGATAGGCGAGCATCTTCTTGGTGTACGGGCTGCCATCGACTGCGAGCAGGATTTTCATAAGCGTGTGTCCCCTTCGGGTTGTGGTTGAAGAAGCGGCGCAGTTCGTGCGATCGCCCATGTGACGAGTCTAGTCGGCCCGTGGTTCTTCAGCTTGATGCGCATCAAATTTCTGCTCGGCCTGGCCACGCGGCACAAGCTCGATGAGGCCTCGCGGCTGAAACGCCCGCTGCTCGTCTTTTCCAGCGTAGCCCAGTGGATTGGCCACCACCCGGCAACCCTGGTGCACATAGTCACTGGGCGCGTGCAGCTGGCCGTGGAGCCAGAGATCCGCCTGCAACAGCAGCTCGTCCAGACTGTTGCAAAAGCCTGCTGTTCCCGGGGTCAATCCGTAGCGCGGGTCCGCACTCTTGAGGCTGGGCGCGAAATGCGTCACCACAACCGTCGGCTCGGGGCAGACCTGCGCCAGTGCCGTGCGAAGCCACTGTTGGCACACCAGGCCTTGTTCGCGCAATTGCTGCGCCAGCATGGGTGCGCCACCGCGCGTGCTGGTGTTCTTGCGCAGATAGTAGTTGGCAGCACGAAAGGCCTTGTCACGCGCACGCAGCAGCGTCGTCAGCGTCGCGCCCGGGTCGCCGGATGCCGGTGCCAACGCATCGAAGTCGCTCCACAAGGTGGTCCCGATAAATCGAACGCCGGCCATGCGCACCACCTCACGCTCCAGCCACACCATGCCAAGGCGTTCGCAGGTTTCGCGCAGACGGTCATGGGCAAGATCGAAGTCCAGCCCGTCGTATTCGTGGTTGCCGGGCAGGAACAACACCGGCGTCGGCCAGCCATGCAAGGGCGAAAAGCGCGCCAGCCCGAAGTCCGGATCACGCAACAAGGAGCCGCTCTGGTAGGAGCCGATGTCGCCGGCCAGCACCAGCAGGTCGGCGCCCGGCGCGGCTTCGGGCACGAAATGCGGGTGGCTTTCGAGGTGCAGGTCCGACAACAACTGGATTTTCATGGCTCGCCTGCGGTACCTGACACCGATCGCTTCACCGCGTCGCGCAGCCAGCGGTGCGCGCTGACAGACTCCTGGCGCACATGCCACATCGCGTCGATATGGACCGCCGGCACATCCAGCGGCAGCGGTCTTGCCTGCAAGCTGTGCAGGACACCTGCCGAACCCAGAAAGTGGCGCGGCAATACGGTCAGCAGATCGGTCTCCGCGACCACCCGGGCCGCCGTGAAGAACTGGTTCACCGTCAGCACGATCTGGCGTTTCCGACCACGGGTCACCAGCGCCTCGTCGATGAATCCGAACGGTTCACCACTGAAGCTCACCAGCAGATGGCGCGCCGCGCAGAACCGGTTCAGTGTCAGCGGACCGCTGGCCAGCGGATGCCCCTCACGCATGGCACAGACATACTCGCTGTCGTAGAGGCGCAGGAATGCGTAGGACACCGCTTTGCCCACCTGGGCCCGCGCACCGAGATCGGTCCTGACAGCCGGAAAGTGCCCGATCGCCAGATCGATCGTCTCTTCGTCGAGCAACTTGCGCGGATCGCGCGTCGCCAGCGGCACGACCCGAACCGAGATACCCGGCGCCTGTATCGCTGCAATCGCCATCAGACGCGGCACCAGTTCGACGGCAGTCGCGTCGGCCATGGCCAGCACAAAGGCGTTGTCGGCCTTGGCCGGTGCGAAATCATCTGGCGCCAGCGACTGTTGCAATTGCCGCAAGGCATCCCGTATCGAGGGCCAAAGGGCCATGGCACGGGGTGTTGGCGCAACGCCCTGGCCACTGCGTCGCACCAGCTCATCGCCCAGTGCTGCACGCAAACGGCTCAAGGCGTTGCTCACCGCAGGTTGCGTCAGCGCCAGGCTGCGCGCGGCCCGGGTCAGGCTGCGCTCGGCCATCACGGCATCAAATACCCGCAACAGATTGAGGTCGAGCGTGCGGAAATTTGTCTCTGATGGGCCCATCAGAAGCCATTGGTCATCAACTTCATGAATGTCTTGTATCACAAATATAAAGTTGAATCGTACTAGTGTTAACCCTAATATAGCGACATGCAGGAAGGATCCTGTTTTGAAAAGGAAGCACACCATGACCAGTTTTGTATCCCCTGATTTCCCCAGTGCCCACGGCGGACTGATCCGCATGGCCAATGGGCTTGACTCGGCGCAATCACTGATATCCAAAGTGAACAGCGCCAAAGGGATGGCCGGCGCTCTGGTGGTCGGTGGCCTTGCCGCGGCCATCGTGGTGGCTGAACAGGTGGTCAACGCCTGGGCCGACGGACACCTGCTGCTGGCATGGATCGCGTTGTGGGCCATCGTGTTCGCGCTGCTGACGGTGTTCTCTGGCGTTATCCGCAACTGGTCTGGCCAATTGCGGGCCGACCTGCAGACACGCCTGGCAGCACGCCGCGAAGCTGCCAGCGACAGACGCACCTGGTCGGCCGCCCTTGGCGATCCGCGCCTGATGGCCGAACTCGACATCGCTCACCTGCGCGCCGAACAGGATGCGATCGATCGCGGCGTCGAACTTCCGCAGCGGCCATTTGCCAGGCCAGCTGCTTTGCATCTGCCAATTTGGCCACGGATCTGAAACCGCAATTGGACCGTCCACCCATCGCAAGACAAGGACTGCAATCATCACGCTCCCATGGATGACGCAAGCCACCGCTGCCCTGGCCCTGTGGCGCAAGGGCCGCAACGAGCACCTGCACAGCGCATTGCAACGCGAGTTACCGAATGCAGACCCACGCGTGCGGGCCGACATCGGGCAGTTGATCCGGCGCGCCTCTGCGGCCTGATCCGAACAAGCGCTCTGGCGAGCCCAAGCAGCAGGCTGGACACGGGCCTACGCAGACGCCCAGCAAAAAGGGCCACCGATTGGTGGCCCTTTTTGCTGGCTGGCGCGTCAGGCCGCCAATCGACTTTCGATCTTGCTGCGGGTTTGCTGCAACTGCACTGGCAGGTGGTGAGCCAGTTGCTGGAACAGATCGGCATGCAACTTCAACTCTGCGGTCCAGGCGGTGGCGTCGATGCTGGTCACGGTGGCGAACTGCTGCGGCGTAAACGCCAGGCCCGTCCAGTTGACTTCGTCGTACGCAGGGCTGACACCAAAAACATGGTCCACGCCCGGATGGCGCCCTTCGATCCGGTCGATCATCCAGGTCAGCACGCGCATGTTCTCGCCGTAACCGGGCCAGACGAACTTGCCGTCGGCGCCTTTGCGGAACCAGTTGGTGGTGTAGATACGTGGCAGTTTGGCACCGGATGCAGCGAGCTTCTCGCCCATCTGCAGCCAGTGCGCAAAGTAGTCGCTCATGTTGTAGCCCATGAACGGCAGCATTGCGAACGGGTCGCGCCGCACCACGCCTTGTTGCCCGGCTGCGGCTGCGGTGGTCTCCGAGCCCATGGTGGCAGCCATGTAGACGCCTTCGACCCAGCTGCGCGCCTCGGTCACCAGAGGCACCGTCGTCGAACGCCGGCCACCGAAGATGAAGGCATCGATCGGCACGCCAGCCGGATCGTCCCAGGCCGGATCCAGCGCCGGATTGTTGGTGGCGGCCACTGTGAAGCGGGCGTTGGGATGGGCTGCCGGACGGCGCTTTCCGCCAGTGCCGGTATCGAGCGCGATCTGCGGTGTCCAGTCCTTGCCCTGCCAGTCGATCAGATGATCGGGCAATTTGCCGCCGACATCATCCTCCATGCCTTCCCACCACACATCGCCATCGTCGGTCAGTGCCACGTTGGTGAAGATCACGTCGCGCTGGAGGCTGGCCATGCAATTGGGATTGGTGCGCATGCTGGTACCGGGTGCCACGCCGAAATAGCCGGCTTCCGGGTTGATCGCGTACAGGCGGCCATCGGTGTGTGGCTTGATCCAGGCGATGTCGTCACCAATCGTCGTGACCTTCCAGCCTTCGAATGCGGCCGGCGGCA
>Ga0154020_10006169_pt1 | contig 14050 bp, 11 predicted proteins | sample Klosneuvirus_201_FD_109709 | JGI IMG/M metagenome (GOLD analysis project Ga0154020, IMG submission 109709) | Active sludge microbial communities from wastewater, Klosterneuburg, Austria - Klosneuvirus_20160825_MG | ecosystem: Engineered > WWTP > Aerobic digester > Activated sludge | place...
GCGGCATGCGGCTGAAGGTGGTGCGCAACGGCAAGGAGATGCGGCCGCAGACCGTCGTGAGCTTCCTCTCCCAGCGCCGCGAGTTGGTGGACGACGCGGTGGCCGGCGACATCATCGGCATCCCGAACCACGGCGTGCTGCAGCTGGGCGACACGCTGACCGAGGGCGAGGGCCTGCACTTCACCGGCCTGCCGTTCTTCGCGCCGGAGAGCTTCCGCACCGTCGAGATCAAGGACCCGCTGCGCAGCAAGCAGCTGCGCCAGGGCCTGCAGCAGCTGGGCGAGGAAGGCGCGATCCAGGTTTTCACCCCGGTGGCTGGCGGCTCGATGATGCTGGGCGCCATCGGCCAGCTGCAGTTCGAGGTGGTGCTGCACCGCCTGAAGGGCGAATACGGCGTCGAAGCCCGGCTGGACCCCTGCCGCTTCTCGCTGGCGCGCTGGATCACCTGCGCCGACGAGGCCAAGCTCAAGCGCTTCATCGACAGCGAGCCGCTGCGCATCGCCTACGACGTGGTGGGCGCCCCGGCCTTCCTCTGCCAGTACAGCTCCGACCTGCGCGTGACGCAGGAGCGCGTGCCGGACATCCAGTTCCACGCGATGCGCGAGCACAGCGGCCGGGTGTTCGGGGCGGGGCCGAACGGCTGAGCGAACGGGAGGGCCGGCCGGCGCCCAGGCACCCAGGTGAACGTAAAATGCGCTGCAAATGCAACGCAACAGGAGTCGCTCCACATGAAAAACGCCACCCTGCCTTCGCTGCGCGTGGAGCCTGAATTGCGCGAGGCGGCCGAAAGCGTGCTCCTGGCCGGTGAGACGCTGTCGGCCTTCATCGAAACATCGGTGCGCGAGACCATCGAACGCCGCCGTGTGCGTGCCGAGTTCATTGCGCGCGGCCTGGCTTCGAGGGATGCGGCGCGGCTTGCGGGCGGCTACTTGGAGGCCGACACGGTCCACGCTGAACTGGCCGACAAGTTGGCGCAGACCCGGGCGAAGCTCCAGGCCAAGGCACGGTCGTGACCTTTCAGGTTCGCTACAGCGCGGCGGCCAGCGAAGACCTGCACCGGCTGTACGACCACCTGCTCGACCGCGCCACCACCATTGAAGAGCTCGACATCGCTGAACGGGCGCTGAACGCCATCGTGGACGCGGTGCAAAGCCTGCGCCGCTCGCCCTTCATCTACCGCAAAGCCGGCGCAAACCCCTTCCTGCGCGAACTGATCATCCCCTTCGGGCACAGCGGCTACGTGGCGCTGTTCGAAGTGGAAGACGCCACCACCGTGACCATCCTGGCTGTGCGGCACCAGCTGGAAGACGACTATCACTGAGCCGCAGGCCACTGCGCATCCACGCCCATGTGGTGCTCTGTCCCAGCGCATCGACCTGACGGTCGCACGCGACGAGCAGCGGCCCTTCGTCCGCATTGCGAAGGCCACCGGGGTGCAGCTGCGCTGAGGCCGGTGCCTCAGCCCGCCGGCCGAGCCGGCACCTTCATCCCGCGCTGCACCGCCGGGCGGGCCAGGAAGGTGGCCAGCACGCGCTGCACCTCGGCAAAGTCCTGGATGCCCACCAGCTCACCGGCACCGTAGCGCTGCAGCAGGTTGTTCACCCAGGGCCAGATGGCGATGTCGGCGATGCTGTAGTCGTCGCCCAGCATCCAGGCCCGGCCGGTCAGGTGGCGGTCCAGCACGCCCAGCAGGCGGCGCGACTCGGCCACGTAGCGGTCGCGGGGGCGCTTGTCCTCGAAGTCCTTGCCGCCGAAGATCGTGAAGAAGCCGACCTGGCCGAACATCGGGCCGATGCCGCCCATCTGGAACATCAGCCACTGCAGCGCCGGGTAGCGCTGTGCCGGGTCGGCGGGCAGCAGGCGACCGCATTTTTCGGCCAGGTAGATCAGGATGGCACCGGACTCGAACATCGCCAGCGGCTGCCCGCCCGGCCCGTTCGGATCCAGGATGGCCGGGATCTTGTTGTTCGGATTGAGCGACAGGAACTCCGGCGTGAACTGGTCCTGCGTCTCGAAGCTGACGAGGTGCGCCTCGTAGGGCAGGCCCAGCTCCTCCAGCGCGATCGACACCTTCACGCCGTTGGGCGTGGGCAGCGAATACAGCTGCAGCCGCTCGGGGTGCTGGGCGGGCCACTTGCGGGTGATGGGGAAGGCACTGAGGTCGGGCGTCGGTGAGGTCATCGGGAAGGCGGTCCGGTGCAAAGGTGGGTGAACAGGGGAATGAATGGAAGGGCGACAAATCCGGCCGGATCGGATCACCCCTGCCCGCCGATGTTGCCGCTGATGCGCTCGGCCAGACCGAACAGGCGGCCGTACCGCAGGGCGATGTAGGCGTGTTCGCGCATGAGCATCTCCACCCGGGCGGATTCGCGGCGCTGCAGTGCGTCAACGATGAGCTGGTGCTGCATCTGCGCCAGGTGCAGGCGGTGGTACTCGCGGTCCAGCGCCTCGCGGTCGATCACCAGGGAGTCGGCCGAGGCAAAGGGCAGGTGGTTGTTGCGGGCGATGGCATCGGCCACCACCCGGCTGCCGGCCGATTCGACGATGGCGCGGTGGAACCGCTCGTTGAGCCGGCTCCAGCGGTCGATGTCCGCCTCGGTGAGGTGGCCCTTGGCGAGCAGGTCCTCGCCGTCGGCCACCGCGGCCAGCAGCTCGGCCATCACCTCGGGCGGGGCGCCGCGCTCGGCCAGGCGGCGGCCGGCCAGGCCCTCCAGAACACCTCGCACCTCCAGCGCACAGAGCACGTCGGCCTCGGAGAAGGCGCGCACTGCGTAGCCGCGTTTGCCGGCCTTCTCGAGCAGGCCCTCCTGCTCCAGGGTGCGAAAGGCCAGGCGCACCGGCGTGCGCGAGACGCCGAAGGCCTCCGCCACCGGGATCTCCGCCAGCCGCTCGCCGGGGGGGTAGTGGCCGTCGATGATGCGCTTGCGCAGCGTGGCCACCAGCGGGGTGCTGTCGGCGCGCAGCGCAGGGGAGGCGGCATCGATGCCGGCCTCCGCGTCCGGCCCGGCCTCGTCGGCCGCCGGGAAGTCCCCCACCATTGGATCCACTTCTTTGGTAACCGCTTGACGATTGGCGCTCATTTTGGATAAATTGGATCCAATTTCAGATCAAAGGAGACAGAGGATGTTCCCGAAGAACACTTGGTACGTGGCCTGCACGCCCGACGACATGGCCGACAAGCCGCTGGGCCGCCAGATTTGCGGCGAACGCATGGTGTTCTACCGCAATGCCGACGGCCAGGCGAGTGCGCTGGAGGATTTCTGTCCCCACCGCGGGGCACCGCTGTCGCTGGGTCGGGTCTGCAAGGGCCAGCTGGTGTGTGGCTACCACGGCCTGGAGATGGGCTGCGACGGCCGCACCCGCTCGATGCCGGGGCAGAAGGTGGAGCGCTTCGCGGCGATCCGGGCTTACCCGACGGTGGAGCGGCACGGCTTCATCTGGGTCTGGCCGGGCGATGCAGCCCAGGCCGATGTGGCGCTGCTGCCGGAGTTCGAATGGTCCGGCAGCCCGGAGTGGGCCTACGGCGGCGGGCTGTACCACATCGCCTGCGACTACCGGCTCATGATCGACAACCTGATGGACCTGACGCACGAGACTTATGTGCACGCCACCAGCATCGGCCAGCCTGAGATCGACGAGACGCCCTGCGAGACGCGGCGCGACGGCGACCAGGTCATCCTGGAGCGGCACATGGAGGGCATCGGCGCCCCGCCGTTCTGGCAGATGGCCATGCGCATGAACGGCATGGACCCGACGCAGAAGGTGGACCGCTGGCAGATCTGCCGCTTCAGCCCGCCCAGCCACGTGATGATCGACGTGGGCGTGGCGGTGGCCGGGCATGGCGGTTTCGACGCGCCGCTGGAGTTCAAGACCTCCGCCACCGTGGTGGACTTCATCACGCCGGAGACGGAACAGACGATGTGGTACTTCTGGGGGCTGGCGCGGCGCTTCAAGCCCGCCGACCCGGAGCTGACCGGGCAGATCCGCGAGGGCCAGGGCCGCATCTTCTCGGAGGACCGCGAGATGCTGGAGCGCCAGCAACGCAACCTGCAGACCTGGCCGCAGCGCCGCTTGATGACGCTGAACATCGATGCCGGTGGAGCCCACGCGCGGCGCATCATCCAGCGGATGGTGGCCGCGGAGCAGGCGCCGGTTCTGGTGAGCTGACAAAGCACGTTACTGGATCCAATTCAACAAATTCAGCAACCACCCATCCACCCTATCGCCGACAATTTCCCTTTGTTTTAGATCAAATGGATCCAGATTCCCGGAACCCCAGAGGGCTAGGGTGTCCCCCGATGGATCCAATCGGGTCGATCGCTAGCATGTGAGCGTTTTCAAGACCTGCCCCCACCACGTGAGGAGACCCACGATGAAGAAGATCCTGTTCGGCACCATCGCCGTCGCGGCCGGCCTGTTGGGCCAGAGCGTCGGCGCCCAGGAAGTGACGCTCAAGTTCCACCACATCTGGAACCCGCAGGCCATGGCCGCGGTGAACGTCATCGCCCCCTGGTGCGAAAAGGTGGCCAAGGAGAGCAGCAACCGGCTGAAGTGCCAGATCCTGCCGGCCATGAGCGGCGGCGGCACGCCCGCACAGCTGGTGGACCGCATCAAGGACGGTGTGGACGACGTGACCATCACGCTGCCGGGCTACACCGCCGGGCGCTTCCCGAGCACCGAGGTGTTCGAGCTGCCGTTCATGACCAATTCGGCCGAAGCCGGTGCCCGCGCCACCTGGGAGTACATGAACAAGTACTCCCTCAAGGAGTTTCCGGGCACCAAGCTGCTGGCCACCTGGGTGCATGACGAAGGGTATGTGCACACCACCAGCAAGCCCATCCACACGCTGGCGGACTTCAAGGGTCTGAAGGTGCGCGCCCCCACCCGGCAGACCAACAAGCTGCTGGCTGCGCTGGGCGCCAATCCGGTGGGCATGCCGCTGCCGGCCGTGCCGGACGCGGTGAGCAAGGGAGTGATCGACGGTTTCCTGCTGCCCTGGGAGGTGATGCCCTCGCTGAAGCTGCATGAGATGGTGAAGTACCACAGCGAGACCGACCCGAGCCGCCCGGCGCTGTACAGCGCCGTCTTCATCTTCGCGATGAACCAGGCCAAGTACGACAGCCTGCCGGCGGACCTGAAGAAGGTGATCGACGCCAACAGCGGCGCGGCCCTGGCGCAGCAGATCGGCCGCACCTGGGACAACAGCCAGGCCGCCGGCCGCAAGGCGGCGCAGGAGCGGGGCAACGTCTTCCACACCATTCCGGCCGCGGAGCTGGACAACTGGGCCAAGGCCTCCGCCCCGCTGGTGGACGCCTGGGTGGCCGACATGGACAAACGCGGCATGCCCGGCCAGCAAATGCTCAAGGAAGCCCGCGAGCTGCTGGCCAAGTACCGCAAGTGAAGCTCGCTCCCCGGAAGAGCCACCGTCCCTTTGCCGGAACAACAACATGAACCTCTGGCTGCGCCGCACCGCGAAGCTGTTTGCGGTGATCGGCGCCACCGTGGCGGTGCTGGTGGGGGTGATGACGGTCACCAGCATCATCGGTCGCGCGCTCTGGGCCCGCCCTGTCCAGGGCGACGTCGAGATCACCCAGTTCGGCATCGCCCTGTGCATTTCGCTGTGCCTGCCCTGGGCGCAGTGGCGGCGCGCCAACATCATCGTGGATTTCTTCACCCAGGGCTGGCCAGCACGTGCACAGCAGCGGCTGGACAGCACCGGCGCCATGCTGCTGGCCGCCATGTGCCTGTTGCTGGCTTGGCGCTCGGCCGTGGGCGCCCAGGGTGTGCGGGAGGCAGGTGAAGCCTCCATGGTCCTGGACCTGCCGATGTGGTGGGTCTACGCCTCCCTGTCCCCAGGTCTGGCCCTGACGGCCGCGGTGGCGCTGTGGCAGGCGCAGCGCCGGTGGCGCGGCCTGGCCCTGGAAGAAGGCAACGTTGCCGACCCGGAGGCCCGCGCATGACCCCCACCCTGGTCGGCCTGGGCATGTTTGCCGCCATGCTGGCGCTCATGGCGCTGCGGGTGCCCATTGCCGCGGCGATGTTCATTCCCGGTGCGGTGGGCTACTGGCTGCTGTCGGGTGAGGCGGCCTTCCTCAACCAGATCAAGGGCAGTGCGGTGGCCCGGCTGACGGTCTACGACCTGTCGGTGATCCCGCTGTTCCTGCTGATGGGCCAGTTCGCCACCCAGGGGGGGCTGAGCCGCGCCCTGTTTCGCGCCGCCGCCGCCTGGGTCGGACACATCCGCGGCGGGCTGGGCATGGCCTCCATCCTGGCCGCGGGTGCCTTCGGGGCGGTGTGTGGGTCCTCGGTGGCCACCTCGGCCACCATCACCCAGGTGGCCTACCCGGAAATGAAGGCCCACGGCTACCAGGGCCGGCTGTCCACCGCGGTGCTGGCCACCGGGGGTACGCTGGGCATCCTGATCCCGCCGTCGGTGCCCCTGGTGGTCTATGCCATCCTCACCGAGCAGAACATCGCCAAACTCTTTGCTGCGGCGGTCATCCCCGGCCTGCTGGCCATGTTCGGCTACATCCTGGTGCTGGGCCTGACCTGCCGGATGCGGCCGGAACTGGCGCCGCCCTCCGAGCCAGTGCCGGCAGGCCAGCGCTGGCGGGCGCTGCTGGCCATCTGGCCGATCCTGGGGATCTTCCTGGTGGTGTTCGGCGGCATCTACGGTGGCCTGTTCTCACCCACAGAAGGCGCGGCCGTCGGCGCCATCACCACCCTGATTGCGGGCCTGGCGCAGCGTGAGCTGAACCGCGCGGGCATCCTCGCCAGCCTGCTGGGCACCGCGGAAACCACGGCCTTGGTGTTCATGATCTTCCTGGGTGCGGACATGATGAATGCCACGCTGGCGCTCACGGCGCTGCCCGCAGCCATTGCCGCCTGGGTGGGCGCACTGCCGGTGCCGGCCTTCGTCATCGTCGCGGCCATCCTGGCGCTGTATGTGCTGCTGGGCTGCGTGATGGATGAGCTGTCCATGCTGCTGCTGACCATCCCGGTGATCTTCCCGGCCGTGATGGGCCTGGACCTCTGGGGCCTGGGCGCACAGGACAAGGCCATCTGGTTCGGCATCCTGGTGCTGATGACGGTGGGCATCGGGCTGATTGCACCGCCGGTGGGGCTGAACGTCTACGTCGTCAACAGCCTCGCCAAAGACGTGCCGATGACCGAAACCTACAAGGGCGTCTTCCCCTTCCTGGCCTGGGATGCGCTGCGCATCGTCTTGCTGCTGCTGTTCCCGGTGGTCAGCCTGTTGCCGCTGCGCTGGATGTAGGGCCACTGAAAACGCGGTTTATGGCCCAGGACTGCAACCGGATGTACCGGGCAGCGGCCGAATGTGAACAACTGACAGATTCGATCCCGGGAGTCAGGCTATCTTGGGGGTGTTCCATCACCCGCCAGGGTCTGCCGCGTTTGGGCAACATCGCGGGGATTCTGCGAGCCTGCCTTGACACGACCCGACGCCTCCGGCCAGCCCCCTTCCGCACCCGATCCCGAACCGACACCCTTGCCTGGAACTGCTGCGGCCGATCCAACCGCAGCGGCTGCCGGACCGGGTGAGCCCTCTGCGGCCGCGCCGATCGCGTCGATCGCGCCGACCAGCCTGACCGATGGCCCCGGGATCGACCCAGCGTCGGCGGTGGCGCTTCCGGCAGCCCCGCCAGCCCCACCCAAAGGCCGCAACCTGCGCCGGCCGCTGCTGTTCACCGCCGGCCTGGCCCTGCTGGCCACCGCTGCCGCCGCACTCTGGTACGAGTTTGAACACTCCACGCTGCAGGCCCGCATCGCTGCCGACCTGGCCGGGCAGAGCCGTTTCGAACTCGGCCCGGGCCCCAGCGACGCTGTGCGCTTCCCCGGCCCGGGCCCCTACGACGAGCGCCTGGGCTACAGCCGCCTGCCGGCGTTCTCGCAGCGGCTGCAGTCGCAGGGCTTCGGCATCACCGAGCAGGCCCGCATGTCGCCACGCATGCTGGACCTCACCGCGCAGGGGCTTTTCCCCATCTACCGCGAGAAGCCCCAGGGTGGCCTGGACCTGCTGGACTGCCGGGCCGACTCGCTGTTCGGCGTGCGTTACCCGGAGCGCACCTACGCCCGTTTCGAGGACGCTCCGCCGCTGCTGGTGCAGGCGCTGCTGTTCATCGAGAACCGGGAGCTGCTCGACGAGCGTGTGCCCTCCCGCAACCCGGCGGTGGAATGGGACCGCTTCGGCCGCGCCGTGCTGGACCGCGCGGTGCGCACCGTGGTGGATGACCACTCCGGTGGCGGCGGCAGCACGCTGGCCACGCAGATCGAGAAGTACCGCCATTCCCCCGAGGGTCGCACCGACTCCCCGGCGGAGAAGCTGAGGCAGATGGCCAGTGCCACCCTGCGCGCCTACAGCCAGGGCGAGGACACCCGCGCGCGCCGCCGCGAGATCGCGCTGGACTACCTGAACAGCGTGCCGCTGGCCGCGCGCGCCGGCTTCGGCGAGATCAACGGCATGGGCGACGGGCTGTGGGCCTGGTTCGGCCGGGATTTCGACGAATTCAACCGCCTGCTGCGCACCCCGGCCGGCCAGGTGCCGCTGGCCGAACAGGCCGCCGCATTCAAGCAGGCACTGGCGCTGATGGTGGCGCAGCGCAGGCCGTCCTACTACCTGCTCGACGGCATCCAGGACCTGGGAACGCTGGTCGATGCGCACCTGCGGGTGCTGGCCCAGGCCGGGGTCATCTCCACTGCGTTGCGCGATGCGGCGCTGGCCAGCCGGCTGAAGCTGCAGCCGCAGGCCCCCGTGCGGACACCGGTGTCCTTCGTGGAGCGCAAGGCGAGCACGGCGCTGCGCACCCGCCTGTCGTCGATGTTGGGCGTCGAGCGGGTGTACGAACTCGACCGGCTCGACCTGGTGGCCCGCAGCAGCCTGGACAGCCAGGCCCAGCGCGCCGCCACCCGCCTGTTGCGCAGCCTGGCCACGCCCGAAGGCGCCCGGGCGGCCGGGCTGTATGGCTTCCGGCTGCTCAGCGAAGGCGATGACCCGAGCCCCATCTCCTTCAGCTTCACCCTGTTGGAACGCACCCCCGGAGCCAACCTGGTGCGGGTGCAGACCGACAGTGGCGACCAGCCCTTCGACATCAACGAAGGCGCCCGCCTGGACCTGGGCTCCACTTCCAAGCTGCGCACCCTCGTGACCTACCTGGAGCTGGTGGCCGAAGCACATGCCCGCTGGTCACCGCTCACGCCCGAGCAGTTGAAGGCCGAGTCCATCCACACCAAGGACGTGCTGGGCCTGTGGGCGCGCGACCACCTGCTGATCACCAAGGACCGCAGCCTGGACGCCATGCTGGAGGCGGCAATGCAGCGCAGGTTCTCCGCCAGCCCCTACGAGGTCTTCTTCACCGGCGGCGGGCAGCACACCTTCGAGAACTTCGATCCGGAGGACAACGGCCGCATCGTCAACCTCTACGAGGCGCTGCGCCGCTCCACCAACCTGCCCTTCATCCGCCTGATGCGCCAGGTGGTGCACCATGTCATGTACCGGCAGGCCGGTGCCGGCGTGAACTGGCTGGAAGACCCGGCCGACCCACGGCGCCAGGAGTACCTGGCCCGCTTCGCGGACAAGGAGGGGCGCGAGTTCCTCTCGCGCTTTCACGCCAAGTACCAGGGCAAGACCGCCGAAGAGGCCGAGGCTCTGCTGCTCGGGCGGCTGCGGCCGACGCCGTCGCGGCTGGCGGCGATCTTCCTCACCTTCGAGCCGCAGGCCACACCGGAGCAGTTGCAGGCCTTCCTGGATCGCTACCTGCCGGCGCCCGCCGCCGCTGCGTCGGCACCAAGGGCACGCGCACGCAGCGCCGCCACCCTGATTGCCCAGTACAACCCGGCGGTGATGAACCTGGACGATCGCGGCTACGTGGCCGGCGTGCACCCGCTGGAGCTCTGGCTGGTGGGGCACCTGCGCCAGCACCCCGGCGCCGGTCTGGGCGAGGTGATCACCGCCAGCAAGGATGAACGGCAGGAGGTCTACACCTGGCTGTTCAAGACCCGCCACAAGTCCGCCCAGGACGTACGCATCCGCAGCCTGCTGGAGCAGGACGGATTCAAGGAGATCCAGAAGCGCTGGAAGCGCCTGGGTTACCCCTTCGACGCGCTCACGCCGTCCTACGCCAGCGCCCTGGGCGCCTCCGGCGACCGCCCGGCCGCACTGGCCGAGCTGATGGGGGTGATCGTCAACGACGGCGTGCGCCTGCCGGTGGCGCGCCTCACCGGCCTGCAGTTCGCCCAGGGCACCCCCTACGAGAGCCGTTTTGACCTGAAACCCGCCGGCGGCGAGCGGGTGCTGCCGGCCGAAGTGGCCCGCATCACCCGCAAGGCGCTGGTGGAAGTGGTCGAACAGGGCACCGCCAAGCGCCTGTCCGGCGCCCTCACCGGGCCGGACGGCAAGGCGGTGGCCATCGGCGGCAAGACGGGCACCGGCGACCACCGCTTCGACACCTACGGCAAGGGGGGGGTGCTGCTGTCCTCCCGGGTGGTGAACCGCACCGCCACGCTGGCCTTCCTGATCGGCGACCGCTACTTCGGCACCATGATGGCCTACGTGCACGAACCGGATGCGGCCAAGTACAAATTCACCAGCGCCATGCCCTCCCAGCTGATGAAGGCCCTGGTGCCGGCGTTGCAGCCGATGCTGACCCAGGCCCCCTGCGGCAGCCCGGCACCGCCGGTGCACCTGACCCGCGCCCAACCGTGAGGGCAACGCCTGGCCTGCCACTGCGCATCAGGTCCGCTGCCAACGGCGCAAGTGCCGTGAGCAGGGCCTCACGGCGGGAGGCCTTGGCGGCGCGCGGAACTTGAGCCGGGTCAATCACATCCACCGCGGGGCGTTGCCGGCCTCAACCAAGGCGGTTCTACTCCCCGATCAACACAACCCACTCTTGAGCGCCATGCCGGATTCCACTCAACCCTCTTCGGTCGGTCAGGCCCCGATGGTCGCCGCACCCCGAGCCCACCTTCCCACGCCCCGGCCGGCCCGCAGGACGGACGCTGCCCATGAGTTCGACCGCGGTCTGCATGCCTTGTACGGCCGCATCGGCGGTGGCCTTTCGCCCATCACCCTGGCGCTGGCCTGGCAGGACTGGGCCATGCACCTGGCCACCCAGCCGGCCCTGGCCCTCGGCCTGGCAGCCCAGGCCCAGGCCGCCGGCATCGAATGGCTGTCCAGCAGCTTCGGCGGCGGTGAACACGGTCCGGACGCCAGCACCCACATCGTTGACAAGCAGCCTCTGCGCGACCCGCGTTTTGCCGCGCCGCAGTGGCAGCAATGGCCCTGGGCCGGCTGGGTGCAGGCCCACCACCAGGCCGAACGCTGGTGGGACAACGCCACCCAGCTCGAAGGCATGAACCGCCACCACACCGACGTGGTGCACGCCTTTGCGCGCCAGTGGATGGACATGCTCAGCCCCAGCAATTGCCCGGTCAACCCAGAGCTGCTGGAGACCACCCGCCAGCAGGCCGGCAGCAACCTGCTGCGCGGCGCCGAAACAGCCCTGGACGACTGGCGTGAATCGCACGGCCTGCCGCGCCTGACGCCGCGCGAGCGCAGCTACCTGCCCGGCCAGGATGTGGCCATCACCCCGGGTGCGGTGGTGTTTCGCAACCGGCTGGTCGAGCTGATCCAGTACGAACCCGATCCCCAGGTCAAGAAGGTCCAGGCCGAGCCCATCTTCATCGTCCCTTCGTGGATCATGAAGTACTACATCCTCGACCTCAGCCCGCACAACTCCTTCGTGCGCTGGCTGGTCGGCCAGGGCCACACCGTCTTCATCCTCAGCTGGCACAACCCGGACGAGTCGGATGCCGCCATCGAGTTCAACGACTACCTGAACTGGGGCATCTTCGAGCCGCTCCAGGCCATCGCCCGCCTGGTGCCCGACCAGCCGGTGCACGCCTGCGGCTACTGCCTGGGCGGCACGCTGCTGGCCATCGCCTCGGCCGCGCTGGCGCGCCCGCAGCAGGTCCAGGGTGCCGACCGCATGCCGGCGCTGGCCAGCGTCACCCTGCTGGCCGCCGAGACCGACTTCAAGGAGCCCGGCGAGCTGGGCATCTTCATCGACGAATCCCAGGTGCACCTGCTCGAAGCCATGATGCGCGAGCGCGGTTACCTCACCGGCAAGCAGATGGCCGGCTCCTTCCAGTTCCTGCATGCCCGCGACCTGGTCTGGTCGGCCCGCATGCGCGCCTACCTGTTCGGCGAACGCACCGACCCGAACGACCTGATGGCCTGGAACGCCGACACCACCCGCATGCCTGCGCGCATGCACAGCCAGTACCTGCACCGCCTGTACCTGGAGAACCAGCTGGCCGAGCACCGCTACGAGGTGGAAGACCGGCCGGTGGCGCTGTCCGACCTGCGTGTGCCGATGTTCGTGGTCGGCACCGAGAAGGACCACGTCTCCCCCTGGCGCTCGGTCTACAAGATCCACAACATGACGTCCACCGACGTCACCTTCGCGCTGGCCAACGGCGGCCACAACGCCGGCATCGTCAGCGAACCCGGCCATGCCCGCCGCCACTACCGCATCCTGACCACCCCGGCCCAGGCGCCCTGGATGGCCCCCGACGCCTGGGAACAGGCCGCCGTTCGCCACGAAGGCTCCTGGTGGGAAGCCTGGGACGCCTGGCTCAAGTCCCACAGCAGCGGCACGGTCAAGCCCCGCAAGATCGCGGCCGAGTCCGTGCTGGAAGCGGCGCCGGGCCGCTACATCCACGAGTGCTACGGCGACTGAGCAGCGACTGAGCTGCCCCTGAGGACTCACCTCAACGGCCGGGCCCCACCCGGCCGTTTTCCTTTTTGCTGGAGCCGCTGCCCGGTCTCAACCGCCCAGGAAGGCCTGGCGGATCGAGGTGGAGCCGCGCTGGCCCACGTCGGCAGCGTGCTCGGCCAGCCAACGCTCACCCGCGCCGCGGCCGAGGTGGAACAGCGCATCCAGCAGCCGCGGGTCGGTGTTGAGCTTGCTGGAGGCATCGTAGGCCGCCAGCCCCGCCTCGTCTGCCACGCGGTGCAGGCGCAGGTTCTTGTACTCCTGCTCGTCCAGCGCGTGGCGATCCACCAGCCGCTGCACGAACTCGATGGCTCGCAGCTGCGCCACCAGGCTGGCGTTGAAGGTGATCTCATTGACCCGGTCGGCGATCTCGGTGGCGGTGGTCGGCACCCCAGGGCGCACCGCCGGGTTGATCTGCACCAGCAGCAGATCGAGTGATTGCGTCTGGTCCACCAGCGGCCACAGCGCCGGGTTGCCGGCGTAGCCGCCATCCCAATACGCCTCGCCGTCGATCACCACCGACTGGAACATGTTCGGCAGGCAGGCCGAGGCCAGCAGCGCCTCGATCGTCAGCGCCGCGCCCTGGAACACCTTGGGTGCGCCGGTGCTCACCGACGTGGCAGTGACAAACACCTTCAGCGTCGGCTGCCCCGCCACTGTGTCCGCCGCCAACAGGGCGGGGTCGACATGGCGCAGCAGGATGTCGCGCAGCGGATTCACATTCAGCGGGTTGAACTGATAGGGGCTGAACTGCTGCCACCAGCTGTTCCACACCCCGTACATCGGCCAGCTGTCCAGGTTGAACATCCAGGCCGGCCAGGCGGATGCGGCACTGCTGCCCGCCGCAGACCCGCCATGCACCCCGAAGCAGCCACTGGCCCCGCCGATATCGCTCCAGAACGCCCGCAGCGCCCGCCGCGCCTCCCCCCGCGCGACGGTGAGATCCCCGCCCCCCTGTGCCAGCCCGCGCGCATAACCGCAGCCCAGCACGGCAGCATTCATCGCCCCGGCGCTGGTGCCCGAGACGCCATCAAACGCCAGCCGCCCATCCTCCAGCAGCGCGTCCAGCACGCCCCAGGTGAAGGCGCCATGCGAGCCGCCGCCCTGCAGGGCGAGGTCGATGGGGGGGGTTGTGGCAGTGGCAGCAGTCTGGCGATTCGGCATGTCAGGTCCCTTTGGCGCCGGTCATCGGCGCGATGCGGGCATCTTGCCACCCGGAATCGGCAAAATTGTTGCAACGCACAAATCGTCACAGA
>Ga0154020_10006171_pt1 | contig 14049 bp, 9 predicted proteins | sample Klosneuvirus_201_FD_109709 | JGI IMG/M metagenome (GOLD analysis project Ga0154020, IMG submission 109709) | Active sludge microbial communities from wastewater, Klosterneuburg, Austria - Klosneuvirus_20160825_MG | ecosystem: Engineered > WWTP > Aerobic digester > Activated sludge | place...
CTTGGGAATATTGCCCGCCTTGCACGCGAGGCTGACGGTAGCGCGAATGACTTCAAGAACGCCGCCCTGGTTCGCACCCTTGGGTGTGCCCACCCAGCGCAACGGCAGGTTGACGGTCACTTCATCCTCAAGCGCGACGCGCGTGAGGTCAAGATGTTGAATCTCGTCGCCGAAGTGGTTCATCTGGGCCGCGCGCAACAGCGCGTGGGCCTTCTTGCCTTCGAGCTCCAGCTCGACCACGTGCTCGGCGTCGTGCATCAGCTTCTTCACGGCGCGGCTATCAAGCGTGAGGCTTACGTTATCCTGGCCCTTGCCGTAGAGCACGCCGGGCAGTTTGCCCTCGGCGCGGAGTTTGCGGTTGTACTTGGTGCCACAGACGGTGCGGCGTTCAGCCTTCAAGGCGGGAATAGCCATGTCTTCCTCGGTATTGAACCCCCCGCCGACGCACAAGGCTGAGGCGGGGGCTCGTTCCCGGAGCAGCACCGCCCCTTGGGCGATGCATTTACTCCTGTCTTCAGTTTTTTTGCGCCACGACCGTGCCGGCCCGTGCTACTTCTCCTTGACTTTCAGCTTGAGCGCAGCGAAACCGCAGTGCTGGCCCTTTGAATCAAGGGCGAAGAGTTTGACAATGTAATCGCCGGGCGCAAGACCCTCTTCGATTTTAATCGTCACTTTGCCGCCCGTGCAGCCGGCCCCGGTGTAATCGATCCCGTTGAGTGCACAGGGTGCGATCACCTTGGTGTTGGCCAGCGCGTGATTGGCCGCCACCGCATCCTCGGCAGCCTTGCGTTTATTCTCATCGGAGCTGATCAGGTCTTTGGCATCAAAGGACTTCAATTCACCGTACACCTGGCTGCGGCGGACTTCAAACGTCGCGCTGATGCGCACCGCGCTTGACTCGGTGCTCTTGGCCACGGGGTTTCCGGGCATGGGCGCATCGAGCGAGAACGCCAGCTCCAGATGCTTGCCCTGCGTGACCACAGGCTTGCTGTCGGAGAAGCCTACGTTGGTGTCGGGGTAGCGCAGCTTGAGCCCGGGATCGCCGATCAAGTTATAGAGGTAAAGGTGCGCGCGGTTGAGCTTGTCGCGCTCTTCGCGCTTGGGAATGATGAACGCGGCCATGTTTTCGAGCGACTTGCGGTTTTTGTCCTTCCCGTCGACGATCTCGCGCTTGGCGAGCATGAATGCCTCGCCCAGTGTGCCGCGCCGGTTCTTGGTCATTTCCGTGATCAGCGCGTTCTGCAGCAGCGTGTTGCTGTAGGGGTGGCTGTCGCGGCTTGAAGAAATCACGGCCACGGGCGCCTTCTCGGCGAAGCAGATGCGTTCCGTAAGGCAAAGCTCTTTGTGATCGAGGAAGCCCGTGGCGCAGGCCACGATGATCATGACCGGCAGCTTGCCTTCCTCAATGTTGAATTTCGCGACGTCGTCATCTTGAAGAATCGGGTAGCGCAAGTCGCGCTTGCCTTCACCCTGCGCGACGTGCATGTCGTCGAGGCGATCGACGGCGCCGTGACCCATGTATGAAAGCAAGAAGGCGCCGGTGTTGGCTTCCTCGAGCACTTTGTCGGAGAAACGCGAGGGCACATAGGCGTAGGCGCTCTTGATGTTGGCGTAGGTCATACGCAGGTCGTAGGCCGGGTCGATGACCTGCTCCGCCATCTGCGTGAACAGGTTTTCAAGCATCTGATCAACAGCCGCGCCAAAACGCCCTTCGCCGGCAAAGAAAGTCAGGCGCTTGAGCCACTCACCGAGCTTGGCGCTTTCATAGGCTTTGACCTTCTTCAGTGCGATGGCCGCCTGCTCGGGCGTACGCGCGGGGATGCGCCCGATGGCGAAATCGGGCTTCTCGTTATCGTCGCCGATCGTGTCAGCAAGAAAGTTATCGCCGGGAATGGCGCTGCGCTCATAGGCGTCTTTGTAGGTGCTCATGAACCACGGAATTTCGCAGCGGGCGTCAAAGCCTTCGCCGCCCTCCGTGGGGCAATCGCCTAACAAAAGCACCTGGAACTCCGGGTCGGGCTTTTCGCCGCCGTGCTTCTTGATGAAGTTCTTCAGGTCGAGCAGGTTGATCTCTTCCTTGCCCGCCCAGGTGGCGATCTGTGCCAGCGTGGCCACGCGCGTGGTGCGACCGTTGGCTTCACGGTGCTTTTGCCAATCTTGGGCCACGCCGGCGAGGTCGTTGGCGGCGATGATCAAGTAATCCGGCTTGGGCTGTTCCGAGGCCGGTTTATCTTCAGCTACGCCCGGCACAGACAAGAAGGCCGCCCAAAGCAAAGCTGCGATAGCTGCCGCATATACGTTCAAGCGCATGAGAGTCTCCGGCCCGAAATGGGCGGGAAGTATAGCAAGGGCCCGCTGTTAGTGCGCTTGGCTGTGCGGTTCTCACTCAATACACACAAAGAGAGATGGAGCGCTTGAGAGATCGAGAGATTGCCACCCCTCTATCGCTCAATCTCTCCATCTCTCGCCTGGTGCGGCCTGCTATCTTCCCCAGACTTCCTTGAAACGCTTGTCGCGGGCGGGCCTTCCGGCGTCCGGGCTGGGCGTCTTGAGCTTGGCGTCCTTGATGACTTTTTCGACGGCCTTGACGCGCTCCTCAATTTTGGGGTGGTTCTTGAGGTACTTTTCCTCGGTGGGGTTTTTCTTTTCCCGCGTTTCGACTTCACGCAACACCTGGAGCAGGGCCTTGGGGTCGTAGCCGGAAGCCGCGAGCGCGCGCGTGCCGAAGTTGTCGGCCTCCATTTCCTGCGCCTTGGGATAACCGTTTTCCAGCAGCCCCTCAAAGAAACTGCCGCAGAGCTTGCCGAAGTTGACCGCCGCCTTGCCAAGCTCGCTGTCGCCCGCGCCCGCTTCCAGGGCGCCGAACAGGCGCGAGTCCTCCACCTGCTTGTTGTGCGCGTCGCGGTACAGATCCATGCCGTGGTTCATCACGATGTGGCCGATTTCGTGGGCGATGACCGCGGCCAGTTCGTCTTCCGTCACGCACAGCTTGATCATGCCGCGCGAAATCCAGAGGAAGCCGCCGGGCATGGCGAATGCCATGACTTCGTCCGTCTGCATGATGCCGACATGCATGCCTTTGAACAGGTTGAAGCGCTGTTTGCGCGCGATGTCCTCTTCGCTGCGCTCCACATGGCCGCCGAGCTTGGCGCGGTCCACACTGAGCGAGCAGTTGTAAATGTAGCCCGCCATCTGGTTGAGGTAGGCCACCTGCTCGCGGGTGTTCGCCTCGTCCATGTTGGCGGAGGGGAACTTGCTCACCACGGCCGAGGTCACGCCTCGGCCCATGAAGTATTCCTGCTCGGGCGAGTATTCGTCGATGATCTCACCCTTCGATAGCGCGGCTGTCACTTCTGCGCCCGTCTTGATGCCTTCGGCAATGGCGCCGCCAATGTCGCCCCGGCCCAGCGCTGCCAGCGCGTTGCACGCGCCCAGCGTTAGCGAGAACACGAGCAACCAGACGGCCACTTGAAGCATTTTCAGAGTTTTCATGGTCGTCTCCCTATGGCCTGTTCTTCATCAGGCCGCCCTGTTCGCCGAAATTGCGGAATGAACCGCGCACTTTGGCCGCATCGGGATCCTTGGCGTTGCCGCCGAGTTTTTCGTTGATCGTCTGCTCCAGCTTTTCCGCAACGGCAACGCCTTCCTTGAAGCCGTCATTTTTCTTGGAGAGATCTTCCTCAATCTCCTTGGTGAATCCCTTCGAGGTCATGGCGCTGCTTTCAGCGCCGGCGAGTGCCGCGGCGTTGGGGTCAGCGCCTTCGGATTTCTTCTCGGAGAGAATGCTGCGCGGCGCCCAGCCTTCCTTGCCGCTCTTGTTGTTGCGCACCTTCACATAGTGCTTGCTGCTCTTGTCGTCGAGCACTTCCAGCTCGCAGTTGAGCCAGAGCTGGTCCACGGGCTCGCCCCAGTTGTCGGCCGTGGGCAACAGCACGGCATCGGGGTTGTCGCTTTGCACCTTGCAGTAGCGGGTTTCCGCCTCGCTGGGCGTATACAGCGCCGCGACAGCGACCACGGCAAACAACAGTAGCGCGAGCGTGCGCCACAGCCATTCAAGTCGAGAACGATGCATGGAGTACTCCCTGAGTGTGTGCGCAGAATAGATTGGGCGGCGGGTCGTCGGTAGTCGGTAATCGGTCGTCAGTGGTTATGGGTTCTTGGTTAAAGTTGAATCGCCGCCTTCAACTCACCCCCGCCTACTTCGTCTTCTTCACGAATACGCCGTTCCAATCCGCCGCAGGCGGCGTTTGAAGGAACGTTTCGCAACGCTCGATGTACAGGGCGCTCGGGTTATCGATTTCCTTATCCGGTTCGTTCTGCAGGGACGTCTTGAACCACTCCAGCGCATGGTCGAACTCGCGGTTGCGGAAGCACTCGATGCCGCGCTCGAAGTCTCGCACGAGATCAAGAATGAACTGCGGCGCCTCTTTGGGCCCCAGCAGCTCAAACACTTCTGTAGGCTTGGTCTTGCCCTTGACCACGAGCAAATCAAGGCGGCGCGTGGTGAACTCCCCGCGCACCAGCTTTTCCGTGTTTTCGCCAAGCATGATCCAAGAGCCGTACTCTTTGTTCTGCCCCTCAAGGCGCGAGGCCAGATTCACGGCGTCGCCCATGACGGTGTAGGCAAAGCGCTTGCTCGAGCCCATGTTGCCCACGGTAACGATGCCGGTGTTGATGCCCGCGCGCGCCGCGAGCACGGTTCCATCGGGCTTGATTAACTGTGGCGCGGTTGCGCGCACGGCGTCGGCGAAGAGCGGCTGCATGCGCGCCATTTCCGCCTTGCAGGCCAGCGCACCTTTACACGCGCGCACGGCGTGGTCTTCCATGGATTTGGGTGCGCCCCAGAAGCACATGATCGCGTCGCCGATGTATTTGTCGATCACGCCGCCCGAATCGAGCATGATGTCGGTCATGCGCTCGAGATAAATGTTCAGCAGCTCGACGAGGCGGTCGGGGTGCTCGGGGCCCAGCGTCTCAGTCACCGTTGTGAAGCCTGCGACGTCGGAGAAATAGATTGTCATCTGCCGGTTTTCGCCGCCCAGCTTGAGCGCCTGCGGGCGCGAGATCACGTAATCCACCAGCTCCGTACCCATGTACTGCCGCGCAAAGGCCTCGCGCTGCGCTTTCTGTCGGCCCTCCGTCAGGGCTTTCACCAGAGCACCGCCCGTGAAGCCGACAAACAGCGCCGTCATTGGGCCGGTAACGTGGAACCAGCTTTGCATCTCAAACGTAATCCAGCCCGCGCCCGCAATGGCCAAGGCGCCCACCGCCAATCCCGCCAGCGCGCGCTTGGTGCTCTTCGCAAAGAACGTGGCATTGAGCGCAAGTGCGCACACCAGCATCGACCACACCCACACCTGCCAGCGCGGCTGCGGCGCCATGAAATCGCTGTTGCGCAGATTGTCGAACTGCGTGGCCAAAATCCACGTGCCGGGCGTGGCGGCACTCAGCGGCGTTTCGTGCTGGTCGTAGAGCCCCGGCGCCGCGCCGGCGATGAACACGATTTTGTCCCTTACAAGAGAAGCGGGATCCCCGTAGGCGGGCTTCAATTTGCGTGGAGCCAGCAAGCCGCGCGCGGCTTTGGCCGCGGCGAGCGCCTTTTCGGCCTCGGCTTTTTTCTCGGGCGCGGCCTTGTCGAACTCGCCCTGAAGGCGGGCGATCTCGGCCTCGGCCTTGTCGATGCGCTCGTTCTGGCAGATGTAGTCCCAGTCCTGCAGCACGTCGCGCGCGCTGACGTTGGGGTAGACCGCAAAGGGCGTCTCGTAGCCCGCGAGTTTGGTGTAGCCATCGGGATTGGCTTTGAACGCGGGCAGCTCGCGGTAATCGATGAGATTGCGATAACGCAGGTGTGCCATGCCCCTGGAATCCAGCGGTACGCGCGCGCCGAGATATTCAAGCACGCCGTTTTCGATCACGGGCGCAACGTCGGTCAGGCGGTTCTCCAGCGAGTATGACGCGGCATTCCAGCGCAGGCCCTTTTCATCGACACTCAGGCCGGGGAAGCGTTCGGCGAAAGCCGCGCGTTTGGAGGCGTCGGCCTGCGCTTCGCGCGCGTATGACAGCACAAGCTGACGGTAGGCGGCGAGCGCAAGCGATTCGTAAAGGCGATCGCCGCAGGGCTGGTAGAAATCAACGCGGCGGATCGAGCCGTCGGTGTCAGGGATGACGTTCACAAAGCCCACACCCGCCACGCCGCGGACTTCGTCGCACGGGGCGAGCGGCAAGAGCGACATGTTGCGCAACGATGAGCCAAACAGCGGGTCAAGGTTGATCAGGTCTTTGAACTTTTTCACCTGCTCGAGCTTCTCGGCGGATGTGTCGCCGCGATGTTCCGACGCGGCTTCGGGCATTCCGTCAAGCATGCCGGCGATGGGAAGCGTGGCGGTTTTCAGGAGTGCGAAGCGCTCGCGCAGTTGGCCCTCGTACTCTTCGGCTTTTACGGGCGCGGCATAACGCGGCAGCAAATCGTCGCGCAAATCGCGCGGGCGGCCTTCGGCGTTAAGCTGCGCGGCGAGCACGACGTCATCGCGTGCCGTGGCCTCGAGCACGAACAGGTCGTCGCCGGCCTGGTCGAGCGTGAACACGGCGATGGTGCGCCCGCCACTGCGCACGCTGCGCCGGAACTGGTTGGTGTTGGGCCCGCTTTCGCTGAACAGGAAATCGAACACAATCACGCGCGCGCCGCCCGCACGGCAATAGCGGATGATCTTGTTGTAAACGCTGCGAGGCCAGGGCCAGGCGAAGCGGTTCTTGCGCTCTTCGTCGCCGCCAAAGGCCGCAAGGTCGCCGTGCGCCAGTGCCGCGTCGTCGATGTTGATCAGCAGGATATCCGGGTCGCGGCGCGAGTTGTCTTCAAGCAGGCGCACGCGCGCGGATTGCAGCGGAAGCTCAACGTGTTCTATGGGCGCGTCGTCGCCGCCGATCAATACTGGCAAGAGCAGCAGGCAACATAGAAGTGTCGCAGGCAGCCCAATCAAAAGCTTGCTGCGCGCCTCGTGGGCGTGGCCGAAATCCACGGTGGCCTTGCGCACAAGCTGCCCGGCCGAAATCATCGTCGAGCCCAGGCCTTTTAAGGCGCGGTCAATTGTGTTTTCTGAGGCCATGGAGCGTCAGTGTGCGCAAAGCATGCAACAGATGCAATCGCGAGCGGCACTACCCCTTCCAACAGGCGAACGTGGCGGCTAAATTGCGGTCCTATGGGCAGGGTATCAAACCTGAAGCTGGACAAGGCCGGGGCCTTTCCCCGAGGTGGGCACTTTGTAGTGCACGACGCCGAGTATCGCGTTGTCGTTGTGAAAAACCCGTCGCCGGCCCACGAACATGATGTCGTGCACGCCCACTGCATTGAGCAATCTCTCGCCGGTCGCGGCAAAGATGTCGCCGACGCGCTGGCTGATCTCGCCCGGACGGTCGCTGAGATGATCTCCGAAGAGTATCTATCCTCGGTCCCGGAATACGAGTCCAACGAAGACCCTTTGCTGTCTGCGGCCTTCGAACGCAAAACCGACGAATTCGAAGGTTGCGCGGTCATCCGCCGCGGTACTCTACGTGTGCGACTTGAGCGCACTCCCGTATCATCGCGTCGAAAGAACGAATCCGGTCTTCGCGCCGAAGAAATCTCGTTCTTGCCGCTAGTGGCCTAATCCAGCGGCGCGTAAAACTCGTCATCGGACATCTCGTGAAACCGAAGCCTGAATCGGCTTTGGCGCACAATGTTGCGCCTGAAAACGTCCTTCACTCCCATGTGCGCGTGTTGGCTCCAGCTGATGACGGACCCTCCCGGCATTTTTCGTTGAACAATGACCTTCTGTTTGGCGCTCATGTAGGCATCGCAGCCGTGGGCGCGATACAGCCTGAAGAAATCGGGGATTCGAAGGTCGCGATCACTCAAGGCTGACGTCGCTCCGGTGCTAGATGTCGATCGGCATCACGAGGTAGTAGAACTTGGCCTTGTCGCCGGCGTGCACGATCGCGCCCGTTTCTTTGTCCTTGAACTCGAACGTGGCTTTTTCGCCTTCCACGCCTTCGAGCCCTTGCAGGATGTACTGCGGATCAAAGCCGATTGCTTCTTCGGGGCCGGAGTATTCGATCTCTACGCGCACTTCGGCCTGGCCGTACACCGGGCTCTTGCTGCGCAACGTGAGCTCGCCAGGCGCGATCTCCAGGCGCACGGCCTGGCTCTCGATGCTTGTCAGGTGGCGCGCCTTGTTCAGCGCGGCCCGGAAATCCTCGGTGCTGATGGTGAATTTTTTGTCGAGCTCTTTGGGCACAACGCTACGGTAATCGGGGAACTGGCCTTCCACGAGCAACGTAGCGATTTCTGTTCCGGCAACGTCAGCCGTAAGCCGGTTTTCGCTCAGGTGCAGCGTGATGTCTCCTTCGCCGTTGCCGATCACCTTCGCGATCAGGTTGTAGCCCTTGGTCGGCACAATCACCTGGTATTTCACTTCCTTGCCCTTGGCCGCGGCCTTCACGTAGCCGAGCCGGCGACCATCGGTGCCGCAGAATTCCATGGCCGTTTTGGCCGGTTCGAGCAACACGCCGTTGAGCGCGTAGCGGCCCTTTTCCAGCGCGACGCTGCGGCCGACGCGGCGAATTGCCGCCGCAAAATCACGCGCGGCCAGCGTCACTGATGTGTCGCCGCTGCGCTCGGGCAGCTTGGGGAATTCTTCGGGGTCTGCTCCCTGCAACTCGAACCTGTCACGCCCGGCCTTGAGCTCGGTTTTCGTGCCGCTGACCACAATCTCGACCGTGTCGCTGCGAATATCCTTGAGCAACCCGGCCACCAGGTTTGCGCTCACCAGGCAACTGCCCGGCTTTTTCACCTGCACTTCGCTGAGTTTGCGGCGCAGGCTTACTTCAAGGTCTGTGGCGCGCAGCTCAAGGCCCGTTTTGTCCGCCACGAGCAGCACGTTTTGCGTGATCGGGTTTGTCGAGCGTGTGTTCACCACGCTGGTGATCAGATTCATGGCATCGTGCAGCTGGTCTCGCGCGCTCGTGATCTGCATGGACGTTCCTCTTTTGATTGCGGCTGAAGATAAGCCTTTGAGCAGCCTTCGCAAGGTGTTGAAGGAAAATGCGCGAGCATCAGCAAGGTCGGCGGGCTGGGTTACGAGAAGATTAAACACAAGCAGTAACAGTAGGGGCTGACGGAATGGGGGAAAGCATGCACCAAGCGCCCGCGAAAGGCTGATCTGAGCAGGAAGGAGGCCAGCGCATAAATCCGGATAGAGCACGCGGGGAAGTGCCAGTAGCGATCAACCAAGCTCGCGCGTCAGAAGTTTGTGGAGTGGCGGTGGCGGAAAAATCCGGGTTGCAAGCATGCTGCCCCAAAGTTGTCAGCATGAAAGCACCACTGGCGGAAAGGCGTTGGCAACACAAGGATAAGCACCTGAAAGCACGGGGAAAAAGTGGGCGGCGGAATCAGAAAGGGCGTCGGCACAAACAAAACAGCCCGCCCAAACGGAGGGCGGGCTGAGAAATGGAAAGCCACTCTACGCCGGGCGGCGCAGCTGGTGCTCAAAGCGCTCGAGTTCGGCGCGCAGGTCGTTCTCCTTGAGGCGCTTGCTCTTGATCTTGTTGATGGCATGCAGCACGGTGCTGTGGTCGCGTCCGCCAAAGAAGTGGCCGATTTCGCTCAGCGTGAGCTGGGTGAGTTCTTTGGTCAGGTACATGGCCACGTGCCGTGGGAAAGCCAGGTTTTTGGTGCGGCGCTGTGAGAGCAGGTCGTTCAGACGCACGGCGTAATGGTTGCACACGAGCTCAATGATGTCTTCAGCGGCAACGCGCGAAGGCGTGGGGCGCGACTTGATCAGGTGTTTGAGCGCTTCCTGCGCAAGCGCCAGCGTGACGGGTTTGCCGGTCATGCCCGAGAGCGCCGAAATCTGCACCACGGCGCCTTCAAGCTCGCGCACGTTGGTGGTGATGTTCTCCGCCAGGAACGTCACGACATCGTCCGGCAGGTCGATGCCGCGTAGTTCGGCCTTGTTGCGCACGATCGCCATGCGGGTTTCGGTGCAGGGCGCCTCGATTTTGACGGCCAGCCCCCAGTGGAAGCGGGAAATCAGACGGTCTTCCAGGCGGGGAATGTCGCGCGGCAGCGAATCGCTCGAGAGCACAATCTGTTTGCCCAGCTGGTAAAGGTGGTTGAACGTGTGGAAGAACTCCTCCTGCGTCTGTTCCTTGCCCGCCAGGAAGTGGATGTCGTCGATGATCAGCGCGTCGGCGTCGCGCAGCTCGTGTCGCAAGCTGTCCACGTTGCCGGCCTTGAGTGCCTGCACAAACTGGTTGACGAACTCTTCACAAGAGATGAAACGCACCTTCTGCATGTTCGTCAGCAGCTTGCGGCAGATCGCCTGCAACAGGTGGGTCTTGCCCAGGCCCACGCTTCCGTGAAGGAAGAGCGGGTTGTAAGTCTTGCCCGGGTTCTCGGCGACGGCTTTGCTGGCGGCAAAGGCAAGCTGGTTCGAGGGTCCGACCACGAAATGTTCAAAATCGGCTGTGGCCGGCAGGCGCGAGCGCGTCATGAACATGCCCGGCGCCTGCTTGATCGGCTCGGGCTGGCGTGGCGCGGGCCGCGAGGACGTGCTCGTCTGAACATCCAGGTGCGGCGAGAAGCCCAGCACTTGAAAGCAGGCCTTGCCGACGCAGGAGCGAATCGTTTCCGTCGCTGTGCTGTCGAGCTGTTGAGTCTCCACGGCCAGCTTGAGCGTCTCGCTGCCGGAATCATAGGCGAGCGCCTTGGCGCCGCGAAGCAGGTCGGCCACGGGCAAGCCGCGCGCCCGGGTCAAGGCGAGTTCCTCGATGGCGGGCCAGAGGCTCAACACATCGCGGCTGGGTTCATTCATGGAAATCTCCGGGTGGTGTGCAAGGTCGCTCGCGCCGGTTCGGCTGTCGCGGCACGACCACTCCCGCCGGCCAACGAGCCGGCAAGGCGCACGGCAAACAGGATTCTCAGCCGGCAGGCAAGGCCAGCCAGATCAAGGTCAGAAAACACGGGTCACGGTTTGTGAGGCAGCGCAGCCACCGCAACTCGAAGCCAAACAACTGCGTAAGTGCGAACACAGATAGCAACGAAGGAAGACGGGTCAATGCGCGATGTTTACTGACATGCCTAGATAAGGTGTCAGTAAGCGCCCAACCCCTAGAGTGGACGCCAGTTAAGAAATTTGAAAATAGCGGTAACCGACAGGTCAAAAGCGGTGGAAGGCGGCTGGAGAATCGGCTCCAACCTGCTTCAAACGAATGACTTGCGGCGGCGCGCGTGAACGACAGCGTACCCGACAAGACCTGAATCGCACATCAAGAGGCAGTAAACTCACATTCGGCCGCCGCGGCACCGCAAGCCGCGACTTGCGCTTGCAAGCGGGTTCCAGGCCGCGGGGGGAGTGTCAGTTGTTGGGCGGTGCCGCAAGCGGCCGGCTTGACCTGTCAAGGTTGCGTCAAGGCTTTGCTTGACTTGTCAAGAACGCGCGCAGCGCGCAAGCTTGACACGTCAAGACTAGAGAATGCGCTTGCCCAGCGCGCTCGCAATCAGGCCGCAGGCCAGCTCGCCGGTCATGTTGTAGTTGTCGAGGATCGGGTTGACCTCGACCATCTCGAAACTCGTCAGTTTGCCGCTCTCGGCCACCATTTCCAGCGCCAGGTGCGCTTCACGGTAAGTCAGGCCGCCGAACACCGTCGTGCCCGTGCCCGGCGCCATGCGCGGATCCACGCTGTCGATGTCAAAACTCACGTGCAGATACTGCGTGTTGCGTGTGGCCAGGGAAATCGCCTCCTGCATCACGCCCGCCATGCCACGCATGTCGATGTCCTGCATTGTGAAAGCGTGCACCCCGGAATCCAGAATCGCTTTCTTCTCCTCGACGTCGAGGTCGCGCAGGCCCACCAGCACCACGTTATTGGGCTGCACCTTGGGCGAGAGTCCCCCCAGGTGTGTCAAGGCGCGCGGCCCTTTACCCAGGGCCACCGCGACTGGCATGCCGTGAATGTTGCCGCTGGGCGAAGTCTCGGGCGTGTTCAGGTCGCCGTGGGCGTCAATCCAGATCACCCCCAGCTCATGAGCGCGCGCCTGCTTTTTGCCGTTGCGGCCTTTGTGCTTTTCCGCGATGCCCACGACCAGGCCCGCCATGGTGCCGATGTTGATGCTGTGGTCGCCGCCGATCACCAGCGGAAAACCGTCCTTCATGACTATGCGCTGAACGTGCTCATGGAGCGCGTCGCAGGCGCGCAGCACAATCGGCAGGTTGTTGGCTTTGCCTTCGACGGTGGCGCGCGAGCGCTCGGGGGTTCGGATCAGGATGTCGCCGTGGTCTTCGAACTCGCGTCCGGCGGCTTTCAGTTTGTCATGCAGGCCGCCAATGCGCAGCGCACTGGGCCCCATGCCCACGCCGCGGCGGCCGGCCCCGTGATCCATAGGCACGCCAATAATGTGGACCACAGGAGTCGTGTTCGTCGTGACGATCTTGGCAGTTCTTGCGCGTGGCATGGCGGCCATTGTCCTTAGTGGCGCGGCCCTTGTCGATGGTTATGCGGAATTGCACAACGCATTACCAGGGAACGGGTTACAGAAATCAGCGTCCGGTAATCCCGGGCCAGTGCTGCCCTAAAGTCGTCATAACACGTTTGAAGAGCGCGGGTTGCAATCACGGACCCAGACTCGCGAGAACAGGGAAATGATCCGACGGGATGCGGCCTTCCACCGTTTGCGCCGGGATTTCGTGGCTGTCCACCGCCACATCCGGCGAGACCAGGATGTGGTCGATCTTCCAAAAGCGCACCCAGTTGCGGCGAAACCCGTTGAACGTGTTCTCTGTGCCGCGGTGCCCCGTTTTGCTTGCCGCCTGGGCATCGAGAAACCCCGCCTCCATCAACACTGACGAGGCATCACCGCTGATGCGGCTGTTGAAATCGCCCAGCACCACGGCGCGCTTTTGGCCCTTCAATTGATCGGCCACAAGTCGCGCGCTGTTGCGCTTGCTGTTCTCGCCGCGGTGATCGAGGTGCAGGTTGGCGAAATGCCAGACCTCGCCGCCCGTATCGCGCAGCTTCACGAACGTGGCCACGCGCGGGAACTGCGCGCCCCAGCCCTGCGAAGGCACGTCGGGCGTGTCTGAGAACCAAAGCGTGCGCTGGTCCACGGGCGTCAGGCGCGATTTGCGGTAAAAGATCGGGTTGGCCGCACCTTCCTCTTTGCCATCAGAGGAGCCGCGCGCGTACCAGTCATACTCGGGCAGCAGTTTCTCCAGGTCGCGCGCCATGGAGAAGTAGCACTCCTGCAAGCCGAACACGTCGGGCTGATGGTGGCGGATCAGCAACGCCACGGCGTTCTTGCGATAGGGCCAGTCGTTGTCGCCATCGGCGGGTGTGGCTACGCGCACGTTGTAGGTCATCACGCGCAGCGAAGGCGCCTTGGCAGCCGCGCGCTCACCGGAGATGTCGTGAATATCGCCCGAGGGCCAAAAAAGATAAACGCCCGCCAGAGCCAAAGCCGACGCCACCACAGCGCGAACCGTCCAGCGAAACCAGAGCACGGCGCCCTCCGGCCTATTCAACGGATGAGCACCCCACCGGCGTCCGGAAAAGCGCTACTTGCCCAGTTCCTCGCTGCGGGTGCGGGCTTTGTGCACGGCTTCTTTGAACGTTTCCGCCCAGCCCTTGGACTGCAAGTGCGTGATCGCGGCGTGGGTCGTGCCGTTGGGGCTTGTCACGCGCTTGCGCAGTTCCTCGGGGCCGGCCGGGTCGTGCTGCAGCAGTTGCGCGGCACCCACGAACGTTTGATAGGTCAGCGCATAAGCCTGCTCGCGCGACAGACCTTCGGCCATAGCCGCGTCGATCAGGGCTTCGGCCAGATAGAAAACGTAGGCGGGGCCGGTGCCGCTCACGGCGGTGACGGCGTCCATCTGCGATTCATCAACGATGATGGTCTTGCCGACAGCGCTGAGGATGTTGAACGCCGTCATCAGATGCGAATCGTTGGCGTGCTTGCCGCGTGCGATTGCCGTCGCGCCCGCGACAATGGCGGCGGGCGTGTTGGGCATGCAGCGAATC
>Ga0154020_10006172_pt1 | contig 14047 bp, 7 predicted proteins | sample Klosneuvirus_201_FD_109709 | JGI IMG/M metagenome (GOLD analysis project Ga0154020, IMG submission 109709) | Active sludge microbial communities from wastewater, Klosterneuburg, Austria - Klosneuvirus_20160825_MG | ecosystem: Engineered > WWTP > Aerobic digester > Activated sludge | place...
CATGCCATCGACGCACAGCGAGACGTCGCGTGGGATGTTCGGGAAGCGGATCGCGCTCTCGCCCGAGCCCCAGGCGAGACCGGGATCGCGCCCGTCGAGCCAGCCCGCGTACGCGAACCGTCCGCCGACGAAGCCCATCGACCGCGGCTGCACACCGATGCCGGCGATCTCCTGGTAGCCGGAGGTCGCCGTGCGCGGATCATCAGATCGCGTCGCCGGGAGGACGATTCCCGTCTCGTCGAGCTGCGCGTCGACGATCGTCGGCAGCTGGAGATCACGCGCACCGCGCACGAACGGTCGCGCGTCCACGAGCGCGCGCCAGCCGAGCGTACTCCCAGGTGCGTACTCGAGCCGCTCGAGCCGCAGCCGGCTGAAGGCGAGCCGCACCCAGCCGAAGTCGAGCTGCGCCTCGGACTCCTCGCAGCGGGACTGCTCGTCCTCGCGCGCGATCGCGCCGCGCGTGAGCACCATCGTGAACTCCACCGCACAGCGGCGGTCGCCCTCTCCGAGCACGCTGAACACCGCGGGCGCCTGCAGATCGGCGCCGAGCGTGTCGGTCTGGAAGTCGGCGGCGAGCGAGCCGGTGAGCGTGCCGAACGTGATCAACGACTTGGGCGACGACGGATCAGGGCGCAGCCCGCTCGACGGATCGCAGAACACGCCCAACCGCGCCACGCCGTTCTCCAGCGGGCCCGACGCGTTGCAGCCGATCTCCTGCTCGAACAACAGCACCGAGCCCACGACCTCGAGCCGGCCGAGCGGGAAGGTGACGCGCGCCGTCCGCGTCGCGAACTGCACCGGCGCGCGGCCGATCCGGCCGAGCGCGCTCCCCGTGCCGGCCGCCGCCTCGAGTCGGCCGACCAGCCCGTTCGCGGTGAGCTGCACGACTCCGGCCATCGGCACGGCGCTCTCGCCGGGCAGCTTGAGCGTCGCCGTCGCACGGAAGCCGGTGGCCGGCGTGAACTCGAGCGGCGAGAAGGTGACGAACGGTCGCAGCTCCTGCGGGATCAGCGCCTCCGGCACCTCCGTGCGCACCTGCCCCGAGAGCAGCGTGAGTCCGTCGCCGCGGAACCCGGCGCGGAGCCGCGTGCCACGGACGCGCTGCGTCTTGGTTCCCGGAGCCGAGAGGAACTCGAGCGCGAAGTCGCCGTCGAGTTCCACCTCGGTCTCGGTGCGCGAGATGCGCGCACTGCGCACACCGGTCAGGCGGGCGACACCGGGCAACAGCACGAGTTCGTCCGGCAGGTCCGCGATCCGTCCGACCGGCTTGAGCAGGTCGTCCGACATCTCGAAGCTCCAGATCTCGCTCTGTGCGCCGTCGCGGAAGAGCTGGCGCCCCTGATCGTCCACCGCGCGCACGCGCCAGGCGTAGCGCTTGGTGCGCTCGAGCGGCAGCGCGTCGATCGGGTAGATCAGGAACGGCGTCGACGCGACCTGCCGCAGCACGGGGATGTTCGCCTCGAGCGCCACGCGCGGGAGCTGACGGCCGATCAGCTCCACCACGGTCAACTCGTACGCGACCGGGATCGACGGCGGCGCGAGGACCGGCGTCCACTGGAAGATCGGCTGCGTGGAGACGACCACCTGCGCATCCGACGGCATCACCAGCTGCGGCGGGTCGGGCTGCAGGATCGAGAAATCGGCGCAGGCCTCGGTCACCGGGCTCGTCGCGGTGCCGACTAACACGCGCGCGCAGGCGCGGTAGGAGCCCTCGGGGATCTGCCCGGTCTTGATCGCGCCGTCGGTCACGGCCGCGTTGCGCGAGACGGTCGTCCACTCGAACACCGCGTCCCGCACACTATATAGATACGAGACCGGGCCGCCGCCGAGCGTGATCAGCGGGCTCTCGGTCACCCCGATCGACCCGCGCTCGGCGCTCGTGAGCGAGACGCGGACGCGGAAGTCGGCCGGCGCCGCCCCCGTGTAGGTGAGCGTCAGCAATGCCGTCGAGGGCACCCGCTCCCAGTCCGACAGGTAGGGACTCGGAGTGGGGGACATGAGCAGGGCGGACGACCAGTCGGCCGACTGCGCATCCGCGCGCACGGACGAACCGAAGGTCCCCGCGACGAACGCGGGGACCCAGAGCCATCCGAACGCACGGGCGGAACGACGCAGCGGGACCTCGAGGAGGGAGTCCGATGCCTGTCGGCCGATCGGCCGAGCCAGTCAACGGGGGCGAAACTACTCCGCCCCCCTCAGGTCACTCTCGCTTTTTTCTCGTCGTGCGATAGCGTTACCGTTCAACGACTTACCGCCCTGCCCTCCGGCACCCCAAGCAGACCTCGCGCACCATGTTCACGCTCAGACTCTTCGGCACGGCGCATCTCGAGGGTCCGGGTGGGCTCGTTCCCACGCCGGGGCCGCGCCGGCTGGCGTTGCTCGCGTCGCTCGCCGCCGCCGGCAGCGCGGGCGTCACGCGCGACAAGCTCGTGAGCCGGCTCTGGCCCGAGGACGACGACGTCAAGGCGCGCGCGAAGCTCTCGCAGCTCCTCTATGCCCTGCGCACCGAGCTCGGCGCCGACCTGATCGAGGGCACGAGCGTGCTGCGCCTCGACCCGACCACGGTCCGGTCGGACGTCGCGGCGTTCGATACCGCCCTCGCCGAGCGCCGGGACTCGGACGCGGTCGCGATGTACACGGGGCCCTTCCTCGACGGCTTCCACTTGAGCGAGAACCCCGAGTTCTCGCAGTGGGCCGACCCCGAGCGGGAACGCCGCGCAGCCGCCGTGCGCGCGGCGGCCGTGCGCGCGGCGGAGTCCGTGCCGGCCGCGTCAGCGACCGAGGCCGCGCAGGCCTGGCAGCGCGCCGTCGCGCTCGACCCGCACAGCGGCAAGCTCGTCCTCCGGGCTATGGAGGCGCAGGCGAGCAACGGCGACCGGTCCGCGGCGCTGCGTCTGGCGGAGCAGTACGCGGCGCGGGTGCGCGCGGACCTCGAGGCGGAACCGGATACCGCCGTGATGCGCCGCGCCGACGCGCTGCGACTGCTGCCGTTGCAGGACCGGGCGCGACAGGCGCAGATGGAGCCGCCAGTGGAGCTTCAGGCCGAACCGCACGCGGAGCCGCGACTCGTCGCGCATTCTGCGCCGGTTGCGCAGGATCACCGGGATACCGCGTCGGATCCCCGCCGCCGCACTCGCACGTTCGCCGTCGTCGGCATCGCGTTGACCCTGGTCGCCGTCGCGATCGCCTGGCGCGTCGGGACCTCGACCGCGCTCGCCGAGGACGAGTACGTGATCCTCGCGGAGTTCGAGAACCGCACGTCCGACTCCCTCCTCACCGGGACCATCGGCACCGCCGTCTCGGCCGCCTTGCAGCAGTCGGCGCGCATCGTGCCGCTCCCGCAGGCGCGCCTGAGTGCCGCGCTGCGTCGCATGGAGCGCCCCGACACGATCCGCCGGCTCGGCGTTGACCTCGCACGCGAGGTCGCGGCGCGCGAAGGCGTGCGCTTCGTCCTCGCCGGCGAAGTCGTCGAGCTCGGCGGGGAACGGCAGCTCATCTCCCGCATCATCGAGTCGGGCAGCGGGCGGGTCGTGCGCACCCGCTCGTTCCGCGTGCCTTCCGAAGGCGAGATCCTCACGACGGTCGACCAGCTCGCCGCGCGCATGCGCCGCGATCTCGGCGAGGCCGCGTCCGTGATCGCCGAGGCTCGGCCGCTCCCGGAGGTCACGACCGGGTCGTTGGCCGCGCTCGCCGCGTACTCGGCCGCGATGCAGGCGAGCTACGGGGAGAACAACGCGCTCGCACTCGACTTCCTGCGGCGCGCGGTGCGGCTCGACTCGAACTTCGCCGCGGCGCACGCCGAGCTCGGTGCGATGTACAACCAGAACAATGACCTGCCGCGCTCCGGATACCACTTCACCCGCGCGCTCGCGCAGGTGGATCGCCTGCCGATCGTCGAGGCGCAGCGCATCCAGATCTCGGCGGCCTTCGCGCGCGGCGACATGGGGCTCGCGACCGACCTCAGCCGCCAACTGCTCGCGCTGCGCCCGCGCGACGCGAGCGCGTGGGCACGGCTCGGGTTCTACTTGTACGCCAGCCAGCGCCTGCCCGAGTCGAGGGCGGCATACGCGACCGCCGACAGCCTCGATCCCCTCTCCGCACCGAACCTGCTGAACGTCGGCAACACCTGGTTCGCGGAGGCGCGTCCGGCCGACGACGCGGCGCGATTCGACTCGGCGCGCGTCTACTACGAGCGCGCGATCGCGATGCTGCCCGAGCTCGAGTTCAACGGGTTCTACAACCATCAGTACGGCACCATCCTGCTCGGCGCCGGCCGGCCGGACTCGGCTCACGCCGTCTTCGACCGGATGACGGCGCGCGGGCCGCAGGATCGCGCGCGCGGGCTCCGCTCGAACGCGTACCTCGACGCGATCGAGGGCCGATGGGGTCGTGCCGCCGAACGCCTCGGCGAGGCGGCGTCGATCACCGCGCGCGCCAACGAAGGCACCTCGACCGCACGCAACTTCGCCCTGCTCGCCGAACTGCGGCGCGTCGTGGGCGATCCGCAGGGCGCGCATCGGGCGCTCGCCAGCGCGGCCGCGATCGCGCTGCGCGATCCGCTCGAGACGCGCGCGCTGGCATTGATCGCGCATGCGCACGTGAACGCCGGGGAGCTGGCGACGGCCGAGCGGATCCTCGGCCGCATGCGCCAGGCCGCCCGACCGGAGTATGCCGCCGAGCAGTCGGTGATCCGCGCGGTCGAAGGGGCGCTGCTGCTCGCGCGTGGCCGCGCGAACGAAGCGGTGGAGGTGCTCCGCTCCGCGATCGCGATCGACTCGACGCGCCTGCTCTCGAGGATCGCCTACGCCCGCGCGCTCGCGGCCGCGGGCCAGGATTCGACCGCCGACGTCTGGTGGTCGAGGATCGGCGCGTCCCTCGAGTACGGACTCGAAGGGCAGTTCGAGTGGCAGTTCGTCGACTACGAGCGCGGCCTCTCGCTCGAGCGCCTCGGGAAGTGGGAGCGCGCGCTCACGCTGTATCGGCGGCAGTTGGAACGACAGCCGCAGGCGCCGGGCGAGCCGGAACCGCTCGCATTGCGCGACACGCGTGCGCGCGTGGAGCGGCTCGCGCCGCCGCGCTGACTGCGGTCCTAGAGCCGGAAGAACCGCACGTACTTCGCCACGAGCGCGCCGCGCAGCGGTCGGTCCCACGGGATCCCGCCGTCGAGCGCCGTAGGCCAGGTGTTGTTCCACACCACGTAGAGGTCGCTCCCCGGCGACGTCGTCCAGCGCACGCGCGCGTTCACCGCCGCGCGGTCCGACTGGTCGTCGAACTGCAGGAAGGCCGTCGCCGTCAGCCGCGGCGAGAAGGCGTAGTCGCCGCGGAAGCGGATGGTGTTCGCGACGAACGCGCTCGTGGGCAAGGTGACGTCGTTCCGCGACCAGTCGAAGTTGAGCTCGACATGCGGCTGGAGTCGCAGCTTGTACGAGAGCGTCAGGTCGGTGCGATCGCCATCGTAGAACGTGCCCGTGACCACCGACGCACCGAAGGCCCAGGTGCGCACGTTCGATCCGGAGTACTGCAGCCCGACCTGGTTCCACCAGTAGTCACCCGCCACGACCGTGGCGCCGGGCACGAGATCGAAGTCCGCCGTCGGACCGTCGAAGCGGCGGTTCAGCGTGAGGTTCAGCTGGTCGCCGCTCTGGAACTGGAGACCGATCGGACGCACGGAGAAGCTCGCGTTGTCGAGCGGACCGTCGATCCGCTTCACGATGTCGTAGTTGAGCAGGTTGAACTCGAAGCGGCGGATGATCGTCGCCCGCTTGGGCCGGGGCGACAGGCTGAACTGCCCGGCGTACCGGTCGATGCCGCGCTGCGAGACGAAGCCGAGCGCGGGGTCGTAGCCCGCCTCGATCCGGTCGAAGCGGAAGACGACGTCGGCCTTGTCGTTCGGATAGTCGGCGACGAATCGATAGTGCGCGCCGGCCGGCGCGCCGGTGCTGTCGCGGCTCCACGCCGCGTTGCCGGCGAAGACGAGGTTCTGGCGTCCGCGCAGGATGAACGGCAGTTCGATGTCGACTCCGCCCGCGAGCGCACCCGGCCGCGCGTCGCGATCGCTGTACGTCGCCATGGCGCCGACGTAGCCGCGACCGAGGACATCATGCCGCACCCGCGCGACGAGATCGGTCGCCTGCTCCGCGTCGCCCGTACGCACCGCGAGGAGCCCGACCTGGTTCGAACCGACGCGCCCCTGCATCCGCGCGCCGAACGGGATCTCCACCGGCGTGCCGCCGGCGCCGAGTCCCACGCGGCGCGAATAGAACAGCTGCGACTGCTGCGGCCTCCCGAAGGCGAAGATCGCCGCCCCCTCGGTGAAGAAGGGCCGCTGCTCGGGGAAGAAGAGCGGGAAGCGCGTGAGGTTCACCACCTGCCGATCGACCTCGGCCTGCGCGAAGTCGGGGAGCACGGTGAGATCGGCGGTGAGCGTGTTCGTCACCGGGACCTTCACGTCCAGGCCCGCCGCGAAGTCGCTCGCGGGCGACGCCCCGAGCGTCTCGATGCCGTTCGCGTCGAAGGTCCGCTCGCGCAGTCGCCCCTCGCCGAGGACGAACGGCCGCAGCTCGGCGCGAGCGCGCTTGGGCAGCTCGGGGAAGCCCGCGAGCGTCCCCTCCTCCTCGAGGAATCGATAGCCCTGCCCACGGCGCCAGGCGCGCCAGAGCACCTCCTCATTCGTGCGCGGCAGGAAGCGACGGAAGTTCATCCCCATCGCCGCGACGTCCTTCGGGTAACGCAGCGTGGCCCACGGGATGAACATCTCGGCCGTCCATCCACTGTCGAACACCGCGGTGCGCGCGTCCCAGATGCCGTCCCACTCCTCGTTGCCGCTCTCGATGTTGATGTGCTCGCCGTCCCAGAGCGAACCGTTCGAGTTGGTACGGAAGTAGAACGCGCTGCGCTGGTCACGGAGCCCATCGATCATCAGGCTCACGTAGTCGTCGGAGCGCAACTCGGCGTCGCGGCGCAGCTGCGAACGGCGTCGGTTCGCGACGTCGCGGTCGTAGTTCCACCAGCCGACCACGAGCCCGGCGGGCGTGGCGAGCAGGCGCACCACCGTCCGCTCGCTCGGCGTACCGCCCTCGGTGGGCTCCTTCGTCTTGAAGTCCGAGATCGAGTCGGCGAGTGCCCAGTCCGGCTCGTCGAGAACACCGTCGAGGCGGACGTTCGACGTCGTGGCGCGCACCCGCGGCACCGGCCCGGACGGGGCACCCTGCGCGGCGAGGGAGCACGGCAGGGCCGCGAGAAAGGCGAAGACGAACAGGTGGGGGCGCGGCATCGGCGAAACCTAAACGCGCCTGGAAGCCGCATCGTTGGTCCTGCCGGCGGAGGCGCGAGGCGCGCCTCCGTCTCGGGACTCACATCTTCGGCTTGCCCGATCGCAGGTACTCGGCCGCCGCGTTCGACATGAGTCGCACGCCGATCTCGAGCGCCGCGTCATCGGCCTGGAAGAGCGGCGAGTGGTTCGAGGCCGCGGTGCGCCAGTCGACGCTCGTGGGCGTCACGCCGAGGCCGAACATCACGCCCGGCACCTTCTCCTGGAAGCGCGAGAAGTCCTCGGCAGGCATGCTCGGCTCGCCGATCCCCACATTCGCGGTGCCGACCGTGCGACGCAGCACCGGACCGAGGAACTCCGCGAGCGCGACGTCGTTGACCGTCACCGGATACCCCTCGATGATCGTCACCTCGGCCTTCGCGCCCGAAGCTTCGGCGATGTTCTCCGCCGTACGGCGCATCCGCGCATGCACGTCGGTGCGCATCGTCGGGCTCAGCGCGCGGATCGTGCCGATCATCACCGCGGTGTCGGGGATGATGTTCTCGCGCAGGCCACCATGGAACGCCCCGACCGTGACGACGAGCGGCGCCGACGAGAGATCGACCTGACGGCTCACGATGGTCTGCAGGCCGAGCAGGATCTGCGCACCGACCACGAGGGGATCGACGCCGGAAGCCGGCATCGCCCCGTGCGTCTGCTTGCCGCGTACGACAATCCGGAAGTTGTCGGCGCTCGCCTGCAGCGGACCACCGCGGTACTCGACGGAACCGAGGGCGCCCGGGCCGACGTGCAGGGCGAAGATCGCATCGACCGCCGGATTCGTGAGCACGCCATCGCGGATCATCGGCCCGGCACCGCCCGTCGGCGACCCTTCCTCGGCCGGCTGGAAGACGAACTTCACCGTGCCCGGCAGCTGCGCGCGCATCCCCGCCAGCACTTCCGCCGTGCCCATGAGGATCGCGACGTGCATGTCATGCCCGCAGGCGTGCATCACGCCGGTCTCGACGCCGTTGTAGACCGTGCGCACGACCGACTTGAAGGGCAGGTCGACCAGCTCGGTGACCGGCAGCGCGTCCATGTCGGCACGCAACGCGACCACCGGTCCGGGGCGGCCGCCCCTGAGCACGCCGACCACGCCGTTCCCGCCGACGCCGGTCTGCACCTCGAGCCCGATCGCCCGAAGATGCGCCGCCACGAGCGCCGCCGTGCGCGTCTCCTGGAACGAGAGCTCGGGGTTCCGATGGATGTCGTGCCGCCAGCCGATCACGCGCGGCGCGACCTCCCTGGCCCGCTTGTCGATCTCCTCCACGAGCGGATCGGGACGCTGGGCGTGCGCTGCGAGCGGGAAGGCGGCGGCGAAGGCGAGCAGGCGCAGGGAGCGGGACATCGCGGGATCCTGTGGCGTGGGGAGTGCGGGCAATTTGCGCGCTCCGACCGCTCCCGGCCAACTTGTACGGGTGCCGGGGCACTCCCGGGCTCATCATTCCCTGAGGATCCACATGCGCATGCCGCTCTCCCACGCCGCGCGATTCGGCGCGTCGGTCACCTTGCTCGCCACGCTCGCGTCGCCCGTTGCCGCGCAGGACGTGCAGCGGACGCAGTTGCACGACTTCCGCATCGTCACCGTGGTCGACGGGCTGGTGAGCCCGTGGGGCTTCGCCTTCCTGCCCGGCGGCGACATCCTCGTGACGCAGCGCGGCGGCCAGGTGCGTGTCGTACGCGGGGGCAAGCTCCTCGCCGACACCGTCACCGGCGTGCCGGCGGTGCGCGCGTCGGGTCAGGGCGGGCTGCTCGACATCGTGCTGCATCCGAAGTTCGCCGAGAACAAGCTCGTCTACCTGAGCTATTCCAAGCCGAGCGCGGACGGACAGCAGGGGGCGACCGCCGTGTCGCGCGCGCGGTTCGAGAACGACCGCTTCACCAACGTGCAGGAGATCTTCGTCGCCAAGAACTGGTCCGCGGGCCGCGGTCACTACGGCTCGCGCCTCGCGTTCGACCGCGACGGATTCCTCTTCATCACGCTCGGCGACCGTCAGGTGCCGCCGACCGGCGATCTCGAGCATCACCCGGCGCAGGATCTCACGACGCATCACGGCAAGACGATCCGCCTCAAGGACGACGGCTCGGTGCCGGCGGACAATCCGTTCGTGAACACCGCGGGCGCGCTGCCGGAGATCTGGAGCTACGGCCACCGCAACATGCAGGGCATCGCGATCCATCCGGTGACGAACCAGGTCTGGACGATCGAGCATGGTCCGCAGGGCGGCGACGAGCTCAATCTCGACGAGGCCGGCAAGAACTACGGCTGGCCGGTGGTCGGCTTCGGCGTGAACTATCGCTCGGGCACCGCGATCCATGCGGGCACGACGCGCGCGGGCATGGAGCAGCCGGTGAACGTCTGGGTGCCGTCGATCGCGGTGCAGAACATCGTGATCTACACCGGCGACAAGTTCCCCGAATGGAAGGGGAGCTTCTTCGTCGGCAGCCTCGTCGGCGAGCGGCTCGTGCGGCTCACGCTCGACGGCAAGACGGTGAAGAACGTCGAGAACATGGTGCAGGGCCGCGGCCGCATCCGCGGGCTCGGTCAGAGCCCGGACGGCTTCATCTATCTCGCCTTCGAGGACGCTGCCGGCGGGCCGTCGAAGCTCGTGCGGCTCGAGCCGGTGCGGCGCTCGTAGCCGTCAGCGCTTCCGGACGGTGATGTGGATCGGCGCGCTGATCAGCGGCGCGCCGATCACCTTGTGCTCGAAGTCGGCGAGCACCAGCCGCAGCGTGTGACGCCCCGGCGCGAGCGTGAGCGTCGTCTCGATCTGCCCGCCGCCGTAGTGCCGGTGCAGCGAGTCCGCCGGGACCACCGCGCCGGCCGCACCGGGCTCCACATCGATGAGCACGTGGAAGTGCCCGGTGTTGGCGAGGTTCACGCCCGCGGGCGCGACGCCGTAGTTCTTGAGTCCGAACGCGACGTCGAAGGTCGGTCCGACGACGGCGCCGTCGCGGGGGGCGCGGAAGTAGATGCTCGGCGCGTTCGCGGCCGGCGCCGCAGCCTGCGATGCAGCGCGCGGCGCCGCGGAAGAGGCCGACTGTGCGGCGACCGGACCGGCCAGGGCAACGACGAGACCCGCGAACGCGAGCGAAGGGAGTCGAAGCGAGTCGGGTCGGACCGCACGCGGGAGATGCGAGGCGAGATTCATGGTGATTGAACTCCACGCCACAGGCTTTCGTTCCGCTGGCCCCTGACGACGAACGAGGGGGTCCGGCCGAAGCTGGACCCCCTCGCCCTTCATCTTCGGTCGCGGATCAGGGGTTCAGGATACGACCCGAACCGCCCGCCGTGTGGCAATCCTGGCAGCGTTGCGCGTTCACGCCCGCGCTTCCCGGATGCGACGCGCCCAGCAGGAAGTCGAGCGGCCGCTTGTTCGCCGTGGCGACCCAGTTCGTCCGGAAGGCGGGGACCGCGCCCCAGTCCGCCGAGCGCACGTTTGACACCTGCGTGGCGCGGATATCGGTCACCGGGGACGTCCCAACGATGTACGGCAGCGAGATGTCGTGCGTCTCGGAGCCGCCCCCGACGTCATGCATCGCGAAGCCGATGACGTAGCTCAATCCGCTCGGCAGTCCGCTGAGATCGGAGTCGGTGCCCGCCGCCGAGAAGAGCGCCCTGAAGAGCGTCACCGTGACGGTCCCGGTGGCCACGTCGAACGACGAGGTCGACGTGATGTCGTGCTGGTCCGACGGATAGATGAAGCCGATCGAGCGCGTCACCATGGCGTTGCGCGTCGAGCCCTCCCACTCGGCGACGATCGCCGCGAGCTTCGCGCTGGCCGCCGCGGAATCGGTGACCGCGATCCCGCTCTGCGCGGCCCAGTAGGTGCGCCACTGCCCGAACGCGACCGAGAGCGTGTCGCGGAGATGCGTCGGCAACTGCGCGACGCCGTCGTTCACGACATGGGTGAGGTATGCGACGTCGAGCGCGTTGACCTTGTTCACCGCGTCGAACGTGAGGTCCTGGTAGGCGACGAGGAGACTACGATTGACGCTCAGGTCCTGCACCGCCGGGATCTGCGTGTACGGATCGGACATCACGAGACCCGCGACCGTGGACAGGAAGAAGCGCGGGATGATGTATCCGCCCGGCATCAGCTTGCCCTGATTGAAGACGAAACGCGGCAGTCCGTTCGCGGTGGCGATCCCGGTCGCGGCGAGCGCGGCCTGGTCCTCGCGGATGCGGTCACCCGCCGAGCGGATCCACTTCGGATACGGCGTGCCGATCGCGTCGCGGATGCGGCCGACCTGATCGACCGAGGCGTCCTCGGCGTAGCCCATCGGGCCCGAGCGCCCGCCGCGCCAATGCCAGTGGTCCAGCGTGTCGGCGGCGAGGAGCTTGTGCGTCCGGCCGGCACCGACGGTATGGCAGGCGACGTAGCAACCGGAGGCGCCGAAGCCCGCCACCGAGCCTCCGGCACGCTGGACCATGAACGAGACGCGATCCTCATCCATGCGCGAGCCTGCGGCGAGGGTGTTGAAGATCGTGCCGTCGAACTTGAGGATGTCGTGATAGCTGCTCGAGAAGACCTGGCCGAAGCTCGCGCGCCCGACCGGGAACTGCTTGGGCTGGCTCTTCCACGTGAAGCGGAACGCGACGTGCGAGGCGTCGTACGCCACCGCGACGCTCACGGCCGCCGGGATGATGGTGGCACCGAGACCGTCCACCCAGCTGTAGACGAGCGCACTGTCGCGGGCCGTGAAGGTGGCGACGTTGCCGCCGCCATGGCCTGCACCGCCACGGGACTTGACCAGGAGGAGGCTCGTCGCCGGCGACGCCGGGCTGATGAAGCCGGAGCTCACCAGGGTCGCGGAGTCCATCGTGACGAGGAAGTTCCGGCCCGACGCGGCGCCGTGACAGGTACCGCAGGAGGCCGTGAGGGCCGAGGAGACGTTGGTGAAGATGGGTTCGTCGTTGCCGGTGACCGGCCCGATGAACGCATCCTTCTCGACGTTACAGGCGGATAGACCAACGGCGATCATCAGCGCCGTGAGGGTCCGGCCGACTCGGGGAGCGTGGATCATCATATAGAGTGACTCCGAAAAGGTCGGTCGGGGTTCAGAAGAGGACGGCGCCCTGCACCATCAGGCCCTTGAAGACGCCGCCATGGCGGACGTCCGTCGTCGGGAAGTCGAGGTACGTCTGCTGCACGTACTCGATCTTGCTCAGGATGTTGTCGGTGACGAAGACGCCGAGGCCGAACTGCACGCGCTGCACGCGGACCGCGTCCGGGAGCGCCGGGAGCTTGCCTGCCGCGGTGTTCCAGCGCGCGGCGAGATACGCCTTGTCGCTCGCGAGGCGATACACCGCGTCGACCGCGTTCTGCCGCCAGGTGCGATCGGGCTCGGTCGAGGCGCCGCCGGTGGCCGTCTCGAAGTTGCCGAAGAGTTCGAAGTCGTTGTACTTGATGAACGGATTCACGACGATCGCCGCGACGTTGCTCGCGAAGCCCGGCACCACGTTGCCCGACCAGTTGTTGGTCGCGTTGTCCATCACGTCGTGGTAGTGCGTGCCGGCGCGGTCACCGGTGTAGAGCGTGTTCTTCACCGAGCGCGCGGTGAAGTACGACGAGGCGGTCAGCCGGACGCGCAGCGCGTCGGTGAGCTGGTCGTCGAAGCCGGCCTTCGCGAGGAAGGTCGGGGCGCGCTGATCGGCCGGGCCGGTCTGACCCTTGATCTCGCCGCCGGTCGCACCGAGCATCGCGAGCCAAGGACCGACGCGGAGGTAACCTTCGGCGCCGATCTCGGTCGTGAAGGCGTCCATCACCAGGTTGCCGACGAACGGGTTGTAGAGCGAGTTCCCGCCGTCGGTCCGACGGAAGTGCGCGTCGCCGTAGTTGATCTCGAAGTGGCCGACCTTGAGCGTCACGTACTCCATGATCGTCTTCAGGAGCGGCACGTCGTACGGCGAGTCGTCGATGAGGATGTAGCCGTCCTTCACCCACGTCTCGTTGTGATTGCGCGACGAGAGATAGCTCGTCAGCGCGATCCGGATCCCCTGGGCGAGCTGCACGTTGACGTACATGTTCGCCATCGCCGTGTTGAACCCGGGACCCACGCCGGTCAGCGTGTTCGCGTTCACGCCGTTCACGATGTTCGGCGGGGCGTCGGTGGTGTGCGTCAGACTCTGGAACTCCTGCGCGAAGCCGCCGCCGATCGAGAGGCGGAGTCCATCGAACCGCGACGTGTCGGACTTGGGGTCCTCGAAGACCGTCAGACCCCGGCGGTCGAGCGGCCGGATGTTCTGGATGCCGCGGGCGCCTTGGGCGAATGCCGCAGCAGGGATCAGCGTGAGGAGGAGTACAACCGGCAGCAGCCGGCGAGGGACGCGAGAAAGCCGCATTGTTCGAGGTCCTCGATAAGGAGAGGCGAGGACCCGATCCGTTCACGCCACGCGACCCTTTCCCTCTCCGTCGCGGCGGCCCATCACGTGTCGTGAAGGGGTCGGACCCTCGATCGGATGATGGACGCGATACCGCAACGCACAGGTAGGGGCACACCTACGGCTTGTGTGAGGGAATGCCGGATTGTGGTCGTGCGGGATTCAGAGCCCCGTCTGGCCCGCCACTTGACTCAGACCTGAGCCAAGTGAATCACTCGCCTTTGGCGAGCTCCTTCATCCACGCCCCGATCGCGCGCTCGAAATAGCGCGGATTGAACAGCACCCACTCGCCGAGCGCACCCGGGATCCGATACTCGGCCCCGGCGGCCTCCGCGGTGATGCCGCGCTCGACG
>Ga0154020_10006173_pt1 | contig 14045 bp, 6 predicted proteins | sample Klosneuvirus_201_FD_109709 | JGI IMG/M metagenome (GOLD analysis project Ga0154020, IMG submission 109709) | Active sludge microbial communities from wastewater, Klosterneuburg, Austria - Klosneuvirus_20160825_MG | ecosystem: Engineered > WWTP > Aerobic digester > Activated sludge | place...
CAGCGGGTAGGTGCCGAGCAGCGTGCCGTTGGCCCACAGCATGAAATGTGTATTGACTCCCGGGTTTTGCACCTGGAAGTTGACCAGAAGTTTGAATGTGCCATCGCTGTTGCACGGACCAACATCCACCTTCAGGTCGTAAATTTCGCAGGGTTGGTTATTGCAGGGCGGTACCGGAAATTCCAGGGTTTTGCAACAATCCGATGGGATGTTCGACGCCGGATTGATCAGACAGACTTTGATGTAATCGTTCGGGCCACCGTTTCCGGGGAAGTTGGCAATCGTCAGCGGCAAAGCGGTCAGCGGGTACACCCCTTGCTGGACGCCATTGGCCCACAGCATGAAGTGTGTGCCGAGACCCGGGTTGTGCACCTTGAAATTGACTACGGCTTTGTACGTGCCGTCGTTGTTGCAGGGTCCGGTTTCTATTTTCAGGTCGTAAATCTCGCAGTCGAGTTGGCCGCAGTCCGGCGCTTTGAATTCTTTGCTCAGGCAGCAGGTCGTGGATGGCCCGGACGCGAGGAATACACACACTTTCACCACGTCCACGGCATTGCCGCTGGCGGGGAAGTTGGTTATTTTCAGAGGCAGGGCGCTGAAAGGAAACAGGCCGAGGAACTGCCCGTTGCCGGCCCATACACCGAACTGGCCCTGTGTGCTCAGCGAGCCGAACTTGAGGTAAATCGAATACGTACCGTCATTGTTGCAGGGTCCGACTTCTACATTCAGGTCAAAAATGCCGCATGGTGGGTTTTGGGAGCAATCCGGTGCGTGAAACTCAGCGGTCAGACAACACACCGGGGCGGTGCTGTTGGTCCCAAGCAGGCACACTTTCACCACGTCCACGGCATTGCCGCTGGCAGGGAATTTGGCGATTTTCAGCGGCAAAGCGCTCAAGGGGAAAATACCCAGGAACTTGCCGTTACCGGCCCACACGCCGAATGCGCCGGGCGTATTGGAGGTGTTTTTGAAATTGATGGTAATGGAATAGGTGCCGTCGCTGTTGCACGGGCCAACGTCCACTTTCAGGTCGCTGATCGGGCAGGGATCAGGGCAAACGGGCGGTTTGAACTCGATGACTTTACAGCAAATTTTGACGCTGTCGGCATTTAACAGACAAACCTTGAGTGCATCCGAAGCATCGCCGCTGCGCGGAAAAATCAGACTGAGCGGCAATGCAGCAGGGCCGTAGTAACCGAGGAAGTCGCCGTTGCCGGCCCAAACACCGAATATGACATTGGCCCCCGGGGTCGGCAGCGTCAAGTTGAAATTGAGGGTGATTTTGTACTTTTTTTGGTCAATGCAATCGCCCACATCTATTTTGATGTCGCCGATGCCGCAGTCTTTGTAAAAACAAGCGGGCACGTTGAACTCCTTGGTCCGGCAGCAGGTGTTGCTGATGCAGATTTTCACGGCGTCCACATTGTTTCCGCCCCAGGGATAATTGGCGATGGAAATGGGCAGGTTGGCGTAGGCAAAACGCCCAAGGAAGTCGCCGTTGGCGGCGTACACATTGAACGAGTCGGTGGCGGAAATGCCGGGGGACTTGAAATTGAGCGTCAGTTTGTACGTACTGTCGGACGTACAGTCGCCCGTTTCTACGCGCAGGTCGGTGATAGTACAGGGCGTGGGCGGGCAGACGGGGGCTTTGAATTCGTGTTCACGGCAGCAGTTCGGGTTGTCGTTGATGCAAATCCTGATTTTGTCTACCGTACCGCCACTTGCCGGGAAATTCAGCGAAAGGGGAAGTTGGCTCAAAGGGTAGTGGCCAAGGTATTGGCCGTTGCCGGCCCAAACTTCAAAGAGGGAGTTGGTGGCGCCCGCCACTTTGAAATTCAACTTGATTTTGTACTGATTGGTACCAGGCAGGCAATCGCCCGTTTCAACGTTGACATCATAGATTTCGCAGGGGGTGGACTGGCTACAGTCGGGTGCAACGAACTGTTTGATCGCACAACATGGCGTTGCGGCAGGATCATTCGTCGCCATACACACCTTGACGTAGCCACCAAGCAGGCCTTTGCCGGGGAAGTTGGTGATAAGAAGCGGCAGGTCGCTCAGTTTGTAAGCGCCGAGCGCCACGCCATTCCCCGTGAGGTGAAATTCACTGCTCGGGGGGTTTTGTACCTTGAAGTTCAACCTCAGGGTGTAGGTGGAATCGGAGGTACATGGTCCGGTTTCGACAACCAGGTCGTAAATTTCGCAGGGGGCATTTTGGGCGGCCAACGGGAAGCCAAAGGCCAGCAGCAGAAGGGTGAAGAGAAGGTTCGGGATGCGCATAGTACAATGCTGTTTGGTTGGTGAACAGAAAGTCAGGAAATCGGTGGATTAAACTTGCCGCAAGATACGGCGGCACGAAGTTACGCTTCCTCGGGCTATGTTAAGTTTGCGTTTTGTCCTTTTGACTGCAATTAATTAGAAAAACAGGGGATGAAACCGAACTCCTCCCCTATCGGTAAACTCCAGCGTGGGCGCCGGTATTTTGATAATGTTGATCGCTCCGGCCAGGGTGCGCAAAAAACGGTTTCGGATGCCGAGGCGGGTGAGATCCACGTCGAGGGAAAGGTAAAACTGCCGGGTACGCGGATACCGGGCCGGATCGAGGCGATAAATGTCGCAGTCGGGGCCTTCGCAGTTGCGGTTGCCTTTCCATTCATAGCCCTCGCCGACGAACAGGTTGTCGGCGCCCATGCCCACGGCCACGTTGAGCCAGCGAGGCAGCCAGGTGGCGCGTTCGGGCAAAAAGGCCCGCGGGTTGACGGAAACCCACACGGTGAGGGCGTTGTAGTTTTTCAAAAAAAGACTGACCGGCCCGGTGCCGTACAGGGCGTCGGAGCGTTGTTGCAGGGTGGTCCACCCGTCGCTGCCTGCCGGGCTGACAGGGGTAATGCGCTCCGACGGGTAGGCATTCGGCCAGGCGCTCATTTTCATGGTGATGCGCTGCTCGCCCCAGCCAAGTTCCTGCGCTACGAACATACCGGAACCGAGCAGGTTGAAACCCATGTCGCTCCACGAAAAGCCCCACTGCGACGAGTAGCCGTCGAACATTTCCAGGGAGGTCATGATCAACTGGCTGCCCGCAAATCCGATCCAGGCGGACGTACGCGGCTTGATGCCCGCCCAGCGCGCGCCGGCGAACAGCCAACGGCTTTCGTTGTACGACATGAGCCAGTGGCCCATTTTGTCCATCTGGTTCCACTCGCCGAAGTCGTCGAACGAATGAAACTGTTTGGATGGGTAGTTGGCGTACCACGAGCGATGCAACGACACCATCGCAGCGCCATAGGCCACTGTTCCGGTGCCTACTGCTGCCCAGAGCCGGGGTTTGTGCAGGGAATCGGCGGGCTGGAAGAGTTTTAAGTTTTGAGTTTTGCCCGCCTTCGCCAAGGCTATGGTGGGTGAAGGTGTTGAGTTTTGAGTTGGGGAGGCGGGCTGGGTACGAGCGGGTAGGGCCAGCAGAAGCAGCAAGACGGGCAGAAGAAAAAGGCGTAGCATAGGTTTTCCGGGGGTAGCAAGAACCGCACCAACTGTCCGCGCGGAGGAGACACTGTATCAGCCCGTTGAGAGCAATAATAACACAGAGTGCACCGAGTGCTGCACAGAGAGACACAGAGATTTGATTTCAACCAATTTACGCTCTGTGTCTCTCTGTGCAGCACTCGGTGCTCTCTGTGTTAAAAAAATATATTCCGGTAGGTTTGATACTGTTTATTGAACAATCTCCTGCTACGCGGCTGCATAAGGGGCGTAGCCCTGGCGCCGTTTATAGAACCGGGTTCGATTAGTTGACAGAACCGCGTAGCGGTGGCACGACACCAAAAACGCGTCGTCCATCACCCTCAATTCATCACTAAAGCCCATAGTTTCGGCAAAAACACCACTCCTCCCACTACCGCCGCCGCCATCGCCGCCACCAGCACTGCCCCTGCAGCGGCATCCTTGGCCTTGCCGGCCAATTGATGGTACTCCGGCGAAACCAGGTCGGTGAGGTATTCCAGGGCTGTGTTCACGGCCTCCATGGCGAGCACGAGCGCTATGCACAACACCACCGCCATCCATTCCTGCCGGGAAATTTCGAACCAGAAACCAGCTGCCACCACAGCAACCGTGGCCGCGAGGTGGAACCGGGCGTTCGGTTGCGTGCGGAACATGTCGGCAAGACCCTGTAGGGCGTATCGAAAACAGTGGATGTTCATAAAAATATATTGACTATCCGCTTTTAGGAAACTAACCATGTATGCCGCTCGCGAGCCGGGCGGGGACAAGCCCCGCCCCTACGCCAAGAAGGGCATAATTCCGCCAAGTTGTCCGAAATGACCGGTAGGGGCGGGGCTTGTCCCCGCCCGGCTCGCGAGCGGCATGATGAATCATGTGATAAAGTCAAACCATAAACAGGGCTTGTTTCCTAAAAGCGGATATTCATGAAAATATTTACCGTTGCGCGTCCACGACAGCAATCGCCACCATGTCCACGATTTCGCGGACGGAAGCGCCCATTTGCAGCACATGCACGGGTTTTTTCAGGCCGGTGATGATGGGGCCGATGATCTCGATGCCTGCGAGGGCACGCACCAGGTTGTAGGCGATGTTGGCCGACGACAGGTTCGGGAAAATGAGCGTATTAGCCGGACCGTCCACGAGGGTGCTGAACGGATAGTTTTGGCGCAGCAGGTCCATGTTGAACGCGAGGTGGGCTTGCATCTCGCCGTCCACCACCCAGTTGGGATGCTTTTCCTTCAGGATGGCCGTGGCTGTACGCATTTTCATTGCCGCTACCCCATCGGCCACCGAGCCAAAGTTGGAATAGGTAAGCATGGCGATACGCGGTTTAATATTGAATTTTTCCACCTGCCGGGCAGTCAGTTCGGCGATTTCCACCACCTCTTCCGCAGTCGGGTCGAGGTTGACGGACGTGTCGGCCAAAAAGAGCGGGCCGAAACGGCTCATCAGGATGTACATGGCCGACACTTTTTTGTTGCCCGTCTCGGGGCCGATGACGCGCAGGGCCGGTCGGATGGTGTCGGGATAGTTGCGCGACAGGCCGCTGATCATGGCATCGGCCTCGCCGGTTTCGACCATCATGGCTCCGAAGTAGTTGCGGTGTTTGATGATCTGCCGGGCTTCGCGGAAAATGATGCCTTTGCGCTGGCGTTTTTCGTACAGGATGTTGGCGTATTGCTCCACGCGTTCCGCCTCTTTTTCGTTGGCAGGAATCTTGGGGTCAATGATCGGCACACCGTGCAGTGCGATGCTGTTTTCACGCAGCAGGGCATGTACACGCTCCACATTGCCCAACAGGATGGGATGGGCTATTTTTTCCTCCAATACCACTTTCACCGCCTTGAGCACCGCCACGTTTTCGGCATCGGAAAACACCACGCGTTTGGGTTTTTGCTTGGCCTTGGTCTGGATTACGCGGGTGAGCGTGTTGTCCACGCCGAGGCGCTTGGACAGTTGGAGTTCGTAGGCAGCCCAGTCGGTGATCGGTTTTTGGGCGACGCCCGACTCCATCGCCGCGCGGGCCACAGCCGGGGCAACGGTCGTGAGCAGGCGCGGGTCCACAGGCTTCGGAATAATGTAGTGGCGGCCGTACATGAGGTTGGCGTTGCCGTAGGCTAAATTGACCAGGTCGGGCACAGGTTTTTTGGCCAGTCCGGCCAGCGCCCGCACGGCGGCGAGTTTCATTTCTTCGTTGATGGCCCTGGCTCGCACGTCGAGGGCGCCCCGAAAGATGAAAGGAAACCCGAGCACGTTGTTGACCTGGTTGGGAAAATCGGAGCGGCCGGTGGCCATGATGATGTCGGGTCGGGCTTCGGTGGCATCCTCGTACGTAATTTCCGGATCGGGGTTTGCCATGGCAAACACGATGCAGTCGGGCGCCATGGAGCGCACCATTTCCTGGTTGAGAATATTGCCTTTGGAAAGCCCGACAAATACATCGGCGCCGGCGAGTGCGTCGGCTAAGGATGCATCCACAGGCAGGTTATCGTTGACAAATTCACTTTTTTTACCGTCGAGGTTGTCCCGCGTCGGATGCAACAACCCTTTGCTGTCGAACATGAAAATGTTGGGCTTTTGGGCGCCCAAAGCGCAGTAGAGCCGGGTGCAGGAAATGGCGGAAGCCCCTGCGCCGTTGATGACGATTTTGGCTTTGGCAAAGTCTTTTCCAACCAGTTCGAGGGCGTTGAGCAGGGCAGCGGCGCTGATGATGGCCGTGCCGTGCTGGTCGTCGTGCATGACCGGAATATTCAGTTCCTTTTTCAGGCGCTCCTCGATTTCAAAGCACTCCGGTGCGGAAATGTCTTCAAGGTTGACGCCGCCGAAAGTAGGCTCCAGGATTTTCACCGTGCGTACGAATTCATCCACATCCTTGGTATCCAGTTCGAGGTCGAAACAATCAATATCGGCGTAAATTTTGAACAGCAGGCCTTTGCCTTCCATGACGGGTTTGCCGGCTGCCGGGCCGATGTCGCCCAGTCCGAGTACAGCGGTACCGTTGCTGATAACGGCCACGAGGTTGCCCTTGGCGGTGTATTTGTACACATCATCGGGGTTGTCGGCGATGGCTAAGCAAGGAGCCGCCACACCCGGCGAGTAGGCCAACGAGAGGTCGCGTTGGTTGGCGGTTTCTTTGGTCGGGATCACCTCGATTTTTCCCGGGCGCCCTTTGGCGTGGTACAGAAGGGCTTCTTCTTTGAGGTTGGACTCTTTGCTCATGTTCGAAGGCGTTGATTTGAATTTGAGGCGCGAAATTACAGCGCTAGGCTCAACTTTCTTTTGATTCTTCGCAGCAATCGGGACAAGGTTGATCATCCCTGTCTTGAAATAAAAAAGCGCCCCCTCGTTCCGCAGGAACTCCGGGGGCGCCAAATCCACATTCAATGCTTAAATGTTCCGGAAACGTTTACCGATTAACCGTGCCCTCCTTGTTTGCCATGTTTTTTCGGGCCGCCGTGGCCGCCACCCGGCCCATGCGTACCGATGGTGTCCGAATGATGATGCAAACTGTCCAGATGCGGAATATGCAGGGAATCGTGCTGATGATGGAACAGGGAGTCCAGATAGTGGTGACCCAATGAGTCAATGGGATGGTGCAACGAGTCCAAATGGTGCGGGGGATGCGGCAAGGAGTCGTGGTGATGGTGATGAAGCGAATCAACGTGCAGCGAATCGCCCCGGCTCGTTGCGAAGGAACCGCTCATATCGGTATCATCGCTCAGGATTGCAGCATCTTTTTGACACGCATACGCAAGTCCAAGGATTACCAAAAGGGAAAACAGCAAGAAATTTTTCATAAAAAAAACGATAATTGAAGATGTAATGACCGGCGTAATTGCCAGGTCGGTACACTTCACGGGGTTATCGTTTCTTTGGTTGCGCGGTGTATTAAAAATATACCGTGGCAAACCCCAATTGCTACTGGTGGCAAAAGCCGGAAAGAAAAAGGCAACCTCATGTACTGGGAGTATTGTTTTTTTCGTGCCGGCGCCCGCTTGGGAAATTCAAAAACCCGGAGATCTTTCCCTACCATTATTCCGTCAGGATCATCTTGCGGGTCGCATGTTCTTTCGCCGTTTCCAGGGTGTAGTACAATATGCCCGGGGCATTCAGCATCGAACGGTCAACCGTCATGGCGTTATACCCCTTCCCGAAGTCGCCGCGTTGCGTGAACAGCATCCGCCCGATCTCGTCGCTGATCGTCAGCGTTGCCTCCATCGCCTCCGGCAAATGGAAACCGATCTGTGTTTTTTCCGTAAACGGGTTTGGTGTATTTTGATAGAGTTCAAAGCCCAGACCTGTGATTATCGGCCCATTGGCGCCGCCAAAGCGCAGGCCCACCCCAAGGCGTTCGGGTGGCATCCCGTATGCCTCCGCCCGTGTGATGCGGCTCGAAATACGGAGCATACGGCTTAGTTCGCCGGAATTCCTTGCCCGGAATGTCAATGCGAACCCGGCGCGGGCATCGCCATTCCAACTCGTCGTCAGCGTTTGCTCGGCAGCGAATACACCGAAGTTTTCAAGGCTCATATCGGCGCCCGGTTGAATGTCTACGAGGTCCAGCCCGGTATGGTTCAACGTGAACTGGTAGCCCCGTACCTGAGTGGCAGCCCTGAACGTCACCGTGAACACCGCGCCGGCTTTCACCGGGAACGCTCGCTCTCCGTTGGGAAGGGTCGGGCTGGTGCTCACATCGAACAGGAACGTACCCTCCGTGCGGTCTTCCGTACTCAAAAGGCTACTCGTCACGGCGTTGCCGTTCACGTCGCCGACTTTCACGGCAACAAAGTTTTGCAAAAGCGGGGACGGAGGCGACAGATTGGGGAGCAACGACAATTCCGGGAATGTCGTCTGGAAGGGGTTCGACAGATTGGGAAACTGGTACGTCTTGTCTACAAAACGCCATGAGGGCGTATTCGGCAACTCTGTGTACAGGCCGAGAATAAGTTTGCGCAGTTCCACAATGTCGAACGTGGTAATGGATTTGCTGGCGTTGGCGTCTGCCGCGATCATTTTGTACGGCGAGTTGAGCGGCTCCAATCCCAAAATGTGCTTGTTGATGAGCACCAAATCAAACGTGGACACGCCGTTCAGGGGGTCGTTGTCCTTGGCGGGCGTCACCGTGTAATCGCCGAAGGCCGGCACGAGGAGAAAATGAAAGGAGCCGTTCACATCCGTAGTTTTCACCGAGTTGAACGGCGGAAAAGCGGAATGTGTACCGGTGAGTTCTACCGATGCATCTTCCAGCCCGATGCCCGATTCGGTTTTCAATTCACCGGCCACGGTGACGTATGTATTGTTGGTGTTGCAGTACTGCGCATTGTCCAGCACCAGCACGTATGTTTTGCAAAAATCAGCGTTGCCGGCCGCATCGCGCGCCCAAAGTTCTACCTCCTGCGCGCCGACAAGGTCAAGGCAATCGAACACCACGCTGTTCTGCGGGGTCACTCCGTCGGGTAAGTATGGGAAGCCGGAGGCCGATGGATCCACGCGTCGAACACCAAATTTCAACTGATTGGAGGGCGTGTAGTTGTCTTCCGCATAGTGCAGAAAATCGCCGGCAAACAACTCGATGGTTTTCGACGACATGATATTGACGCTCAGGCCGGTTCGGCACACAGCAGTGGGCGGTTTGGTGTCGCTCACCGAAAACGCGTACTCACACGACTTTTCATTCCCACAGCCGTCGGACACAAGCCATTTCACTTTGTGCGTGCCGTATGGCAGTTCGGGTTTCAGGTAGGTGTTCGGCTCGGATTCGGTATTCCAGCGCACGGTGGCCGTCATTTTTTGATCGGTATGTTGCGTCTCCAGCGCAAACCTGTACTTCGCGTCTGCTGGTACGGGCCTTCCGTCAAATTGACGGGCGGCGCCGCCTTCGTAGTTTGGCGTGTTGACATTGTCGAACATAACGGTGCCCGCCGCAGGAAGGTCTGTACTGTTAATCACCGTTTCCATCGGGCCGTTTTTGTCGAGATCCAAAAACAACTGGTACCGCACCTGTAGGTTGCCCTTCGAACACAGGTCGGTGGCCGTAAGGGTTAGTTCAGAGGGGCCGTCGGCCAGGTTGTTGCTCGAAATGGCGCTGTCGTACCAATACGGTGCGTTCCAGAGATCGGCGGCGTTCGCGGTCTGGTCGCCGATTGCCTTCGCGCTGATGGGGCATTGGTCCACTTCCGGCGCCTGGCCGTCCAGGACTTTTATGATCTGGTGATATTCGTAGCAATTGACCGCGGGATTCCAAAACGCCGAAAAATCGGTCGCCTGGGCTGCTCCCGGGGTGATTTTTGACACAGTCGAATTCCAGGGCGTGAGCGTACCGGGGGCCGAAACGACCGGCCCGGCAAGGTTGTCGGGATGGTTTTGCGAAGCGTTCGGATTGGGATTAGGCACCTGAACGCAGGCGCCTCCGGGCACATAATCGCACCAATTGATCACACGCCAGGTTCGCTCGATGGCGTAGCAAGCATCCGGTACCACAGTCAGGATGGCATCGCTGAACGATACGGCGATAGAAGAGCATCCTTTCCCGAAAAATTCCGGCTCGCCATACTGCCCGGAGGCATTGCAGGCGGTTATGGCCACGTCGTCCGGGAAACGAATGGCGTATTTAGGGTCGTGCGTCACCACTATTTTTTGGGTACACTGACTGGTCTGTCCCTGGCAATCGTACACCGTGAAGGTACGCGTCAGGGTGCCGCGTTTGCACAGGGTGTCGAATTGCGACAAATCGAGTGTGCCGGTCAGGCCGAACGCTCCCTGGTACAATTTGGTGGTGTCGAGGCAGCAGTTATCCACCAGTTCAGGCAGCCCGTACGGCTCCAGTCCGGGGTCGAAATTTTCACAGGAAACCACCGCGTCTGCCGGCGGCTGGCAGCCGGGTTTGAGTTTGTCCTGCACCTGTACGTCCACGAGCGCCTCGTTGAAGATCGGTTGGCTGTTTGCTCCGAGGCTCAGGTTGCCGAGGGCATCCAACTGGTAGCATCGCAAGATGAGCCGTTGGGTAGTGCCTGCCTCGGCACAGTAAAATTTGATAGAGTCGGCTTCTCCGGTGGCCCGGGCATATTCGCTTTTCAGGTCAGGAAAACCATCGAAACAGGGTGGCGCGCCGTTTTGGGCGTTGAGCGCTTGAATAACCGGCGAGTACGGTGGCTGGCGCCGCACAGTGAGTTTGATGAAATTGCAGTTATCGTACGAACCTTCGTTAAAAACCGTGGCCGGCACGGTGACGACGCCGGCAAAACGGCCTTTTGAAGGGTTGGGCTCAAAGCAATCATTCGGGTCGTCGGCATTGAGTGAGATCACCGTCAATTGCCGCCCGACGGCTACCGGAGCGACATAGTCGCGCACGTTCAGTCGGAACGAGCAGGTCGAAGTATTGCCGCAGGCATCATCCACACGGTAATACACATGGTGGGTACCAATGGGCAGGCAGGTCGTTGTGCCAAACGCAGCCAGCGTATCCGGATCGGCAGGGTTGTTTGCCGGGAATGTCGTCAGGGCACCGCCGACGGTTTGCACCTGCGCCGTATCGTTCGAGTACTGGTTAAAAACCACCACTTTGGCGCTCAGGGTTGTTATCGGCGAACAAGCGTCGTCCACCACTACATCCGGGAGGTTAACCGTCGCACAGCACGTATACAGATCGGTCGAGAGGGTCAGGTTCGCAGGACAAGCCATTTGGGGCGACTGCCGGTCGAGCACCTGAATCAACTGGACAGCTTGTGTGGACTTGGATTTGCAGGGGTCTACCACCGTCCAGGTGCGGTTGATGGTATAGCCGCCCCCACAGGCAGGCACTACTGCATCGGTATAGGACCAGTTGATGGAGCACCCGATCGGGCGGCCAAAAACATGCGGGGCGCCGTGTTTGCCCTGGCTTTCGATCCATGCCGGCGTGGGGTACGGGCTGCCGCACTCGAATGCCGGGAGGGTGATGTCGTCATAGTTGGGCGGCAGCACCACGTCGTCGAGGTCGGGGCGCAACAAGTTGATCGTTTGCACCCAAGTGGTGGTATTGTTGTTTGCGTCTTTCGCCGTCCAGGTGCGTCTGATAATGGCCGAAATTTCCGATGAGCAGGGTTGGGGGGTCATTTCGTCGGTGTAGTTCAGCGCGACGTTGCCGCACCCGTCGAGCAGGGGCGCCGGAACGGAAAAACCGGTCGGCGCTACCTGTGTGATTTGATCGGGAAATTTTAAGCCATTGGGAAATCCTGCCGAGAAGGTGGCGGAATAGCGCAGGAGCAATTTCACTTCGGCTACACTTGCCGTGTCGGCAAAACCATTCTGGTCGCGTACACGCAGCATCCAGGTTCCGTTCGCAGGTTTGCCGTAAAACACAGACAGGGCGCCGCCGCCGGCTGGAATTCGGGCGTGCATGTCGCTGGTGTATTGGCCACAACCCGTACCCACAACCGCTTCGTCGTCGAAAAAAACCCGAAGGGGCGACGCACACCCGGTTTGCCGGTTCCACAGGGTCACGGTGGTGCCGTCCGGGCTTTCCAATTCAATGCGCAGATTTTTTTCAAATACATCGCCTTCTGCGCGGAGATACACATCCAAATCCTCCACCACAGCATCCGGCGGCGCAGCGATCGGGATCGTCATTTGTACAATCTGGTAATCCGAAAGAACAGCCGGCAACGGGTCTGTGGGTAAAAATGCTTCCAGTACCGACACGGGGCCACCGTGGGTGGGTGCGGTATTGAAATTGCAGGGCAAATCCACATCGGCGCCGGTGAGCACTGGGGGCAGTTTGTCTTCTACCAACACATTGCTCAGGCAAAAATTGTTGTTCGCCGGGTCGGTCACCCGCACCCCGTAGGTTTTGCCGAGATCGGTGCTTGCCAAGGCAGCAGGCACCCAGGGGCCGTCATTGAATGGGGGAATTTTATCCAGATGCACCAGATACGTGTCGTAGCAGCGATATGGTCCTCCGAGCAAAATATCGTCGGCGCCGAGTACGGTTGCGCAATCAGGCCCCAGGGATACATTCACCGTGCCTGCACAATGCAACGTGTTCGACGGGGAGGCGTATTGTTTCACGGTGACGGAAAACGATGCCGTTGCGGTATTGCCTGACAAGTCTGTGATTTTGAAACTATTGATGGTTGTGCCGACGGGAAATTTCGCCCCGGAAGGCAATCCCTGCGTTTGCTCCGGTTGGGAAATTTGTGCGAGAGCGCAGTCATCCTGAGCCGATACGGTGTACGTATATGCTGCCGAGCAGGCGCCGGCCGGCAGCTCCAGTACTACATTCGCAGGTACCGACAGCGTGGGCGGCGTATGGTCGGTCACCACGAGCAACTGTGTGGTACTTGCCGCCAAACCACCCGCACAGGGCTCTACCAGTTGCCAGGTAATTGTGTGGGTTCCAATCGGCACATCCGGAATCACAATAATTGGCGGAACAGGCTGAGGGATATCCACCGCCGGAGCATCGTTCAGCCGGTAGCGCAAGCCGAGCGTCTGTGCACAGGTGCCCGGTACGATACCCGGCGCCGGCACTTGCGCTTCCGCAAAACAGGTTCCGGTAGTCGTTGGAACAGTCATTGTACCCGGAGTCGGAATGGAACATGCGCCGGCAGGCACCTCGGACACGATTGCGGTCCAGCCAATACCGTTCAAACTTAGATCGCTGTCAAACGCAAATGTGAGCGCGCCGGAGGTGTTGGCAGCTGTGGCTCGCAGGATATTGGAGTCCACGTTGAACGGGGCAATTGCCCCTTGCCAGCCTCCTGCCCCACCGGAAAACGGATTGGGGAGCCCCAGAAGAGCCGGAGCACCCGAGGAGATTTGCGGTGCCGCGGTGTTTGGGCCATCGTACACAAACAAGGCATCGAAACCCTCTTCCGTGTAGAAAGAGGTGAATTGAACCACTATTTTGTTACCAGCCGCAGAGGGTAAAAACGTCACCACCGATCCCGACCCGGATGCCGGGGAATACGAGCCATTCGTACCTCCATCATCCGTAAACAGGTAATAACACGCCCCTGGTTGGGTCAACAAGACAGTGACAGGCCCTGAATTTACCGGCATTGGAGCCGGTGTCTGAGCCAATATTGCGGGAGGTATGCCCAACAACAGCCCCACAGCCAGCAGCATTTTGCCGGCAGCAAATTGTCTTTTCATGAAAATTATTACTAGTAATAAATTAGCCTCAAAATGTGCGCACGAATGTATGGCTATCGAGTAGGTCCTTAGGGGACACTTTACACGAATTTGTTACTCATCAACAATAATATTTTGGGTCACAACCCTGATTCAATACCTCCATAAGAAAGTCTTTTGGCCAGCCGCTTGCAGTAAAAATATGAGACGGGCAGCCCCCTTTTGGAGACTGCCCGTCTGCTATAAGAGCAAGTGAGCGCGTGAGCAGGTGAGCGCGTGAGCCTTACTGTGCTCACTTGCTCACACGCTCACTTGCTTACTTCGTCTGAATCATCTTGCGCGTAGCGCTTTCTTTCGCCGTTTCCAGCGTGTAGTACAGAACGCCTGTGGCATGGAGCACCGAACGGTCAACCGTTACGGCGTTGTAGCCTTTAGCG
>Ga0154020_10006175_pt1 | contig 14043 bp, 12 predicted proteins | sample Klosneuvirus_201_FD_109709 | JGI IMG/M metagenome (GOLD analysis project Ga0154020, IMG submission 109709) | Active sludge microbial communities from wastewater, Klosterneuburg, Austria - Klosneuvirus_20160825_MG | ecosystem: Engineered > WWTP > Aerobic digester > Activated sludge | place...
GACATCCCTTCATTTCTGAAATCTTTTGCGAATTCGTACACACCGTCAAAACCGCCAACGATCAGGCGCTTCAGATATAACTCGTTCGCAATGCGCAGATACAAGGTCATGTCAAGTGTATTGTGATGCGTCTTGAAAGGACGTGCAGCTGCACCTCCATACAATGGTTGAAGGATTGGAGTTTCTACTTCAAGGTAACCTTTCTCATTCAGGTATTGACGGATGGTATTTGTAAGTTGAGTTCTTTTAATAAATGCTTCTTTGACTTCAGGATTAACGATTAAATCCACATAGCGCTGACGATATCTTTGCTCCGGATCTGTGAAAGCATCATGCACCTGTCCATCTGCATCTTGCTTAACTACCGGTAAGGGTCTCAGCGCTTTGCTTAATAATTTTACGTTTGTAACATGGATGGAAGTCTCGCCTGTTTTTGTCTTGAAGACATAACCTCGAACGCCAATGATATCACCGATATCCAGCATTTTCTTGAACAGAAAATCATAGTCGCTTTTATCTTCACCCGGACAAATATCATCGCGACGAACATAAATCTGAATCCGACCGGCTGCATCCTGCAATACAGCGAAAGCCGCTTTTCCCATATCCCTCACGCTCATAATACGACCTGCAAAATGAACTTCTTTGAATTTATCAGGATTGCTGTCAAATTCAGATAAGATTTCCGTGGAATTACAGTTCACCTCCCATAGCTCGGCAGGGTAAGACTCTATTCCATGCGTACTCAGCTCTTCAATTTTTTGTCGGCGTATGAGTTCTTGCTCGTTCAGTTCCATAGTATTGTAAATTGCGAGCACAAAGATAAAAAAAGCCTTGCCACTGCCGCCATTCATTTTAGGCTTATGTTGAGGAGAAAGTCAATTTTTAGTCATGAAGGAATAATTAAGCATGAATTATCAAAGTCCTGCCTCCATCATGCATGGTCATTTGGCATTTTAAACTATTTTTGCAGAACTAAAGCACGGAATTATGAAAAGCATGAACGACCTGGTACAAAACTTTCCTCAACAGTTGAATGAGGCCATTCAAATTGGCGAAAAAGCGGTTCTGACAAAAGGAAAAAACTCCATTAGAAATGTAGTAATTACCGGTCTTGGTGGCTCAGGAATAGGAGGGACTATTGTATCGGAAGTTGTGGCTTCTAATTGCACCGTTCCTATTTTAGTTAACAAGGATTATTTCCTGCCTGCCTTTGTCGATGAGCATACGCTGGTCATCGTTTCTTCTTATTCCGGAAATACGGAAGAAACTCTACAGGCTATGAATCAGGCACTCAATATGAAAGCTAAGGTTGTGTGCGTTACTTCCGGCGGGACTGTAGCGGAGCTGGCCAAAAAAGAGAAACTTGATTTGATTCTTATTCCGGCAGGGATGCCGCCAAGAGCTTGCCTTGGTTATTCCCTCACCCAGCTTTTTTATGTTCTTGATGGCTTAGAGTTGATCTCCATGAGTTTCAGGGATGAATTGAATTCCACAGTTAAATTACTGGAGAAGGAACAAAAGGCAATCCAGGAAGAAGCAATGGCTATTTCTGAATTCCTTCTGAATAAAATTCCAATTCTCTATATCTCCGATGGATATAACGGAGTGGCTACACGTTTTCGTCAGCAGATTAATGAAAATTCCAAAATGCTTTGTTGGCATAACATCCTTCCTGAAATGAATCATAACGAACTGGTGGGATGGACTGAAAATCACCATAACTGTGCTGTCCTTCTGATGCGCAATGAGTCAGATTTCGGTCGTACGCAGGCCCGCATGGAAATTTCCAAGGAGGTTTTTGCCAAGTATACACCACATACCCGGGAACTTTGGTCAAAAGGAAATTCACAGCTTGAATGCTCTTTGTACCTGATTCATCTGACTGACTGGGTTTCCTGCTTCCTCGCAGACAAGAGGAAAGTTGATTCTTCAGAAATCAATATTATCAATCACCTCAAAGGTGAATTGGCAAAAATCTAATATGCCCGGAAATTATTTCTGAAGATTCCGGGTTCACTGAAATGCAATTTTACGAAATGCAAAAAGTAGATTTTCTTGATCTTGGATTGATTGATTATAAGAAAGCCTGGGACTTTCAGGAAAAACTGTTTCAGGAACTGATTGATCGAAAACTCCGGAACAGAACTGCCACAGCGGACAAGCAAGAAACCCAAAAGCACTATTTATTATTTTGCGAGCATCCTCATGTTTTTACACTTGGAAGGAGTGGGGAGGAGAAAAACCTTCTTGTAAATTCGGAGGAACTAAAAGGTATTAATGCATCCTTTTATAAGAACAACAGAGGCGGAGACATTACCTATCATGGACCCGGACAAATTGTTGGATATCCTATTTTGGACATGGATCTTTTCTTTACCGATATCCATAAATATTTACGACTGCTTGAAGAAGCTGTCATTCTCACTTTGGCCGATTACGGCATCAGTGCAAGTCGCTATCCCGGTTTTACAGGAGTGTGGCTTGATCCTGAAGACCCTGTCAAAGCCAGAAAAATTTGTGCCCTCGGTGTGCGCTGTTCCCGTTGGGTGACCATGCATGGTTTTGCATTTAATGTGAATACGGAGCTGAATTATTTTAACTATATAATTCCCTGCGGTATCACTGAGAAGTCTGTTACCTCAATGCAAAAGGAATTGGGTAAAAGACTGGACCCGGAAGAGGTGAAGCAATTGTTAAAGAATAATATTGCCCGTCTTTTTGAAATGGAACTTTCTTCTGCTGATGTTCCCCTCATTCCTGAAGATTATTGAAAATTTGGAAGACGAAATTGGTCTCCGAAAGCAATAGGTTTTCAGGTTTTCATTAACAGTGCGGATTTTAAAAATCAAATCCTGAACCGATTCTTGTATCTGCTTTCCTCTTATCTTGCAGATCGATGAATAAAAAACAACCACGCATTTCTGTTTGGGCCAAAATGGTTTGGGCTCTGGTCTTTGTTTTACTGAGTTTGCATGTCGCCATTTGGATAACAGGATATACTTACATCTACAAAACTCTTATCTATACTTATCCGGATATTGATGATCTTGATATTTTTGATTCAAGAGTCGTTCAAAGTAATTCCTCTTTGAAATGGCCTGAAGCTAAAGATTACAATTCGGTAAAACTGGATGCGGCTACCAGACAGATGTTGCTTAAGACAGAAAGTGAGGCCTTTCTTGTCATTAAAAATGACTCAATAAAATATGAGGAGTATTGGGATAAGCACAATGAGAACACAGTCAGCAATTCATTTTCGGTTGCAAAGAGTATTGTTGGCATTCTTATAGGAATAGCTCAGGATGAGAAGTTGTTAAACATCAATGATCCTGTTTCTAAATACCTCACTGATTTTTCGGATGGCTTGAATGCTGAATTAACCATTCGTGATCTTCTAACGATGAGTTCCGGATTGAACTGGGATGAAAGTTACACCAGCCTTTTCTCCAAAACTACCGAAGCTTACTACGGCAATGATCTGGGAAAAATAATTCAGGAACTGGAAGTTGTGAGTGTCCCCGGAAAAAAGTTCAGCTATATGAGTTGCAACTCTCTTCTCTTGGCTAAAATATTGGAGAAGGCGACAGGGCAAACCTTATCCGATTATGCTTCAAAAAAATTATGGGAGCCGATTGGCGCTATTCATCCTGCTTTCTGGTCTCTTGATAAACGTGGGGGCGTAGAAAAAGCCTACTGTTGTTTTTATTCGACTGCCCGTGATTTTGCCAGGATTGGAAAGCTAATGCTGGATAGCGGAACATGGAATGGAAAAAGAATTGTTTCCAAAGAATATGTTCTGGAGAGTCTCAGTCCAAACGGCATTCCGGATGAGAGTGGAAATCCTGTTGATTATTATGGCTATCAGTGGTGGTTACTCAATCATCGGGATCATCAGATTTTTTATGCAAGAGGAATTCTCGGGCAATATATTTTAGTCATTCCTGACCAAAAACTTATTATGGTACGACTAGGAAATCAACGGGGAGAAAAACTTCCCGATAATCACTACACAGATTTGATTGCATACGTGGATGGAGTCTTAGATAGTTTTTGTCAGGTTCCGGATTCTTTGTGACGCATTGAATTTATTTATCTTTGCTTAGCTTATGCTTAAGGATATTCCAAAATTGCTTGTAGAGAAAATAGTCGTTGCCATCGTCCAGGAGAATGATGAAGAGGATAACCTCATCTGGAATGTATACCTTATAAATCTCTACGATGAAGAAATTTATGGTGTGCTTGTCAGCTCTAAAGGTTACGGAAAATTTGAAGGCCGTGAAGTAAAAACCAGTGTATTAAGACACCTCATTGGAACCGTTGAGCCCCAGGAATACGCAAAAATTGAACCTTTGATGGAAGATCTGATCGGCTTAAGCAATGAGTACTGGGTCAGTTTCTATAAGAACAAACAGATGTACGACAAGAAATACGTTTTCTTGCCTGAAAGTATAAGGGAGGAAAATCTCACTTTGATTCCAGTTCTCAATAAAAAGGGCGTGATGATTCAATAGGCTGCCTTGATTTTTTTCATGAAACGGAACTTTATCAAAATCCGGTCAATTCCTAATCAATTTTGTCAAGTTTTAACAGCCATTCCCGTAATATAGCCGGAGTTTAAGGCCATTTAATCCCGCTAATGCTGCGGTTTTCAGGGCTTTTTACTATATTTCCTGCTTGAACCTCCCGATGCTCCGGGAATAAGGAAGGATATTCTGATATGAAAAAAGTTGCATTAATGGCCGGGCTTTGTATGTTCCTGTTTAGCTCTTGTACCAAACATTGTCCAAATCTATTGGATGGTCCTTTGAACGACGAAGAGAAAAAATTCTTTTTATCCTCAGCACATTCATTTCTTTATAAGAATCAATTCGGAGATACCGACTATGTATATGTGAATACGCCGGTTTATTCTGTCATGCCAATTACAGAAGATGAATGCGATCGCATCGGAAATCAGGCCATGAATCAATTGTGGCGTTTGCCTGATGGTGTTCAGTTCAATGCCTTCCTGCAGCACGATAATGGAATTGAGACATCCCGCTATCTTAGTTTAAGCCTGGGAACTCAACAGGTATTTCGTTATAACATCATCGAGAATTCTTTTATTACGATTGAAATCAATACCCAGTCATTTAAAAACACCATGGTCGATTCTACTGATGATGCCACGCTGTCTCCAGCCATTCGGAAAATCTGGTACGGGAAACATACCGGAATGCTTCGCTATGAAAAATGGAATGGGGAAATTTGGGATCGCCAGAGTGTGAATTAAACTCAATTGTATTTTTTAAGACCCCGCTTTTTTTTAAACGGGCATATTAAAACACAACATATATTAAATTGTATTTGTGACTAAAGGATTGTTATTTTGAATGCCCGCAATTTTTGGCGGATCAAATAAATAAACGATTCATGCTTGAAAATCTAACTCTTTCTAATATCCTTTTCCTGGATATTGAAACAGTCCCTCAATACCCCTCCTTTGAACAGCTTCCCGATAAGTTTAAATTGTTATGGGAGAAGAAGGCGCAGACCTTCAGATCAATCGCAGAAGACGATCCGTCTGTAAGCTATCAACGGGCAGGAATTTATGCTGAGTTCGGAAAAATTGTTTGTATCAGTTGCGGGTTTTTTACAAAAGAAAGGAAGTTCAGACTTACTTCTTTTTATAGTCATGATGAAATAGATATCCTTCGGAAATTTGCCCATGTACTTGATGATTTCTGCAACTCAAATCAAAAACAACTTTGTGCTCATAATGGAAAGGAGTTCGATTTTCCCTTTATTTCCAGACGTTTGTTAGTGCATGGAATTGATCTTCCGGATGTACTCAATACTCCCGGAAAAAAACCATGGGAAGTAAATCATCTCGACACAATGGAACTATGGAAATTCGGAGATTATAAATCTTATACTTCATTGGCTCTGCTTGCAGCAGTTTTTGATATTCCTACACCGAAAGATGATATTGATGGAAGTCAGGTTGGCGAGGTGTACTGGAAAGAAAATGATCTCGAAAGAATAAGCCGATATTGTCAGAAGGATGTGTTAACGATTGCTCAGATAATCCGGAAATTCAGACGTGAAGAATTCATTCCTGAAAATGATATTGAAATCGTTGAGCAGGAGAATGAATAAAAAAAACCGGTAATCATATTGATTACCGGTTTTTTTGAAAAACTCAACCTTTATCGATTCATACCCTCTATTGAATATTTTTATTTGATAGCTGATCTGTGAAGATTCAAAAGAGCATTCAAATTGATGGTGCGATCAACCTCATTGATGAATGTGTTAGAACGTGTGCGAGCCTGGGAATTATCATTATTGAAAACGATTGGATTGCAAGTAGTGCAAGAACGGTACTGAACTTCAGTGATTGTTGAAGCAAGTGAATTAGTTGCAGTGTATGTTTCAGATTGGTTAGCCTGGAAAGCATTGTTATTGGATGCGCTGTAAGCCTCGGATTGGTTAGCTTGGAAAGCGTTGTTATTGGATGCGTTGTAAGCTTCGGATTGGTTAGCCTGGAAAGCATTGTTATTGGATGCGCTGTAAGCTTCAGACTGATTGTTTTGGAATGACTGGTTGTTCGAAGCTGTGTATGCCTGATCAGTATTTGCAGAAGTCTGGAGTAGATCAAGCAAATGAGTGAAAGAAGAAGGATCTATTCTATACTGGCTGAATTGATTGGCTTTTTGACCTTTAGTGCTGATATTAACTAATCCATCAGTAGTGATGATTATTCTTGAAGAAGCCTCATCAGCAGTAGCTGCAATTTGTATTGCGATTAATGCCTGGTCATTATTAGCAGCGATTGCTCCATTGTCCATCTGAGAGGCTGTAGAACGAGTACGTGCATTCTCTAATGAATTGAAAGAAGAAGTTGGCTGGATGTCTTCCTTAGTGCAGCTCATCATTGTAAGAGCTATAAGAGAAGAAGCAAGGATTGAACGAAGAGAAGTGTTCATCTGGTTGTTGCGGAGGTTGAGTAGATTTTTCATGGCTGTTTATTTTAGAGGGTTATTGTTCTTGTTTGATTTCTTACTCAAAGAAACGACATCAGGGGGGTGCTTTGATACAAGCAATGCATAAGTGGCCGTTCTTTTGGATAAGTGGCAAGATTCTGATTTAAATGGTTTGATTGAAAAAGGAGATTGTTGCGGATCGCCAGAACTCAATCCTGTACACACTGCACTGTAACAGTACACAGTGCACAAGAAGGGTGAACAGTATGCTATAGTAGTACACAGTTTACCTTACTCAAGTTGGAGTATTTCGGCTGAATGAGGAGCGGGGGACAAAAAAATAATGCCGACACATTCAGGGGGTGCCGGCATTGGAGCTAGAAAAATTTCAATTTGAAAACAAGCTTTGTGTTTCAGGTTAGCGCAGTTGAAGAACTTGTTTCCTATGTTAAGCTCGCTATCTTCTTTTATAGGGTATGAAGAAGATAATTATTTATATTTATTTGTTAGCAGCTCTGTGACTGTTTAAAAGTGCATGAAGATTAATGATCCGATCAACGTCAGCTATGAAGTTGTTTGAGCGTGTACGAGCCTGAGCATCATCATTAGTGAAAACGATAGGGTTGCAAGTAGTGCAAGAACGGTATTGAACTTCAGTGATAGTAGATGCCAGAGAGTTAGTTGCAGTGTAGGCTTCAGACTGATTATTGAGGAATGCGTTCTCATTTGTTGCAGTGTAGCCTTCAGAATGAACTTTGTGTAAGTATGCATTTTTATTAGTTGCATGGTATGCTTCTGATTGATTGTTCAGGAAGGCGTTTTTGTTAGATGCTGTGTAAGCTTCGTCAGTATTGGCTGAGCTCTGGAGAAGATCAAGTAAATTAGTGAAAGAAGAAGGGTCAATTCTGTATTCGCTAAACTGATTGGCTTTTTGGCCTTTACCGTTGATATGAACCAAACCATCTGTAGTAATAATTATTCTGGCGGAAGCGTCATGGGCAGTGGCAGCAATTTGGATGGCTACTAAAGCCTGATCAGTATTGGCTGCGATAGCTCCATTATCCAATTGAGAAGCAGTTGAACGGGTGCGTGCATTTTCCAATGAACTATAAGAATCGGTTGGTTGGATATCTTCTTTCGAGCAGCTCATCATAGTCAGAGCGATCAGGGAGGAAGCAAGGATGGAACGAACTGAAGTGTTCATCTTGTTGTTGCGGAGGTTAAGAAGATTTTTCATGGCTTTCAGAATTAAAAGGTGAATTTTTTTTGTTTGAATTCTTAGTCAAAGTAACGACATCAGAGGGGGGCATTGATACCTGCAATGCATAAGTGGTCTTAAATTTGGATAATTGGTATGTTTTAAGAATAAGTGGAACTATTCAGCAATTTCTGTTTCATTAATTCGCGTGAATTCCCGGACACGGTTCAATGTTCACAACATTTAAAATCTCTTTATACCTTCCATCGGATAGCAAAATGCCTTTTTTTACATTTGTTGAGGCATGAATTGAATTTGCCTGAGTTTCAGCACGCATAATGGATCAAATCTTAGAAGTAAAGAATTTACATACAGAGTTTATCACGGAAGAAGGAAGGAATCCTGCAGTCAGCGGGGTTAGTTTTTCACTTGGTAAAGGGGAAACACTCGGAATTGTCGGTGAATCCGGTTCAGGAAAGTCTGTGACTTCGCTTTCTGTAATGAGACTGATTTCTGCTCCCGGAATAATTTCCGGTGGTGAGATTTTTTATAAGTCTAGAGAGAAAGGCCGATTAAATTTGTTGGGTCTGCAGGAAAAGGAAATGCGAACTTTTCGTGGAAATGAGATTGCGATGATTTTTCAGGAGCCGATGACTTCATTGAATCCTGTTTTTACCTGTGGAGATCAGGTTGCAGAGGCCTTAATTCTGCATAAAAAACTTTCAAAGAAAGAAGCAAAACTTCAAACCATTGCTCTTTTTGAAAAAGTTGAATTGCCGCGACCGGAACAAATGTATGCTGCTTATCCGCATCAAATCAGTGGTGGACAAAAACAAAGAGTGATGATTGCCATGGCCATGAGTTGCAGTCCACAGATTCTCATTGCCGACGAACCAACTACTGCTTTAGACGTCACCGTGCAGGCCAGAATTCTTGAACTGATGCGAAATCTGCAGACTGAAACAGGCATGGGTTTACTTTTTATCACACATGATCTGGGAGTTATAGCTGAAATAGCAAACCGGGTGATGGTGATGTATAAAGGAAAGGTAGTTGAAGAGGGGAGTGTAGAAGATATTTTTGCAAACCCTCAGCATCCGTATACAAAGGGATTGCTTGCTTGCCGACCGCCATTGACCAAAAGATTGCACACTCTTCCTACCATAAGCGATTTTATGAAGGAGGAAGCTGATGGCTCATTCACAGAAATAAAGAAAAGTTTGACGGAGGCAATTCATGCTACAGAAATTTCACCGGCAGAATCAAAAATTCGTCACGAAGCTCTTTATAAACTAAATCCGGTTTTGAGAGTGCAAAACCTGAAAACCTGGTTTCCACTTAGCAAGGGATTATTCGGACGGGTTTCAGATTATGTTAAAGCCGTTGATGATGTCAGCTTTGACGTTTACCCGGGAGAAACACTGGGACTCGTTGGTGAATCAGGTTGTGGAAAGACAACACTTGGCCGCACTATTATTCGTTTAATCGAACCTACTGGAGGAAAAGTTATTTTCAGAGATAAGGATTTTGCTTCCCTGGATGGTAGTGCCTTGCGTAAAATGCGCAAGCACATTCAAATTATTTTTCAGGATCCCTATTCTTCTCTTAACCCGCGCATGACAATCGGGAATGCGATACTGGAAACAATGACTGTTCATTCTTTGCATCCCAATAATGCAGCAAGGAAAGAAAAAGTAATGAACCTGCTTGAACGCGTTGGATTGAAGCAGGAACATTTTGACAGATACCCGCATGAATTTAGCGGCGGACAAAGACAAAGGGTTTGCATTGCACGCGCGCTTTCTCTGGAACCTGAATTTATAATTTGTGATGAATCTGTTTCAGCACTCGATGTTTCAATTCAGGCTCAGGTATTAAATTTATTAAATGAGTTGAAACGGGATTTTGGATTTACCTATATTTTTATTTCCCACGATCTTTCTGTTGTCAAATTTATGAGTGACAGAATGATTGTGATGAACAAAGGCAAAATAGAAGAAATGGGTAATCCGGATGAGATTTATGCGCAGCCTAAATCCGACTATACAAAAAGACTGATTGCCGCCATTCCGGCTTCCCAACCGGGTAAATCAATTGTAAAGAACAGGCCATCTCTTTCCTGAATAGCCTAAAAAGAAGCTTTTCTGAGTTCTAATCGGTCAAATTTTTTACCTTGCAGACCTTGACGATTCTATAGATTTATGCCTATTTCAAACTGGGCCGTGGTAATACCAATGGCTAATGAAGAACCGGATTTCAATCCATTTATTGATGCGCTTAAAGCTGCCATGGATAAAATTGGCTCCGGAGCGGCTTATCTGGTTGTTGACAATGTTTCCAAAGACAAGACTCTGGATTTGTGTAAAGACCTGTCTTCTAAAGATAGCAGGTTTATCGCAGTCTGGGCTCCGGAGAATAGAAATGTCGTAGACGCATATATTCGCGGATACAGAGAAGCCTTAAAATCCGATCACCAATTTATCATTGAAATGGATGCAGGATTATCTCATGATCCCGCAAGCCTGTCAAATTTTTTGACACCACTAACAAAAGGTGAAGTTGAATGTGTTTTTGGCAGTCGTTTCATCGAAGGTGGTTCTATGGGCGATTCTCCTGCTGAACGACAGTCACTTTCCAAAACAGGAACGATTCTGTCGACCATACTTCTCGGAACGAAGTTGAAAGACATGACTTCCGGGTATCAGGGATTCAAAAGAGAAATTGTAGAGAAATTTGCTTTCTACCCATTAAAATCCAAGGCGCATTTTTATCAAACAGAAATCAGATACTTGCTACGCAAGAGAAAATTTGTCGAGCTGCCTATTCATTACAAGGCTCCTTCTCCAAGTGTTTCCAAAAAGGCGATAAAAAATTCCATCAATGCTCTTCTCTATTATTTCTGGAGAAGGATAACATTTCGCGCACCTTCCATTTAATAATCCAATGAACAAAGCACTTGTTATTACTTCGATTGCAGCGCCCAATCCGGTTCTGAAAAAATGTGCCGAAGGCGCGAAGCAACATGATTTTCGATTTATTGTGATGGGTGATGTGATATCTCCTCCTGATTTTTATATCGACGGATGTGATTTTTACCAGATTGATGCACAGGAAAAATTACCTTTCAAGCTGTCTAAAATTCTTCCTAAAAGACACTACGGAAGAAAAAATCTTGGATATCTGGTTGCACGGAATTGTGAATTGATCATTGAAACAGACGACGATAATTTTCCACGGGATGAATTCTGGTCTCAACGAAATCGAAAAGCGGAGGCAGAAGTTCTTCATGGCAAAGGATGGTTTAATGTGTATGAGTCTTTTTCCAAGGAAAGAATATGGCCGAGAGGTTTTCCTCTGGAAAATATACAGGAAGAAAACGCAGGACAAAAGACAAGTGCACGCTTTAAACGAAATCCACTCAACAAGGTCAGCGCACTTTGTCCGATCCAGCAAGGACTTGCCGATGAAAACCCGGATGTTGATGCTGTGTATCGCATGACCATGAAACTGCCTCTCGATTTTGATAAAGAAGATTCATTGGCTCTTGGTTCAGGTACCTGGTGTCCATTCAACAGTCAAAATACTACATGGTTCAAGGAAGCATTCCCCTTAATGTATTTACCATCGTTTTGCAGCTTCAGAATGACCGACATCTGGCGCAGCTTTGTTGCTCAGCGGATTGCCTGGACTTGTGACTGGAATATTCTTTTTCATAATTCAACCGTCTGGCAAGAACGAAACGCTCATAATCTTCTCAAAGATTTTGCTGACGAGGTACCCGGTTATCTTAACAATACAAAAATATGTCAGGATCTCGAAAATTTAGATCTGAAGAATGGCACCGATAATCTCGGAGAGAACCTATTACGCTGCTACAAAATGCTCACGGAAAAAAAATATGTTGGCATGGAAGAAATGAACCTGGTTGAAGCATGGGTTCAGGATATTTTCTCTAAGTAACTAAAAGAACATGGCGGAAATTATCTGCTTCTTATTTAAGCTTAACTGAGTTTTCATGTTCAGGAATTTCAAAACCATTTTCATTCTTTTGGTGGCTGTTATTATTGCAGCTCTTGTTTATTATTCCTACAAGCGTTCAAAACCGAAAAAGCAAGAAGTCAATTCGGAAGTTAGCGTTCAGAAAGAAAATGAAAACCAAAACCTCATTACCGTTTTTCGCAAGGAATATGATCTTGAGAAATTGGATGGAATAGAGAATGCAGGTCTTGTCACCAAAGTTAAGGCTTGTTCCGGAATGCAGAGTACCGAGATGAATCCTGAAATTGAATATGGGATTAATTTACTCTTCCCTCTTGACATTATTCCCGGAGGGACAAACATAATTGAGGCAAAAATTTCAGCAGCTGTCTGGACTGAAGACGCCGGAGACGCTCAATGGGTTTTGGAAGTACGTGACCCAGATCAAAAGACTCTTTTTTGGAATTCAGTCCTCTTCACTCCCGGTAAACACGTCTGGGATACTCTTGATTTTTCATTTCAATTGCCACCGGAGTTTTTAAATCGCGCAAACAGTTTTAAATTCTATCCCTGGAACAAAAGCCTTAAGAGTATTTGGGTCGATAATATTTGTGTAAATTTCATTGGGACCGCTAAAGGCAGGAACGGAAAAAGGGTTGATTACAAAAGAGTAAATTATTTTCTGAATTATGAAGAGGAAAGTCTTCTTACAGACCAAGGTTCTCTGACTGATGAGAGGGCGAGAAGCGGAACGCATTCGACTGTAGTTAGAGGGAATAATTCTTACAGTAATTCCTTTGGCAAAATTATCAGGGAAATTTCCGATGACACTTTGAGACGTGTTTCTCTTGGTGTCTGGATTTATCCGCAACAAAGGAACCCCTCTCTGACCTTGGTGGTTACCGTGAAAAATGCTTCCGGAGAGACAGTCTTTTGGGATGGAAAATCTTCTGAGAAACTTGAATTTGCAGCCGGGGAATGGCAAAAGTTCACAGCGGAAATATTAATTCCTCCAGATAAGCGAAAATTAATCAAGTCAACTGATGAGGTAGTCGTTTATTTGTGGAATCGCAGTTCAATTAAGGTTTTTGCTGATGATTTGGAAATAGTCTATGGCGACGAATCAGCAAGACCGGGTCTTTTGCCATTTGCCGATATGAATCTTAGCAGTAGAGAAAGCTATTCTTTTGACAGGTTGCACGGCCCCTATCGAATTAATTATCTGGAAAATATTAGTCTGAATAACAAGGACTATTTAGCATCAGACGGAACAGAAAAATTCGGAAAATTATTTCCTGATGACGAAATTATTTTATTGAAATCAAAAATCGGGCAAGAGGACTTATTGCTACACCTCAGAGGAAATGCTATTGAAATGTTTCGCTGGTGTGAAAAAAATTCTGCATTTGTATTACTTGGCCGTTCGGAAAAAATGACTGCACTCAATGCCGGTACTATAATCTATGCATTTGATTCTGATGGCGATGGAAACTCTGAAGTACTCGCAATAAATGATCATAAGGGAAGTCTTATAAGTTTGTCACCCGAGTCATATACATCTTGCACTAACAATTATTCTGCTTTAACCGACAACATACTATGGGAAGGTGAAATCGATTCCAATTCCTACCATCTGGTTGATGATTTTAGTGGTGACGGAAAGGATGAGTGGTTGTCTGTTAATATGGACACCCAAACGTGGCAACTGAAAATATTTCAAAATGATCATTGGGTAGTTAAGGGCAATGGGGTTTTTCCTGCAAACAGTTTCTCAAGTACTTCGGCTATTTGCAGCGGGAATTTTATTCCTGCAAATAAGAAAACACAATTACTTCTTTCATACAGAGACAATTCTAAAAATGTAAGTGTCATTTATGAATACAATAGTACGGCTGAAAA
>Ga0154020_10006176_pt1 | contig 14041 bp, 26 predicted proteins | sample Klosneuvirus_201_FD_109709 | JGI IMG/M metagenome (GOLD analysis project Ga0154020, IMG submission 109709) | Active sludge microbial communities from wastewater, Klosterneuburg, Austria - Klosneuvirus_20160825_MG | ecosystem: Engineered > WWTP > Aerobic digester > Activated sludge | place...
CCACCTCATTACTCAACCGATCATACCTAAGAGAGGAAATGGTTGGATGATGTTATCATGAAATAACAATATATATTAAGTTTGCATTACATTTCCTTGTTGATGCCGAGTGAAGGCAGGGCGAGGTCTCCATTCACAATGACGACTCGCTTGGACCACGCCTCGCTCCACGGCACTGTGGATTGTCATTACAAGAAAGAAAGCAAGACGGAAAAGGAGGAGGAGAAGGAGATACCTCGGAAATACTGGAGCTGAGCCTTGAGGCGGTCCAGGAGATTCTCGGAGCTCTTAACACCTTCCTCTTCCACCTTCTCCTTCTCCTTCTCCTTCCCTTTCTCTTGCTTGCCTTCTTTTTCCTTTCCTGCGGACTTAGCACGCATCAAAACGAAGATGGTGCAGTCCGAGGTGAGCAGCAAATGGTGAAGGATGAAGGCTCCGAGGAATCCTGTCGCGCCCGTCAACAAGACATTCTTTGGGTTCTTCATCTAACAGTAACAATGAATATGAGAAGGTGAAGTAGCAATTGGATTGCCATCAAATTGACACCATTGCTTCGAATTCTTTGGCCTCGTATTGTGGAACAGTGAGGGTGAACGAATCGACGCCCTTGAGATCCTCCACCGCCACTGGATTCTTCTCTAGAGAAGAGAGTAGAATGTCAACAACCTCTTCGATACATTCAACACAAATCAAATGATAAGGCGGACCATCGGAGCCGACAGTAGCGGAGGGATCCACGAGGAGCTTGGTGAGCGAGTCGAGCGTCACGGCTTGACCGTTGAGCAGCGATGCCATGGCCACCTCTTTACCAAACTTATCCTACGAGACAAACCGAATCATCAATGAGAAGTGGAAATATGGAGTGAGGATGTCGAGATTGCGTTACCCTCATCAGGTTGAGAAGCTTCACGGAGCTCATTGAATCTTTGCCAATGTGGCTCAAGATGTCTTCGCCGCTTTGCACCGAGTCTACCAAATTGGTTCGATGAGTTTCCGATGACTCAAAAGAGCTCATATGGATTACCGATGCCAAGCTCGGAGGTGATGATATCTGCCAGCGAAGTGCGCACGCGGTCCTTCTCCTCGGACAGCGACTGATACATGGCATCAATCACGTCCTAGCATTCATCAACGTCGATCAGCAAGTGGAGACATCAGTGAACTATAATGAGTTTGCCTTATAGTGCTCGGCCAAGCGGCGGCGCATGGGCTTGAAACTGACGGTCATGAGGCGATTGTCAGGAGAGAACTTGATATGCTCCAAGTGTACCGCCGCTGGGAGCTCGTAAGAATGGACGCCATTCTATACGAGCGATCGCATTGGGATTCCAAACAAAACGAGAAAGGCGAATACCTTCTTTCCAATGGCAACCATGTCAGTTAGAACAGCTTTGTTCACCTGGGGTAGCGCGTAGAGCTTCGCGAGATCCGTCTCCCTACAAGAGATGGTCACTCGCGATTACTCGAAGGTATCAAAGAGAGAGCGAAAAGAATTGGCGAACGAGATGGAGTTCGAGGCGGCCCAAGCAAGGACCGCATCGGGATGAGGCACAACAATGGCGACCAGTGTGGACTCGTGGATGTCGCCGTGGACGTAGATCTGTTCCACAAACACGCTGTCTAATAAGAGACCCTCTAGAGATGAAAGGATACCTTAACAAAGAAATCCGAGAAATGCAACAACAAAAGATCACGAACCAATCCGCGAGGGCTCCACGAAGACGCCTTGGGCCATCTTGAAAATGTTCTTGCAGCGACCGATAATTCGAATCGATCCATCCTCGCGCTGAAAAAAGCGAATTGAAAAGAAAAGACAAAAAAAGTGAATAGATCATAAGAAGGTTACCATCTCTCCAACATCGCCCGTCCGGAACCAACCGTCCGCAGTGAAATTCTCAGCGGTCGATTTGGGATCTTTGTAATATCTATCGAGATCGCATCAGAAATACAATCGAGCAGAGGAAGTGAAATGAATTACCCCGAGATCATTTGCTTAGTCTTGACGACGATCTCGCCGCGAGGGTAAGGCGTGTCCGCGGTCGTGTAGCCCATGTCCTCCACGTTTTCGAGCCGAGCATTCACCGATGGGAAAAGCACCTGACCAAAGTGAAAGTCATATAAAGACCTTAAAATGTTCGCGAATCTAATGTTATTACCGCGTTGCTCGCGATCGAGCCAGCCTCTGTGGTGCCATAACCGTCAAAGACCTCGACAGCAAAGCATTCGCTGAGGAACGACCTCACCTTAGCACTCGATGCAGCGCCTCCAATGATCAGCTGCTGAATTTTCGGGCCCACGCATTTCTTAGTCTCCGCCAATATCTAAAATATATATCCATAGGCTATTCAAGACGCGACAAGTCACGATCAGTTGGTTACCGCCTTCTTGATCGGTTCGTGAAGTTCCACGGGTACGCCAACCGTCGCCTCTTTGAGGGCGGTTTTGTACTGAGAGTAGATGAAGTCGTAAACACGAGGCGGAGCACTGAGTGTGGTGATTTCCACTAACTGCATTTCATCAAAGAGCACACTCATGTCCTAAGAAAAAGGTATATGAGAAGCAGAAGCACTCAGTGCGAAAGGAAACTGCGAACGCCTGTGGAGAAGAGTTGCCGGCCACCAAAGGCAAGAGTGAGCCACGTGAGTTGCCGCTCCGTGGTGTGCGCAAGTGGATTGAACGACAATCGAACCAAAGGATTCGCCATTTTGTAGATTGGAGTGACAAAGGAATTCCATCGGCGAAAGGAGTTGATCGCACCCTGGCAATGATCGATCCGAATTGAAAAAGAAAAAGGAACCAGGGAACTGGAAAGGTGGACCTTGGGAGTGCCGGTGCTGCCGCTAGTATACAACAGCGTCATGAGCGAGTCCTCGTCGCAGCGGACCATGTGTAAATAATTTCCATTCGCCTGCACAAAAGATAGGAAGAATGGGACCACGGCAAAGCGACGAAGGAACACGAACACTACGCATAACACTCTGATAGTCGGTGAGGACTTTGATCTCTCTCGCTTGATCCGCTAAGAAGATATCCTCCTTAGTAAGCGCCTCGATTTTGATCACAGTTTTCACAGTGGGACAAGTCGGCAGCGCTTTCATCAACTACCATGTTTGGGATGAGACGCAGGGCCAATCCTGATTTAGAGCGAGATTTCATACCTGAGGAAAGAATTCGGCGCTCACAACAACCGCGTCGGTCTCTGAGTGGTTGAGGATATATTTGAGTTCTTCAAGAGCTAAATATAAAGCACAATGAGATCAACAATCAAGGAAAGTACAAATCGAAAGATGACGATAGTACTCAACGTATGAGCGAGAGGGACTGTAGGGAGGTCGAAGCAAGTGCAGGCAAAATCCGTGATTGCCCATTCTTCACAATTCCTTGCGTATATTCCCACAAATGCTCGCTAAGAAGTGGAGGGTGAGGGAATCTTTCGACAGCAATTAGCAAAAGAGAAACGAGATTTCGACCTTTTTGTTGAGAAGCGGAACGAGGCCAGAGCCCAGCGTGACCAGGTCGAACCAGACCTGCGTATAAGTCTTCCATTCGATTTCGTTTAACTAAGTATAAACATTTAATAAAAAAGAGGGCGATTCTTCTTGGACTGCGAACCAGTTGGCCGTTCACGTCGCGCTTCCTCGTCCCGAGGAATCGTCGAGGTCGGTAGTACCAGAAGGCATGCCTACGCACGACAAACATCAATCAATGCGAAGGCGTTACCATTGCAAAGAAAATCATCTTTCACTTAAAGTTAATCAACGATATAGGACGAGCAGCGAAAAGGGAAGGTGGAAATGTCTGATGTTGAATCGTCGAGGTGAACTCGTACTCGAGCGTGTCTCGAAGAGTGACACCAGCGATTGGGTCGAACGGAAGCTGCCAACGTTCTTTCTCCTCTGGAATATCTAACATAAAGAAATTATATTATTGAATAGTCGAATGTTCCTTGCGACGATGGATCGATCGGGGCAGGGAATGACATCTCGGCCGTTGCTGCGGTGAAACGACCATGCGGACGATGATTGCCCGGGAAATAATAATAAAAAATTAAATACCAATAAATAGATGGCAAACGCACTTCCTTCGAGAATTTCAGGTGGGATCTGTGCGGTGGCAGCGTCGGCGCTTGAGGTTGAGGTGGCCGAGCCGTTAGTCGCTCCTGTATCCATTGACAATCGATTCTTTCGCCAACTCAATGAAAAGGTTCCACGAACGGTGCTTCCTGACGCTCCCATAGAGACCGACCCAGAGGAATAGGAATGCAGAAGGCGCCAAGTTACAAGGCCAAACTCCGGGCCGCGCGGGTTTTAGACGCTTGCTATTAGAAGGTAATACTGCCGCCAAGTCATAATATGATGGCGCCCACGAGGGGCCAAAAAACATTGAAACAATGCAGAATTCTTCCTGAGAAGAGACTCAAGAGACCCGTTCCTCGTAACGGTCGACAAGCTGGTGCGCTCTCCTCAACCGACGGATGCCCTTCGCTTGAGCGCGACACCCAATGGCTGCCAAGGCAATGGCTCTCAATTATATGATTTATATCGTGTCATTTTCATACTTTGATTAGGTTGTTGTCAAGATGCGAACTGCGACCGTGATCCTCGCTCTCATCGTGCTTGCCTCCGTTGCCTCGTCGTTCGCCGCTCCACAGGACTCTGAGGGCGGCATCAAGTGTGCGCTTTGCCAGGAACTCGTCACCATGGTAGAGGGCCAGCTTCAGAAGAATTCGACTGAGGCGGCGGTCGATCAGGCGCTGCTCAAAGTGTGCTCGCAGCTCCATGTCACTCCTTTCTGCAACTCCACCATCCTCCCCGTCCTCAATTCGGTCTATGAGGTACCAGCCGTTCCTTCTATTTAAATTCCAAGATTAATATTCATTGTGATAATTTCCGTTTGGTTGTTATGCCTCCGCGAGGACGTTCGGGGTGCTCCTGGGTCTTTGGAATAAGACATCGACAATTCGATCCTATCTCCTCATGACGGCTGAATTTCGAGGCAGTCGCTCTCGCCTTTCTCCTTAATAATAATATTAACGAGAAATTGAGATTTTTTGATATTTTACGAATTGTTTCTGATAAATGGATTGTGTAGGACCTCGTCACCCACGAGCCCCCGGAGCACGTCTGCCAACTCGTCAAGGCTTGCGATGTACATCCTTCTTCTTCTTCTCTCCCCGTTCTTAATCAATGTAGATCAATTATTGATTTATATTTGTTTTAGGCGGCCACGGCTTCCATGAAGAGGACTAACCTCGGCTGCGCCGTTTGCCAAGCTACCATCGCCTTCATCAAGGTCCCCTTCTGACATTAGATTAGCATTTTCATTGTTTTTTATTGTTACAATTTGCTTACCTCATTCGATTGGAATGTGTTGTGGACCTTTCTATGCGACTGGCTGACCGTCTTTCGCTGCAGAACATCGTTGGCCCCAACGCAAATACCACTTCCGTGTCGACCGCTCTCGCGAGTGCTTGCGACAAGGTCCCTGGTGCGAAGCTGAGCACGATCTGTCAGTCCGTCTCGACCTTTGTCACCGCTATTACCACCGGCATTGATAAGAAGAAGTCTAATAGCGCCATCTGTATCGATATCAAGCTTTGCACTTCCTACTAACTGTCCTTGTTGAAATTTCCTCGATAAAACAATGTAGATCTTCGTTCTTCTATCCTTCTTCCTCGGATTCGATTGAGTCACTTCCATATTCGATGAGTACTCCCTTACACGGGATGGCTCGAACATCGAAGACAGCTCTGCGGCGGTTGAAGTCCTCCATCGTTTCCAGTCTGTGAAGTGCGGAAAAAGTCATTCCTTTCTGAATCAATATGAAGCTCCTCGTCGCTGCTCTCCTTGTTGTCCTCTTTGTGGCCTCGGCCTCTGCCAAGGTGTCTATTAGGCTTGAAGATCCGCCCATCTCATGTGTGCTATGCATGAATGTCGTCCAATATCTCGAGTCCGTCGTCAAGGTCAACGACACCGTCTCCCGCTTGATGGGCATCGTCGACAAGACCTGCTCCAAGTTCCACGTTGAAGATTGGTATTTTTTATTTTTAATCGAGTCCTGATTTTATGGCGTCGTCAAGCGAAAGCTGACTCCTCCTTGCGTTTAGGTGCGTGGCCAACATCGAGCCCAAGCTCGCTGCCATCCTCCCTGTACGTCCCGGTCCTTTTGATTCAATTTAAACTTTTTCTCCTATTTATTATTATTTGTGTTCATATGTTATGGGCTGGGATTCACATCGAGGAATCCTCGCTCTTTCGATGGATTTTTCCGGCAATTTGTCGTCTTTCCTCGAGGACCTCTTCCCATTCCGTCTGCAATGACTTCTTCTCTGTTTGCTGCTATTAATACATCAACACTAATAGTATCAGCGCTTATGATTGCTCTTGTAGAAGCTCGAGTCCAAGGTGAACCCCAACGTCGTCTGCCAGTCCATCCAGCTCTGCACCGCCAACGTTCGTCGTTTCTTCCTCCACCATAACTCTACTGCTCTGCTGGGTCTCTCCCGAGCATGGCGGATCTCCTTTAGCCTTCTCAGCGTCACATATTTAATGCGTTTTACGTTATAGGTGACCTTCCTCGCCATTGAGGAGGTGGAGGTGGAGGAGGAGGAGAAGGAGGACAGCGCCAAGCTCGACGTCAAGTGCGAGCTCTGCACCGCTATTGTCAGCTACGCCAAGGTTCGTTTCAGCATTTAATGATAATTACTCTGCCTCTTTCTGTTTTCTTATTGGTCGTTTGTGAATTAGAACGCTGTTGGCTCGCAGCCCACTCAGGACTCGATCAAGAAGGCGCTCGACACCGCCTGCGCCAAGATCCCCTTCGCGAAGAACCTCTGCTCGACCGTCCTTGAGCCCTTCCTCACCAACATCATCAACGGCATTATCAACAAGCAGGACCCCGCCACCATCTGCACCAAGATCCATCTCTGCAATTAAGCGCTCTCCTTTGCACCTAAAGGCTGCAGATTTAGCTTTGTTGTGATCGATGAAGTCTTTGCCGCCACCTTGTGTCGTTTTGTCACGGCCTCTTTTTTGCCATCGTCATTCAATGTTTGCAAAGAAAGCTCTGTGGGACGGGACATAACCTTAACCTACGCAACCGCTTCGACGGCTGCAGTTTGTTGGCCTTCGAATGGCTTCGATGGAGCTTTATAACTCCCCAAATTCGCCAATAATGCCCAATAATCATTCCTTTGGATAATCTTATCGACTGGGTGGGCCGTGTGCAGGATGGATCCCGGAGAGACCAAGGTCTGGGTTCCCCCTCGAGTCTCGTTTGGCCCGATCCCTGCGCCGCGCTACAATGCCACGACGTGGGTGGAGAAGGACCGCTATTTCTTTGTCTACGGTGGTATTGTCAGCGACCCCGAGCCGCACGAGCGCGACGTCGTCTACCGTCTCGACACTCGTGCGCTTTTTGTTCCGTCGTGCCCGCGACATTTGCCGTTGACTGCTGCCTGTTCCTTGGGCATCGCCCTATCGCTCGGAGAATAATTATATCAAACACCATAATATATGTAATAATATTTAAGTGGAATTTCTGGCGTGATAGCATGATTCAGCTCTTACGATTGCATCGGCTTTCGTCGACCTGTCGCCCTTGATTGAATCTGGTCGACGATGAATCACACGTTGCGGCCCCAATGGGGGTCATTTTTTCATCCTCGATAATTCGGTATTGCAGGTTCGATGACTTGGCAAGCGATCAAGACGACTGGCGAGTCCCCGGAGCTCGAGGAGCGCGCTCCGTGGCTGGCTTGCTATGGCTTGCCCGAGGGAGCTTCCACTGGCTTCGTGTTCAACCTCAAGGTGCCGCGGCTCTGTGTGGATTGGATAGTTGAATTATATTATTACAATATGTATCGAAAATGTCTTTTCTTAGCCGACCTATGCGGGCGAGGCCAAGGAGCACAACATCTCTGGCTTTCCTATTCGCTCCATTACCGCCATCGAACTCTTCATCCTCGATACGGGTGCGCCAATCACTTTTTATTATTTGCACATTATTCATATTTCATTTTTATAATGCTCTTTTTTTCTGAAAGGCACCTGGAAATGGTCCAAGGAAAAGACGACGCTCACCGCTGGCCCTTATAGCCTTCATTTGAATGGGCTCGTCTATCGCTCTGCCCTCAACGAGTGCGTCTCTCCTCGTCCCCTCCTCTTTTTCTATCGTAAATATTATAACCGTTTTTCTTTAGGTTATTTGTTGTTGGCGGTGTGGATCAGTACGGTGGAGAATTTATGAGGAACTGCTATTCTCTAAAAATGGGTAAATTCCACTCACGTCTTTTCCCCCTTCATCTTGCTCCTTGACGATCGTTTTGATAGATTCGAAACTCAGTAAATTTGATTGGGTTGTGAATTCGCTAAACACGGCCACCATGGCGCGCATTCATCACACCTTGACGGTCGATCAAGTGGTCCGCTTCGTTTTGCGGTGCAACAATCTCTTTCTGTTTGCTGAATGATATTCCAGGGCACCGTTTTCATTTCTGGCGGCAAGTACTTTCGCCTTCATGACAACACTTACACGTATGCCTTCAGCGGCATCTACAAGATCGATGGCCGTACTGACCACCAATTTGTTATTGTGTTGGAGTGTTTTCATACACTTTTTGTGCTTTGTAGATGATTCAAAGAGCTGCGTCGACTGCAAGTTCAAGTTCAATTCCGTCCTAGAGCTCGAGGGAGTCGCGACGACCTTTCATGCTGGCAAGATGTTTTTCTTTGGCGGTCAATCTCTTCGCAATTACGATCTTGTCCCGGGCTACATGAACGAGATCCAGACGCTCGACATGGGTACCTATCTATCTACCACTTCGTCCTCATTCATCGTTTCTCCTATTCATTGATTTGCGTTATTTTGTTAGCTTCTGGAAATTATCAAAGATATGTTCCGTTTCACCCGCCCATCGAGAGTCGCTCCTTTGCGTCTATGCAAGCGGTGAATGGCCATCTTGTCATCTACGGTGGAAAGAAAGAAAAGAAAGTTTTCGGGGACGTTGCGTTTGTCAAGCTCGGCGGCACGGACGATAAGTTCCCCATCGATAATAAGTACGATCACTTATCATTCTTGTATATATATATTGTGCAAGTCAATATTTCGATTTAGGAAAATGTACTTGGTGCAGCCCGTGATCAACGGCCTCCTCGAAGTGAGCGACCTGTCTGGCGTTTCTTATGTCTCTGCCATCAAGGAGGTCAAAGGCAACTACATTGGCATTCGCTTCGAAGGTATTTATCATCATGATCCACAAGGCTTCCAGGCAAGAGCTTCCTTCTTTCTTGACTCATTATTTCTATCAGGTTCTCTCGCGATTACCGATGAGTACATTCACACTCTTTACGAGGCGAAGCGGTTGCGAAGTATCCCCGATCTCACGGCGCCCAGTCTTCGCATCCATTCGGCGACGACTGTCGTTCGTAGCAACTGGCTCAACACTCCGCGCCTCACTTGGACGTGCGTGGTATTGATCTTCCCTCTTGTCGTTAAGTTCCTGATTTCTCTCCTCTTTAGCAATGACCCTGATAATTATCAAGTCGTTAGCCCGACCACTACGCCTGCCGCTGATCCTACGGCAAAGCTTGAGGCGCCTACTGAAGAAAAGGATTACGCCGCTGCCCCTTCCTCTGGATCTGCGGCTGTGGCCGCGCTTATCTCCCCTCCGAAACCGAGCGATCGCATCGAGGCCCTGAAGCAGCGTCTCCTCGAGGAGGTGACGAAACTCCGCAACAGTCAGAACAATGCGACGCCCTCGTCTGCTAATTTGGTTGTTAATGCCTCACCTTCTTCGCCCCCCAGACGCGTGGTCGAGGTTCTTACTGAACAGATCCCCTTTGACCCCGTGGTTGATCCGAATCCGGTGCCCTCAACCGCTTCGACGGCGAAGGATCTGGAGGATCTTCTCAAAGAAATCGACTCCGGTAAGGGCGATCCATCGCATGTCGTCAACATGGACGACGTGCTCGCCGCTGTCCGCAAGGAGGAAGCCAAGCAGGAGAAAAAGGAGAAGAAGGCAAAAGAGAACGAGGAGAAGAAGAGGGCTCGCGTGGGGGCAATGGCTTCTGGCAATTACGATTTAGAAGATGACTGGACAACAAGCGCCAACGACAGCGACACTGGCTCTGGCTCGGACTCGGGCTCCATGACGGCTTCGGCGAGCATGGAGACGGTGCGTCCCCAGATCCGGGCTTACAAGCCACCTCTCTCTACCAGCTCCTCCTCTGGCACCGGGATCTCTGTGCGACCTTTTTCTCTTCTTGTTGTGATTGTTAATCTGACTTCTTGTTCAGTCGGATGATGATGACGATGACGATGACGATGATGATGATGAGCAAGATGAAGAGCCCGATGACAATGACTTGTCCGTGGAGGCAAGTGCAACCGTGGAGGAAGATGAGAGCTCAATCGACTACACAAAGGCGCCTCCTCATCCTCCAGCACATCCTCAACTGCAAGTTCGTGCTGTCGCGCCCCCGCCTTCCCGTACTCGATCCCTCTCTGCCCTCTTTTTATTTTGACTCATGGAGTTTCATAGCTCCGCAAGTCGCCCCTTTCCCCGATCACAGCGTCTCCACGTTGCCCGCCTCCTTCACGTACAGTGGTCACGAGCATGAGCTTACCCTACGTGCCAGCGTCTACGATGGCATTTATTTCTGCGATCATTGCTTTGCTCAGGGAAGGGGATGGGTCTACAATTGCGCCCAATGTAAATTCGATGTGCACCCGCAGTGCTACTTGAACCTCTCGAGTTCGCATTTCTTTTCTCATGTGAAAAAATCTCTTTCTTTGTTATCTCATGGCGTGCGCTGTCCTTTAGAGAACCCCCCAGCCTCGTCTTCGATTCCCGTGCCACCTCCAGCCCCGGGCCTTGTTGTCGCGGCAGCTAAGGTGTCGACCGTTCCACGGTCGACCACTCCGATCCTCGAAGCTTTCAACAATCCGAAATTCTATCCTGATCTCAAGATTGTCCTCGCCGACAAAAGCGCGCTTCTCGTCCACAAGATCATCTTGTAGGGATTTCCGATTTGAGGTTTTTGTTGACTTTCTAGCTGATGACTTGTTTTGCAGGAGCTCCATGGGCAAGCGTGTCATTCAGAAGTTGAAGCTTGATGCCCCCGAACTATCAAAGTCCAAGGAAGATGCCAAGGGCAAAGGAAAGGGAAAAGAAAAAGAAAAAGGGAAGGAGAAAGAAACCGAAAAAGAGGCAAAGAAGGACGAGAAGAGCGAGGAGGAGAAGAAACTGACGGCCATTGAGTTCGCCGACTTTGACGCTCCTGTCTTTGAAGAGTTCCTCAAATTTGTCTATGCCGGTGCGCTCTTATTCAAACTTGTGAAAATTTGTCTTCTCTGGTGTGTTTTCATTTTTTTGGCTGATTTCACTTCTCGTTTTAGGGTCGTTTACACTCAAGACGCGCGAGCAAGCCAAGTCCATGTCGATGATCGCCTATGAGTTTCTTCTCGATCCCATTATGAACTTCTGCGAGAACTCCTTTGACTTCCCTGTCACCTTTAAGGTCTTCTTTTGTTGTTGTTTTGTGTCATTTTATGATGGTGACGTTTGTTGATTGTCGTTAGGAGGAGCCGAAGCAGTACTCGAAGCGCATCAAGAGCCTGGTGGGTAGTCCCATCGGCTCCGACATCTCTTTCGTCTTCAACAAGAAGCAGCGCCTCTGTGCTCACAAGGTCGGCCTCCTCACTTCCATCTTGTTGCTCTTATCATTCGCATTTATTTCTGACTTGCTCATCACCTCCTTTGTGTTCAACAAGGTCGACCTCATCATTTCCCTATTGTTTTATCGATTGAATTATCTGACTTCTTTTTCATCTTGGTCTCTGTTGTCTTCTTCTTCGTGTCCTCTTCATCACCTTCATCTTCTTCCTCTTCTTGGGCAGGTGTTCATCATGGCGAACTGTGAGTACTTTGCGCCGATGCTCATTGAGAATAGCAATCGCAAGTACATTGAACTCACCAAGCTTGTTCCTGTACCCCTTTTCCTTCTTCTTCAGTGGTAATGGTAAGGGGTTAGTAATCATCATAATATATTAGTTATATTATATATTATGATAGCATTAGGATATATAATGCCATAGAGAGGGACTTATAGGAACACATGATGCATCAGGGGCACTCCTCTCTGATATCTCTTATAATTTTGTGTAGGATTTGAAGCCGGATGTGCTCGTCGACTATCTCCGCCTCATTTACTCCAATTGGGATCCGCGCGTCTTCAATGTTAAGAGTTCCGGAGCGATGCTTGAACTCGCTATCGAGCTCAAGGTCCCACTTGATCTTCTCCTTTCCTCTTTCTACTTCTCCTTTCTTCTTTGTATTTCACTTTTCTCGTTCTACCTCACTCTCTTTATTCTATTTCTCCTTTCCTCTTTTATTTGTTCTGATTTGGGGGATTTTGAAGGAGCAAAGATTGTTGGCGCTCATGGCCAAGTCGAAGGCGTATGACGAGCACTCGGTCGGGAAGGTCTTTAGGTATGAGAGATCCCCGGAAATGCTCGCTCCTCCTCATTTTTTTTCTCTTTCATTTACGATCTTGTTGGTAGTGTGGCGACCAAGAAAGGCTTAGATGAGTTGGCCGTGTCGTGTCGTCAGTACATTGAGGAATACTTCTCTGTCCTCGTACGCAATGGCGACGCGCTCCGCGAGTGGCCCAAGGAGCTCGTGAAGCAGCTTGCCGACGATTTCCGTGGTACCTCTTTTTAATTGTCTTTCGATGTTTGCGTTTCCACTATCATTCACATCGATGGATTTGATAGCGGATAAGGACGACGTGTGGAACACCTTCGCCAACTGGCTCGACATTACTTGGTTCGCCTACAACCTGAAGCTAGAAGACCTCATGAAGAAGGCGCAGGTATTTCCCTCTTTTCTCTCTTGTTTTGTTTCATCTTTTTGAGGACCTCGTTCCCTTTTGTTTAGAGCAAGCTCAAGGAATTGTTGAACTATGAGAACGCTATAGCAGTGCTGGTCATGGCGCACACTGTCGGTGAAAAGGAGTTGCGCTCGAGCTGCGTCGACTACATGATTGCGTAACCGCTTCTTATGACTATCTCATCTTCTTTCGTCCAAGTAGTGATATATTGTATATGTTCTCTCAGCTTCTTCTAATTATTATCGTCTTCTCATTTTTCAAGTGGTGATATATTGTATATGTCTAGCCATGGAGTTGACGTTGAGAAGTTCCAGCGGATGAAGCAGATCCAGAGCACGCGCGGCGATCGCCCGCTGTCGTCAGTGGCGAGCATGAGCGAGAGCTTGAAAGTAGAGGTCAATCGCAAGGTCGTCGAGAAAGGTACCTATTCCCTTTCCCTTCCCTTTCTCTTATTAGCAGGTGAATGGTTTTTATTGTTTGGTGATTTGCATCTTCTTAGTCGGCAAGCTCAAGTCGGAGCGCAAATCGACTGCGAAGGTGTCGATGCTCAAGAAGAAGAATGTGCGTACCTTTCTTTCTTCTGTCATTGACCCTCCTCCTGCCTTATGTTCGCCTCCTTTCAGAGGACGTGTGTGTTGTGTAAGCGCGTAATGCGCAAGGAGGAGCTCAATACGGAGCGCCTCCCCGCTGTCTTTGGCTACGGCGCTAAGGTCCATCTTTCTTTTCTTCCTCCCTCTTCCTCCCCTTCCTCTTCTTCTTCCTCCTCCTCCCTCCTCCCCATCCTCCTCCCATTCTCTCTGATTGTGCCCTGTTGTAGGAGAAGCTCGTGTGCCTGTCGTGCTCTTCAGTTTCCCAGTTCATCGGTGTGAAAGACACCGCCAAGAAAGATTAGTTTATCTACCGCTTAGAAAACTCGTGTAATAGTACAAGAACATTAAACATTCGAATCAACTGCTAGAAGTATAACACCTTTCTACAAGATCGCATTGCAAGAAAAACGGAATCCTAAAACGGAAAGGAAAGTGGGGGTGTCATAGGAGGGTGCAGCCTCCACCGCGCTTCTTGGTCGGCGGCTGACCAGGTAATCCATTGAGGCCGATGCGGACCGCATCATCGAAGAGGGAACGCAGACCTGACGATCATTAATAAAG
>Ga0154020_10006177_pt1 | contig 14038 bp, 26 predicted proteins | sample Klosneuvirus_201_FD_109709 | JGI IMG/M metagenome (GOLD analysis project Ga0154020, IMG submission 109709) | Active sludge microbial communities from wastewater, Klosterneuburg, Austria - Klosneuvirus_20160825_MG | ecosystem: Engineered > WWTP > Aerobic digester > Activated sludge | place...
CGTGGAGAAGGCAAAGGCAGTGGCGCTCCAGTTGCGCACAAACAGCGCCGCCGTGCCCACAAATGCGTACGCTGAGTACGCCGTCATCGCTAGATTCCATATCGACGAAAACAAGAGCAGGCCAGGCAAGGGCTTGCGGCCGCGGAAGATCATGGTGCCGAGGAAAACGGCGAGCACATAAAGGGCGGGCGCCAGGACGACCGAGGCGGGCGAAGTGAAGGGGCGCGACCAGAAGTCAACATGAAGTGGCCGCCAATCGACCTTGAGCCGCTCTATGAACGCATCCAGCGCTATTAAATCCATCTTGACGCACAAGTGAATGATCGTCACGGTTTCACGCATGGGGCCACGGACATGACGGACATGCAGTCCTTCTCCAATTCTCCCGCCTTCGAACACTCTGATTTCAGTTTCCCGCTCTGTTTTACAATATGTCTCGGTCGCCTCCGGCCGGTTTCCCATAGATATTCGGTAAATTCGACATTTTCGTTTCCAGAATTAGAATATTTTGAAAGGAACCCGAGTCTGTATTCTCGCCAGCATGCCCGAGTTTCAGTGAGGCAATACAGCTGATTGTTTTTACAAAATTCCATGGAGTGTCCGAGCTATGTACGCACACGAGGACCTAGTCTCAGGAGTAACCAAGAGGTTAAATTTGACCTTGTTGATGTTGTTGTTGTTGTTGCTATTCTACCGAGACTGAGGCGGTCCCGAGCGAGGAGTTAGTACTCCCGGTACTCACAGTAGGCAATGTTTGCGTCACGGAGGTATCTTTCACGCTCCTCTTGGAAAGTTGCAGCGTGGTATCCCTGGTCGTGGAGCCTGTGCTGAAGGCGATCTTGTCACGCTGACCAGTCGCGAGTAAGTAGTAAGCGCGGAAGAGGCCGACTTGGTTGTGGTAGGTGTAGCGCTGGAGGATCATAAAGTATGCCGTCATGAAAACCACTATGATCACCATGTATAGATACGTGATTGCTATAAAAGAAACTCTTTTAATTGGTGGTGGTGGGGAAGGGGGCGGTGGGGAGCATACTTATCCAAACAGTCGGCGTTCGATCCTTGGAGAGAGACAATTCCACGAAAAGGACCACAACATATAGGAGCAAGCTCGCCAGCGACACAATCATCCAGATCGTCTTCTGGCGTACCAGGGCCAGAGTTTTGTTCTGCTTGTGTGTGTCGTGAACCCAGCTCATGACTTGATACACAAAGTAGCACGAGGTGAGGACGATGAGGAGGATCGTCAGAAGGAGGACACCGTTCGAGATGAGATAGAACGTCGAGGACAGATCCTTATCTGTCGTGACGACCGAGCCAACGGCGAAGATGGTGTAGAGCACACACATTGTAGGCATTGCAATCGCCGCCGACAAGCGGAAGATTTGGGCCGCACGGGTTTTCGAGCCGAGGTTCTTGGCCCTCACTACAAGGGTGAGCCTATGAAGGACAAGAATCAATGAGGGGATCCGAAGTGAACTTGACAAGAGTGGCGGTACCAGCCAATCACGATGAACAGGTAGCTGCAGCCAAGGGTGAGCACCGAAAACATGCCTGGGATTCTGACATGCCAGCCGCCACTTGGATCAAGATCATTCCACGCAGCGTACGTTTGATAGGCGTAAGGGTAAGCACCACCTAGATCAGAGGCATCGATCAGCATTGAAGATCATCAGCACTTGAAGAGGGACTGGCGGGGAGTACAGATCAAGTAAATGAAGAAAACGATCTTGGCAATGATTGACGGCTGCTTCCATGTTATCTTCCGATCGAACCGTAGTTCAAAGGCGATCTCTGGGATGATGAGCACCATGAAGATGACCTTTGAGAAGACATATACCTATTCGATGTGAAACTCGGTAAGGAGTTATTTGAAGAAACGAAGAGGTCGGACTGGAAATGTCCAACCCCCGACATGACGTGCCATCAAACCCGATAAATATGTATTACAAAGCTGATGTCAGCGAGGAGAGACTCAGTACTAAAGTGGTGGAGGAATAAGCAGGGACGCCAAGGGCGTCGTAATTGGTCGTCTTGCATTGGTCCAAGGGATTCCAGCTTTCATCGCAGACGCACAAAAACGTGCGATTCAAACCGTCGTAGTCCACGCCTATCACATGGATTTTAATTGGAGCTCAGAATTGTATTTCCATATGAATCTGCAAATGACGAAGCAACATGGGTATTATTATTATTCAAAGGGCACGCGAACGGGGGATCCAGAGCGGTTTGGCAACGATCGCAGTCGTTTCGCCTCATGAAAAGGCCGACCCCCCAATAATTCATTCATTATCTTGAATGGAATATTATATTGGTTACAATACTTTTTATCAGGACCGGAGACTCCGGAGGGCAGAGAACTCATCTTAACAGCCGATCGCCACACAGCTCACGAGTGAGGCGGCTTGTAAAAAACCTCAGAGACAAAAGGAAAAGGCCATTGATAGCAATTCTCGATTCAAAGACATTATTTCAAATGGAAAAAGGATGGAGCGAGGGCACAGTGGGCAGTGCCAACGGGAGCGGCTATTCGCGGGTTCCGCCCCAATTTAGGTAAAAAACCAAACTTTGTGAACCTACTTGGACTGGAAGGTCACAAGAGCCCTGTTTTCTTTATCTATTGACGCTCAGCAGAAATCAAACTATTTCCAGGGGGAGGTACATTGCCCGTGGCCGTAGCAAGGCTCTATGGCGCCTATGTTGCTCGAGTTGCACATCAGCATGATCTTCGCTAACTTGGAGCTTCGGTTGTAAGAATTTCAATGGTATTATAGGGTCCGTGACAGCACGAGCCGAGCGACGTAACGCTGCCCAGATCTGGGGAAGAATAAGTGATGAACGGGTCACTGGGCTCCGAGGGCAGAGCCAAAAATAATACCATCGCCGCTAGAGGTTCTTCGGAACCTCGGAAACCCACCGACCCAGTTCCTTGAATTCCGTTGCCCAGAACTCCGAGAGCTCAGTGTCGCCTGTCGCATTCAGCATTGAAAATTTTATATCTTAAGGATTACTATCTTATCATTTAATGAAATTTCTTTTTATCTCATTGGTCATTCAGTCCCATTCGTTCTATCGGAGCAAGCTTCGATCGGCTCGGATTCCTAGGATTCCTGCTGTTCCACCTTCAGAGTTGGCAATTTCTCCGTCTCCGAGCGACGAATACCACTTGTGAACTCTATATTGGGCTCCCACCCCTCGATAATATAATGACGAGGATATTGAAAAACCACAGGCATCTGAGGCCTGATGTTGAGTTAGGAGCCCTTCTCAATTGAATCTGATCTGACATCCCTTCGGGTCCGGTTATTTACTAATTAGGGTTGACCCGGAAGGACTTCTGGGGATCCTTTATTCCGTAATAATAGCAACAATAAGAGATTCCTGACCTTCACCTTAGCCATTACGAAGTGATGGAATGAAGGGCTTCATGGCAATGAACAGCGGCACATCCAAGTCCTGCAGTAGGATTCGTGCCGCATTCGAAAGGGCAATCTGCTGCTCCTCGCCCGTTTTTTCCGTCTTGAGAACTCGGATGCATTTGTGGATCAGTTCGCTGAGACATTTCCTCGAGTCGTTCTTGAACAATTGCAAGTCGGCAGAAGTGGCGACAAAGGACGGCGCCTCGAAGAAGGGTTGCTGAGCATTGAGCAAGAGAAGGACCAAGTTGGAGAAAGAGAGGTCTCGATCGCGTTTCTCCTCCCAGGCGAAGACCTTGGAGAGGAGGGTCTTCGTCTCGGCGCTGATGACGATGCTGCACACCACGAAAACCGCCTCTGACCGGACTCCAGGTGGAAAGGGATGGGAGAGGAAAGCTCCAAGAGTCGAAGGGTCGAGGAAGATGAAGACCTCGACCAGCTTGTCGAAGAGGTACAGCAACAAGTTGCTGCTGCGAGAAGCGGGATGGACGCTTATCTCCTTTGCAAGCTCCACAATGTTCGACACTGCAATCACCACGATTGTGGAGTGGATCTGAGAGAGAAAGGTCAGGACGAGTATGTCAAACGAAAGTCAACCACCCTGGTGCCTTGCGAAGCTGGGCGACGTTGGACGGATCGGTCGTAGAAAAGAATCGAACGAATCTCGAAACAATGCCGTCGCTGAAACGGAGGAGAGCCGCGTCAACATCGTCATCGCCTTTATCATTCGTGTTGGCGAGGGCTCGTAGACTTGTCTCCAGCTGCTTAATCGTTGACAGTATTGCTGCCGAGCAAGAGTGCAATAGGAACTTGACGGAAAGGTCAATGTCCAGCATCGCATCAAGAACCAACAAAGGTTCCGCCTCTCTACACAACTCAAGCATAAACATGGAATAAGTAGAAATAATTAGCATGTTGGAATGGCATACGATGGGGACAGGAAAGAGTCGGAGAGGGAAGAAAGGCGCCTCAGCGGCGCAACGGCAATATCGCAAATAGATTCTCTCCCGCATTCGCCGACGCCTACAAAATTACTATCATTTCATCGGAAGCAAAGAGGGGAATGACTGTGTTAACCTGCAACTCGTTCGGCGAAGGCGAATGTTATCGCAGGATTCCTCGCCCAGAAACGCTGTCATGAACGAAGAAAGGTCAGACTCGAAGGACAGGTGAGCTATATCCGTAGAACGAACCTCGAAGACTTGGGCGATAGAGGATCCGCCATCGTCCATTGCATCGCCGTTGTCCGTTTTGCCAAAGAATGAAGAGGAAGAGGAGATGGAGGAGGAACTCGTGGAGGTGAGGAAGCCACGGAAGAGAAAGTCGGCGCCAATAAAATCGAGAGCAAAACTGCTCTCGCCCAGGTCGTTCAAGAATGCTTCCACTTGCTTCAACGAGCTGCAATCACATCAATCAACCAAAACAAAGAAAATGAAAGAAGTATACTCAATCAACAACGGGAAAGAAGAGAATACCTATGCGTCAGAGAAGGGCCCAACGACCATAAGAACCTTGGAGGGAGAAAGTGAAAGAGCCTCGACAGCTTGCCCACCTCCACTTGGAACTCTCCATTTGATTTAATAGCCTTTTCCAGGAAACGCAATTTCAGGCGGTCAAAATTGGAGGAAAGGAACTGATGTATCGGGTTCATTGAATTTGGAGGGAGGTCTGTGAGAAAATGGGCGAAGATGGACTTCAACGAAAACTTCGCATCGGAAAAAAGAGACGCGAGAGAAGCGGGAACAGCGGTCGTGGTGGCCGAGGAGGAGGAGGAGGCGGAGGGGGAGGAGGAGGGGGATGATGAGGGGGGAGAAGAGGAGATAACGATATCGAAACTCTTTTCCAGAAAGAGAGTGAGATCGTTGTGGAAATGATGAGGAAGGATGGAGGAGAGGATCTCTTGGAGAACAAGCTCCGTGAGGTCAAGCTCGGATCGCTCGCTTCGCAAGAAGGCGGAAACGAATTCGAGGAATTGTGGAAGCGGGAGATTCGATGTCGAGGAACGCGAAAAGAGCTTAAGAGAACTCGACACGAGAACGGGCGAAAGGAGGAGGTGGAGAGAGGCGAATGAGGAGGCTACTGGGTCAGAGGAAGGAACCAGTCGGGGTGTGGCGAGTATCTTGTCGAGCAGCCTCATCTTGGCGATGCTGCTTGCTGGAAAGTAGCCAATATCTCCTAATCAAGCAAGAAAGTCAAACACAAATTCTCGAATTATATGGAATGACGATCACGAAACGAACCATCGCCTCTCCCAGGAGGGAGTTCTGGGTGATGTAGGAAGGAGGGGAAGCCCGCCTCGACGGTTGTATTCGGGTTCGCCGTCCAGAGAGGGCATAAGCAGTTCATGTTCCTCCAATATCTCTCCAAAAAGTTCACGGAGAACTCGACATCGGAGCGGCGAGCAAATGGGAGCGCTGCGAGGAGAGAGTCGACAAACTCGATCGCTTTGGTATGGTCTCGAGGCGCCTCCTCCTCCTTCTCACTCTCCAGTTCCTAAAAAGCCAAAGGATTCATCGCAACAATGGAGATAATGAAGAAGATTTGAAGAGACAAGTACGTTTGGATTCTTTGGTTTGGTGAGGTCGATCTCCATGACAGAGCGAGAGAGCATTTTGGACAGGGGGAACTTGGTGGGAAGCTGGGCCTTGAGGTCGCGAAGGAGTCGGTTGGGACCTAAGTGCCCGCCTTCAAACTCCGACAGCGCCACAAAGACACTCAGAACGATCACAGTGAGCGAATCTGTCCGCCCTTCGTCATTCGGAGTACCTGAAACTCAAAATCAAACGCAAGGCAATAACAGAGTGATAAAAACCAAGGTACTGCCAGAGGGGAAGAGTTTGAGGAGGATGAGTTTGATCGGCTCGAGAAGAGCTGCGAGATGGCGAGCGATCACTGAACGCGCAAAGAGCAATGGCCACTGCCACGCCCGCGGCACCGACCCGCCCTGCTTCACTTTTTCTGCCACCTGAAACATATCTTAAATTTCATAATCACTGGAACGATCCACGAAACAGGGGAGATACAGCATCAAAAGCTTGTCGAGGATTCATCTCGGCCAGGCCGACGAGGTAGAACTTCACGAGCCGATTCGCATTCGAAGCATGGAGCTAATAGAATTCACCATGACGAGATTGAACATGATCATGAGAACAGACGATCACGGCGGCATCACGGACGTTGGAGAAGCACGAGAGAGCAAGGGTGAGGAAGAGGGTGGGGGGTGAGGGTGAGGGGAGGGTGAGAGGAGAAATCACCTTATGCTCGCTGGCGCGAAGGCTCTCAGGAGCATTGACGAAGCGATCGCTCATGGCGTCGAGGATGGCGCTCACCTTGGCAAATGCTTTGACCAGTTTCGACTCATAGTGTTTCGCTACATCATTCATTCCAGTCAATGTTAATCCGAAATATGACGATGAATATTGGGGATATGAGAAATAGTACAGGTAACATTCGCCAAGAGGGGAAGGCAGGCCTTGAGGGCATCCTCGAGCATCGTATTGAGCTGCCCAAACGAGTAAGTAGCCTTCTGAGATGCTTGGAAGCCACCTAGACAGAAATTTTCACAAATAATATTTCGAAATCAAAAAGCGAGTAAGATGGGGAGGAGAAGGACCCCCGAGGCTGGTGGATGCGTTCACCTGTGAAGAGCCACTCGAGTCCAGCTGACGAGCGCGCTCTTCGAGATACTCTCGCAACTCCCTCTCGAATTTGGCGCGAAGTGACTCTGGCCAATCACACATGAGATAAATGAGAGATGTGTCAGCACTTGAAAAAAGAGAGAAGCGTATATCACCTGAGATCCACTTTTTTGCCACGAGGGCACGAATGAGGCCGCGGTGAGGTCCGCTCTCGTCGACGAGGGAGAGGCGAGGGCGGAGGAGGTGAGGGAGGAAGGCATCCAGGAAGAAGCCTTGGCGGAAAAATCGCTCTTGAGAGATCTCATCGGGGACCGTCGGATTCCTATAACAACTTAGCGTAACCAATTTACGTGAATACTGATATATCAGAAATGCCTCGCATAACAATCGGCGATGATAAGCGATGATTAAAGAACCAAGGAGATACCCTTGGAACTGTTCGAGAGCGCGGGCGAGGAGAGCCTCACACTTGCTCTCAATTTGGGATAAGGTCGGTTTCTTTTTTGAAGCACCGGAGAGCTTCGGTTTCAATCCAGAAATTCCGCTTAAGAGAGAGCTAGAGCCGAACTCAGAAACCTCGAGGAGTTTCGACTTGGCAGCGCTGATGAACTCTCCTCGAGTCTCTGGCTTCACTTTCACCAACTTATTCGCCACCGCGATTGAAAGCTGACAATGAGAATTTCAAAAAGAGATGAAATTCCCATCAAATCGTATTTTGCGTTACCTTGATCTCATCGAGGGAGGAGTGGACGAGGTGGAACCCAAAGGCCTTCACCAGCATCGTCTGCGCCTGCTTGGACGACAGCTCGAGGTCGCCCGCGAACCATTTCTCATCAATTTAATGATATTTAGAAACTAAATCGATGAAATGACATATCGATGGAATGAACCTCGAGGAGGAGCTGATAGGGCGGCAAGAAGGCCTCATCTGATTCGAAGTGAGCGGCAACGATCGTGCGGATCATGCTGAGCAGCTCTGAAAGTGAGCGAGATGATCAAGCAATGAGGTTTTCAGACACTTTGTATTTGAAAAGCAATCATACCACGAAAGCGATCACGCTCCTTATCGGCGACAGCTCGCTAAGCCAAGACAAGTCAGAGCGGTTCATTGGGAAACTGAAATGGGGAATACCTCCAGGTGAATCATTAGCCGATCGAGTACGCCCTCAGTGAACTTATTCGGATAAATGAGTCTCTACAACAAATCGTGATATCAATGAAGATCACAAGGATCAGAAAACAACTGCGGTACTCTGATTTTGATGAGCTCGGTGATGGGCAAAGCGACGCGCGCAGCGGAAGTGTCGGCAAAGCGAAGAATGGGCGCGAACATGTCGAGGAAGAACTCCTCCGTCGAAACGATGCGAAATTCGCTTGTAAGCATTCGAGAGCTTTTCAAGTCCTTCTCCAAATCTGATAACGATCGAATGATCGCCTTAATCTCGGTCTCGTAGGAGGGGAAAGAGGACGGGTTAGAGGGGGATGTATCCGAGTCGATCGACTTCCCTACCATCTCAGGAACACTCTTCGACTTTCTCAGAGTACACCATATTGAAATTCCATTTTCGCCGTTTTGTGGAGGTTCAATTTGATTTGGATTCAGAGTTTGCTGTTGCAAGGTATTCACAGGGTCGAGAGAGAGTGTTGACAGGGTTCGCTTGAGGAGGGAGAGGACGATCTTGGCTGAGAGTCCTGTCGTCGCCTTAACCCTTAACTCCTCACAAAGAGATGATATATTATTTGCTCTATATATAACAGTATTAGGGGAAGACAGAAGAAGCAAGGGAAAGACCGAATAGAGCGAGGGAACCTTGTCGGCGATGGAAGAGAAAGGAGGGAGGAGAGAAGGGCAAAGGGAACGTTGAAGGCGAGGTCGGTCTCGCTTGCTCCCTCCACGGCGCCCTCACATGCCATATCGAATAACTTGGCTAACAATCCTAAGGAAGCAGAGGCAACATTTTGAATCACAGTAGAGAGACAGCTGTCCGCGAAGAAGGGGTTGGTCGCACGAAAGAACTGTGCCTGTGCGGTGACCATAAGATCGAGGAGGGTTCGTGCCAGGGGCAGAAGCGCCTCCTCTGCCATCGCATCCAAAAATTCGCTAAATTACCGATAAGATATTTTCAGCGCTGCAAAGCAGAAAAGGGAGAGGACCTCATTGTGAAGAGCTCAGTCTCAAAGGCGAGGTGGAAGAAGATCTCGCCTCGGAGAAAAGCGTCCTCCGTTCGTCTGTCATCAGCAAATAGCGATCGGCCATCATGGGTATTGGGATGGTGACCGAGCTGACCGAGCATCTCTTCGAGGAAGGCGCCGCGACGGAAGGAGAGGGAGTGGAGCGCCGCTCTGGCTCGTGCAGTCACAGCGCGAACCTGAGCCATCAAGGTGCTCTTATCAAATCCCTATAAAAAGAAACATCCACATTGTGAAAGGAAAGGAGAAGAAAAAGGAGCGTCGGACCTCAAGAAACGACTTGGCATTGAGGTCGAGGAGGAGCCGAACGAAATGAGCGGCATCTTCCATGGCGCCTAAAACAACTTCATCAAGTTTTAATACACCAAAAATAATGATACACCGAAAATACGATCGATGTGAGGCAGGAAGGGGGGAGGGGAAAGAAAGCGAGGGAAGGGAGACCAGCAGCAGTGTGTCGTCGAGGCTCGTCGAGCTTGACCGAAGCGAACAGGTCGAGGAAGCGCTCACGGACGCTGGAAGGCACCAGGTCGTCTCCAGAGTCATCTATGTGATAAACATTATAATAAAGCTAGTAAAAAATGAATTTCGATTGTCAAGCAGAGGGCGAGGTCTGCATATGAACGGCGGGAAACCTTGGGCAATGCCTCCTCGAGAGCCACCGTCGCTGGCATTCGTTCTCCGCCGATCCTAGTCATATAAAATTAATAAATATTAAAAATTATCAGTGGGAAACATTATTACAGAGCCAGATACGCTGGCGCGAACCTTGTCTCCGACACCGTCCTCGGCTCGGCTCCTCTTCATCGAGCGCAGTTGATACGGAGCGATATAAAAAATAAATATCGAAATTAGATAAATGAATGCGGGACCATGATGCAGCCTACTAACCCTCGACGAGTGGTGTCTTTACCGGATTGACGGTTTTCCAAGAAGCGAGCAAAGATTCGCCTGATATGAATCGTGGTGCTTAGTGAATCTATCATGCAGTCTCAGAGAGAAGGAACAACTGGGCATGCATGACTCGACTAAGGGGACGAACGCTCTCAAGGACTCTCCCAAACAGTGATCAGAGGTGTATTGAAAGGAGTTGGCTACAACGTTGTGAGGTTATTGGCTTTTGCAAGAGCGGCAATGAAGGAGGCAATCTCGGCCTGCGAATCAAGCGGCGAATCGGATTCCTTCACTCCGAGTGGGTTCACGTTGACCGCCAGCGATTGGAGCTTCGTGAGTTTGGCAAGAGGAAGGAGATCTTTGGCAGTGAAAGCATTTCGAGAGAGGGAGAGCTTTTCTAGTGACGAAAGTGAGGTGAAGGTGGAAGGGAGAGAGGTGAGGGTGTTGCGCGAGAGGAAGAGCTCGCGGAGGTTGCTCAGCTTGGAAATGTCATCGGGTAATGAACTCAGCTTATTTCCACTTAAGGACAATTTCCTAGAAGAAATATCAGACATCTCAAAACTCAACGATGATCTCATTTGATAGGAATGTTACCATAGATTGGTGAGGAGAAAGAGTTCGGGAGGGACGGAGGAAAGGGCATTGTTGGTGAGTGTGAGGACTTCGAGGCATGAGGAGAGATTGGAAATGGTGGCGGGAATCGAGTCGATCGCATTGTCATCAAGATGGACGATGCGGAGATAGCTCCTCTGATTCAGGATGAGGAAGGGAGGGAACTGTTTGAGCGATTGGCCGACAAGGGAGAGCTGACCACCATAGGTGGGACTCATGTCGACATGGTAAAAGCGCAGCAGCTTCTCATTGATCTCCTTGGCGAGCTCCGCCTTGCATCCTCCCTAATCATTTCAAATCAAATGATAAACTATCCAATATAAGGGGAAAACAGCATCGAACATTGAAATCAAGTTCAACGATGCGGAAGGAGACAGTGGTGAGCTCCTGAGGGCGATCGAGGGAGAGACTCGTGAGTAGCTCGTATGTCGTCGATCCCCAATGCGACGACTCATCTTTGCGATGAGTTATCGCCACCTTCATCATTCAAATATATTATTTAAACATAATTCGAAATTTGGGATAGGAAGCCAAGGGGGTCATGCCTTTTTGCCCAAGAATCTGATCTTGATCAAGTGAGCGACATTATTAAGAATATTTGTGATTCCTAAGAAATCGAAAATATGAACATATGTCAAAGAAATAGCAAATGGCAAGGAATGCGAGGCAGTGGAGGGAGGCGGACCTAGGTTGGCCTGAATGACGGTTGAGGGAGGCGCAAAGTGGCCCTGTGTGCACGACCGCAGAATATACGACAACGGATGTTTCTACAAACAAATAACATACAAAAATAGTATTAATACATTTTTGCGCGATTTGTCAAGTCCGAAAGTGAAATTGCAGGAACGCACCTCGCCAATCTTCTCGTCAATAAATGAGGAGGTGAAGATCTGCAGATCCGTGGCGCCTTTGAAATACGCATCGAATTCGCTAGAGATCGTTTTGTACATCTATACGATATAATGTTATTATAAAATACTATTTAGAGAGAGAACACGGCACGCCTCTGCTCCACTCACTTGGCGAAATATCGCCAATATCGTTGACGGAGTGGCGATCAACAAATGAGGAAAATTATATAAAATCTAAAAATATCACGAAAGTCATACGGCACTGTCCTTGCCCTCAAGAAGCTCCTGCAGGGCGAGGAGGACGGCCTTCATGGCCGCCAGACGGTCAGAGCCATAGCTCGCGGCGAGGACAGTGGCGCCATCGCTGCCGATCACCGTCACCTTCGTCGCCAATCGCGGCAGATCTATTTGAATCCAAAATCATTCCAAAAATAAACCACAACAGAATGAAATAAAATAAAGGAGCTTTTGAGGAGAGCTGAGAAGTCCTCTTCAGCGCGAAACGACGAGCTCCGACGTCGAGCTCGACCAATGGCAACGACACGGTGATGGCGCCGTCTCGCAACAAACCCCCTCATTTTGTCATAAATAAATAGGATTTGACAGTACAGAATATTTTAGCCAGGGGGAGGAGTGCCTTTGCCGAGCTGGCCGCAGATGGTGCGGAAGGGGCGCTTCCACTTGTCGCTCACCTCGGTCTCGACCTGCGCTAACGTCAGCGCCGTCACGTCCACTGCCGCCGAAGCCATGCCCTGGAGATTGCCGCTTGAACTAGACGATGGGCTTTTCGTGCCCGCCGAAGAGGACGCCTCAACACGCCGCTCCTTAGACATCGCGCTCTTGTCTATAATATACTGGGTATGATTGGCGGTTGGCCGCAAAGCAATCTGAGCAACGAAGTTCCCAGTTCTCCAAACGCTACCACTTCACCTTCTTTTGACTCACGAGGAATAGATGACGATACAGACTTTCTATTTATCTCTAGTAACGCGATCAAGTTACTTGGAGTCCTCGATCCACTGGTGGAGGATCTGCTGGATCTGGGTCTGGGCAGGCTTGAGGCCCTTGGGATCGCCTTTCTGAGCTGGAGTCATGTCCTGGCAGTGCGAGGTGCCTACAAGATGATAACAAAATTAGCTGGCGTTTCAGGGTGAGAGAGATGGAGATGGATAGTACCAGGGATGTAAACGACGGGCATGTTGGGATTAGCGGAGCGAGTGATGGAGAGGGAGTGCCACGGGTCGACGCTGCCGTTCACTAACACAACGCTTCCCATCAAATAATGCAGAAAGGAGGGAAACCAACGCTGATAGAGATAGAGGGGACGAACCGAAGCAGACACGAGAGCCCTCGGGATTCTGAGCGCCGTAGTAGGTATTCTAAATGAACGTATCAGCGAGATGTTGACCGTGAGCGCGAGATGCCATGAAAGAGTACGGTCTCGTTGATGCGAGGAAGGTCAGTGAAGCCATAGACGTCGCGGCAGATGTCCGTGTAGAACTGGAGAGGAATGAGATCGCCGAAGGGCTGATCGTCGCTGTCGGTCGTCTGGAAGTAACCGAACTCAGCGCAGGTCTGATAGGTCCACTGTCTCTGACCGGCACCTTGAGCGTTCGGATCGGCCGTAACGTTCTGGAGCTGAGAGATCATGGTGGCGTAGGTGATGTCGAGGCAGGGTACTTGGGGCGATGGGGTGAAGAATAGCGAGTACACCTTGGCGTACCTCTCGAGGGGCGTGCCTCCAAGCAACAATAAAAAGCTACTCATATATATTTAGAGGGGAAAGAGGGGATTGGTACCAACGGTGCCGTCGTTCATGATGGAGCAGAGCTTGGTGACGGTCGGCTGGCCAGGGATCTGACCGTTGTACTGCACAGTGCCCATGAAGTTGCCCACAATGTCAGAGACAAAGTTAGCGACATCGTGCCACTCACTCTGAAATGGAAAGATCTTCAGAAAATGACAATCAAAACCACTGCAAGGGAATGAGAAAGTACGGGGGCAGAGCAGAGCTGGAAGAGCTCCTTGACCTCCTGCTGGCCAGACGAGTTGGTGAGCAGGTCCTGGAGGGCAGCCGAGGCAAGGCGAACATTCGCATCGCAGGCAACGCCGCCAATCTTGTCGAGCGACTGCAAACACGGGACACTTAGCACCATTAGACGGGTCATTACGGTCGAGAAGAGAGAAAAGTATGAGCACTTGTGGAAACACTCCAGACGAAAAATATCCGACAAAGTTATCACAATCAAAGTAAGATCGTATTGAGGAGATGGACGGGGCACCTCGTCGACAACATCCAGGTAAGAGATCATGTCGAGGACAGCGAGAACGGGCGCCGAGCTGGCGATCGATGCCGTCGTGATGTGGCCGTACTTGAGCCTAGCGGGCACATGTAAGCAAAATTCGTCACTTCAGAAATGACTCACGCAATGCATTCCCC
>Ga0154020_10006178_pt1 | contig 14038 bp, 15 predicted proteins | sample Klosneuvirus_201_FD_109709 | JGI IMG/M metagenome (GOLD analysis project Ga0154020, IMG submission 109709) | Active sludge microbial communities from wastewater, Klosterneuburg, Austria - Klosneuvirus_20160825_MG | ecosystem: Engineered > WWTP > Aerobic digester > Activated sludge | place...
CGTTTACCATCCACGGCACTCAGTGTCTGACCACAGCAGGTCTTAGGATAGAAGCTATCCAACAGCTGATCGGTCAGTGCTGTATAGTAAGGCTTGTCAACCTGTACCAACCTACCCTGTTTGGGTGATTGAAATGTGGTTTGCGAGGACTGTCCTTGGAAAATTTTGGGCACAAATATTTCCCCTCAATACGGCAGTGGGCCGGGTTGGGGCCAGTCGAGCAGATATGAGCTAACCGTATGGAAATCAAGAAAAGCACATCCGGCCCCGTTGTAATACTCGAACTCATCGGTGATATGGGTTTATACAATATCGCTCCTTTCAAGGCAATGCTCGAAGAGCTGCGGCAGAACGGTAACCTGAAGATTGTTGTGAATCTGTCAAAAGTCACCGGCATCGATTCGATCACGATTGGTCTGTTTATCCTCGAAACCACACGCTTTGAAACTTCGCGCGGGGCGCTCAAATTGTCAGCGCTATCGGCGAGCGTGCTCAAATCTTTTCAAATCATCAATGTATTTTCGATGCTCGACATTTACGAAAACGACGCGCAGGCGCTGGCTTCATTTTCAGCAACGCCGCAATAGTCTGAGAAGATTTTTTTATATCCGGGTCGTGCGTCGCGGCTGGCGTGGGTCGACTGCAAACGGTGACAACCTATATGCCCGCCTGCCGCTTTGAGCATTTCACCCTCGAATTTGACGCCGACGCAAACGCGGTACTAAAAAGCACGGCGGCGCAGTTCGCCGGTGAAATAAAAGACATTCGGGCGCACCGGCAGACACGCCAGCTCACCGTCGAATACCGTGGAATCCGCGGCATTGAAGTGGCGATGGGCGGCGATGAGTTCCGCGGCAAACAACTCCATCAGAAAACTTATGGCGTCTCTTTCAGACCCGACGTGCGTATCTTAAACAGCAACGGTGACCTGCTTTTGCCAAAAGATCCGCACGGCACGGCACTGACGCGGGTGACATACTGGCATATCGATGAGGCGGATTTGCTCAGCCTCGCGTTCATGCGTAACAAGGCAGACCGGCAACTTTTCATCCAGGGCTGCAAAGACCCCGAGCTTTTGCTGTGTATGGCAACCGCGAATGCCACAGGTGATAACCATCTCTCGTCTGCGGCCTATGAACGCGCGCTTGAATTACAGGAGAAACATCCGGCGCACGATGCTGAAACAAAAGCCCGGTTTATCGAATATATTGCGGCTGAAACGCAAAAAGGCAACCGGGCGCTTGCCGAGCGGGCCATCGCCGATTACCGCCGCGTCGACCGCACGGGCGAAGCGGCGCTGTCGCTCGCAACGCTCATGCACGAGCTGGGGCGTGACCGTGCACAAATCTCTTCAGTTCTGGACGAAGCGGTGCCGCGATTGATTAAGCGTAAACCGCGCAAATTTTCGCTGCGCTTGGGGGCGATTCTCGATTTTGTCATGGCTGAAAAACTGGCCACACCTTCGCCGGTGCAACTGCTTTGGCAGGCCTATCTCGCCGCTTCTGCCGAACGCGAGGTGACGCTTTTGCGTAAAATTTTTCTGCAGGCAAAAGTTCTGAAAGCCGACCGCGAAACTCTCGAAATGATCTACAAAACCTGGCGCGGCTTTCAGCGTTCAGATCCAGGCAACGAACGGCAGAAAAAAATTACCGCACCGAAATGGCTAAGCGCCCCGAATGCCGCGCTCGAAGACGAGACGACTAGATAAACTTACTCTTAGCCACGCCTTCGTCGAACTCGCCATAACCCGCGTAGTCGAGCAGATCATAGAGCTCTTGCCGGGTCTGCATGTTCTTCACTTCGGCCTCTTGCGAGCCGTCGTTTTTGATTGCGGTAAACACGCGTTCGACCGCCTTCATCTGTGAGCGCAGCGATGTCACCGGATAGATCACAATTTTGTAGCCCCAAGCTTCTAGGTCTTTGGCTTTGAAATAAGGGGTTTTACCGAACTCGGTCATGTTCGCCAGCAGCGGTACTTTCACTTCGGCAGCAAACTGTTTGAATTCGGCTTCGGTTTTGAGCGCCTCGGGGAAAATTGCGTCGGCGCCGGCGTTGACATACATCTTCGCGCGCTTGATCGCCTCTTCGATGCCATACATTGCATGCGCGTCGGTGCGCGCGAGCAACATCAGTTTGTTGCGCGTTCGGGCAAAAGCTTCAATCTTGCGGCACATTTCGTCGCCGGTCACGAGTTCTTTGCCTTCGAGGTGACCGCATTTTTTCGGCAATTTCTGGTCTTCCATCTGCACCATCGCAGCACCGGCGCCTTCCATTTCGAGCACCATGCGCGGAATATGCACCACTTCACCGAAACCGGTATCGACATCGACGAGAATCGGCAGGTTGGTCGCCTGGTAAAGGCCGCGTACATAGTCAGCAAGTTCAGTCACTGTGAAGTAACCGATGTCGGGCATACCGCGCGACGCGGAAAATGCTGCGCCTGAAATGTACAGGGCTTTGAAGCCAAGTTGCTTCGCCATCAGACCGGTGAGCACATCGTGCGCTCCGGGAGTCTGGATGATTTCTTTGCCTGCAAGCAGGGCTTTCATCCGCTGAGGGGCATCGTATTCACGTTTGTCAAACATCCATGGCATACGGCAAAGGGGGGGATTGAGACACGTTGAAAAGGAATTTGCAGCCCATAAGGCGAACCGGTGCTTGCCGCACCGTTTCACCTTATGGACATATTAGATTATTTGAAAGACTCCCCATCGCCCGCGTGGGCCGCGGAAAACGCTGCCGCGATGCTCATGGCAGCAGGTTTCAGCGATGCCACGGGAAAGCCCATCGTGGCTGGCAGCAGCATCTATCTACGTCCCCATTCTGGTATGGTGATTGCTGCGCGCCTGCCAGCCAAGGCAGAAGCGGCAGAACTAAAATTCCGCATCATTGGTGCGCACACCGATTCGCCGCACCTCAGGCTCAAGCCCAATGCCGGGATACAAAAAGACGATCTAACGCTGCTCGCCAGTGAAATCTATGGCGGCGCACTGCTCTACACCTGGTTCGACCGCGAACTCGGCATCGCCGGCGAAGTCTATTATAAAGAAGCCGGCGTCGTGAAGAGTAAGCTCGTTAAGACGGCGACCCCTGTGGCGATCGTGCCTTCGCTGGCGATTCACCTGCAGCGTGGCGTCAACGAAGACGGTTTTGCGCCGGCAAAGTCTGAAGGCCTCAATGCACTGTTCGCGCAGGGCGCCGACGCGGGGGCATTTTCCCGCTGGCTGTGCGACGAAGCGAAAATCTCTGCAGACTTGCTGCTGAGCTACGACCTGTCTTTATTTGATCTGACAGCCCCCACGCGCGCGGGACTCAACCACGAATTTCTCCACTCTGCGCGGCTCGATAATCTCGTGAGCTGCCACGCGGCGCTGAGTGCCCTCGCTGCCGGTGAAGCCAAAGACACAATACAGATCGCGGCGCTGTTTGACCATGAAGAGATTGGCAGCGTCTCAGAGGGTGGTGCCGAGAGTGGTATCACGGAAAACCTGTTGCGCGAAATATTCGTCGCCTGCTCAGACTCAGACAGTGACTACCGCAACGCCATCGGTCGCGGCGTCTTTTTGTCGGCCGATATGGCGCACGGTGTACATCCTCACTACGCTGACAAACACGACACAGTGAAAGACAACCGGCCACGCCTCGGCGGCGGCGTCACAGTGAAGATCAACCAGAACCGGCGCTACGCAACATCGGCAGCAACGCTGGCGTTGTTTAACGACATCTGCCGCACGCACGAGCTGCCGCACCAGACATATACGCACCGCAATGATTTACACTGCGGCAGCACGATCGGCCCAGCGGTCAGCGCGAGACTCGGCATACCAACTCTCGATGTCGGTGTCGCGATGCTGGGCATGCACTCGGTTCGCGAGACATGTGTTTTCTCGGATATCGAGCATTATACGCGATTCATGGAGAGGTTTCTATGGAACACCTGACCAACTACCTTGCCTGGCTGATCGGCGGATCCATTCTCGTTCTGCTCGAATTTTTCGTACCAGGACTCGTCGTGATTTTTCTGGGCGGAGGCGCACTGGCAACGTCGGCTCTGTTATTTCTGGGATATATCCGCGATCCATGGCTTGCGATCGGCTGTTTTACGCTCAGTTCGATTCTGATGCTGGCGACGCTGCGCAAGATGGTATTACGGTTTTATCCTTCGGTCAGCGAAAAAGTCGAGACAGATGAAGAAGTGCTGATTGTGGGTAAACGCGCCGAAGTAATTTCCCCCCTGACTGATCATGACTATTCGGGGCGCGTAAAATATTCGGGTACAACATGGCCGGCACGCAGCGAGGCCGGCGAGATCCCGGCGGGATGCACTGTCGTAATCACGGGTCAGGATAACATCAACTTGACATGCCGCCTGCCCTGAGTATCCAGCCCCATGGGAAATTTTATCACCATTCTGATTCTCGCCGTATTTTTTTTGTTGCTGAGAATGTTTCGCGTGATACCGATGCGCGCGCTGGCCGTCAAAGAACGCCTTGGCGCGTTCAAGGGAGTGCTCAAACCCGGATTCCATTTTATTGTGCCGTTTATCGACCGCATCGCCTACGTGCACGACGCGCGCGAACAGGTGATAGACATTCCCAAGCAGCGCTGTATCACGCGCGATAACGTCGAAGTCGATGTCGACGGCGTCGTCTACCTGAAGGTCGTCGATGCGCAGAAAGCGAGTTATGGCATCGGCAACTACCACGCGGCAGTCATCTCTTTGGCACAGACAACAATGCGTTCTGAGATCGGCAAGATGGCGCTCGACGATACATTCCGCGAGCGCGACAAAATTAACGACAAGATCGTGATGGAAATCGACAAGGCCTCTGAACCGTGGGGCATCAAGTTTATACGGTATGAAATCCGCACGATCGAGCCCTCTGCCAACATGATGAATACCATGGAAAAACAGATGGAAGCCGAACGGCAAAAACGCGCCGATATCACCCTCGCACAGGGCGAAAAACAGGCGCGCATCAATGTATCTGAAGGCGAAAAGCAGGCGGCGATCAATATTTCGACCGGTGAAAAGCAGAAACGCATCAACGAAGCCGAGGGCCGCAGTAAAGAGATCACTCTCGTTGCCGATGCAACCGCAAGCGGACTCAGACGCATCGCGCAGGCAATCGGCCAGCCGGGCGGTTCATCGGCCGTGAAGATGCGCATCGTCGAACAGTTTCTCGAAGAATTCGGCAAAGTGCTCGCGCACTCGAAAATTTCCGTCGTGCCGGGACGCATCGCAGAATTGCAGGCCTATTTTCAGGGGCTCTCGACCCTCACGGGACAAACGGCTGATGTCGCGAAACCCGTGCAAACTCAACAGAGGAGCGCAAAATGAATCCGATAGATTTGATTGTCTGGGGTGCGCTACTCCTCTATTTTCTTTTCAAACTGGTACGCTCGGTGCGCATCATTCAGCCCCGTAAGGCAGCTATTGTCGAGCGACTCGGCAAGTACCATAAGACGCTGCTCAGCGGTTTTCACGTGATGGTTCCCTTTCTGGATAAAGTCACATTTGACCAGGATCTCAAAGAAGAAGCGATGACGGTGCCGCCGCAAGACTGCTTCACGCACGACAACGTGAAAGTCGAAGTCGATGGTGTGATCTACATGATGGTAACCGACCCGATGCTCGCGAGTTATGGCGTGACAGACTTTCGGCAGGCGACCGTGCAGCTGGCGCAGACAACGATTCGTTCGGTGATGGGCACGCTCGACCTCGACCGCACGTTTGAAGAGCGCGAGATGATTAACCAGAAAATCGTCAGCGTGCTTTCCGAAGTCGGTGAGACCTGGGGCATTCGCGTGCTGCGCTATGAGATCAAGAACATCGTACCGCCAGTGTCAGTGAAAAATGCGATGGAGCGCCAAATGACCGCCGAGCGTGAACGACGCGCGCAGATTGCCCGCTCAGAAGGCGACATGCAGTCGAATATCAATAATTCAGAAGGACTCATGACCGAACTCGTGAACCGCTCTGAGGGTGAAAAGCAGCGCCGCATCAACGAAGCCGAAGGCCGCGCGAAAGAAATCGAGGCGCTCGCCAATGCCACGGCGCAGGCGATCGAGGCGGTCGCCTCAGCGGTGCGCGAACCCGGCGGTAATCAGGCGATGGCCCTGCGCCTAACCGAGTCTTATCTCAGCAAACTTTCGGGCATTGCACGCAAAGACGCCACGGTGATTATTCCCTCAGACCTGACTCGCCTCGACGAGCAGCTTGCCGCACTCGGCCTCAAGACATCATCAGGCAAGGCCGAAGCCTAAGTCTCTAAGCCTGTGCGGCAACTCGCGCCAGCGAGTTTGCCGCACAGGTTCTTAGCCCATCTGGCCAGAACGGCTATTGATCGTATCGAGAAAGTCGAAGTCGAGATTCAGCGTTTCATCGCCGTCGAAATTATTTTTGAGCTCGGCGTAGATGATACCGGCGAAGGTTTTCGGGTTATTCAGCTGTGGATGGATCGAATACTCCACCCAGCGGCCCTGCTTGTTGTCGAGCACGAGATCCGCGTCGCGCAGAATCGAAAGGTGCTGCGAGATGGTCGGCATCGACAGACGCAGCATCAGCTTGATGTCGTTCACGACCAATGGCCGGCGCGATAACAACGCCAAAATACGCAGCCGCTGCTTATCAGACAGCGCCTTGAACATGCGTTCGTATTCGCGCAATTGCACAGTTAACTAAGTAGCGAAATGATTTCAGCCGTCAACATTGTTCGTAGGGGTAGACTTCAGTCTACCCCTACGAACAATGTTATACTTCGCTATTTATCAAATTAAAGATTTACCACCTGATGCGGCTTTGCTCCGTGGTGCAGGCGTCCAAGGCAGGCTCCGGAAGGCAGAGTGAAAAACTCGCTGTGCATTCCGGGTTTGTCTGCGCCAAGGAGAGAATATATGAAATATTCCAAATTAATGGCAATTGCCGCAGCCATGACGCTATCTGTCGCATGCGGTAAAAAAAGCACCAGCCTGAAAATTGCTGGCTCTGACACGATGGTGCAACTCGGGCAGAACCTGGTGAAAGCCTATATGACGGCAAACCCCGGCACTTCGGCATCGGTACAGGGCGGTGGCAGCGGCACGGGCATCGCGGCGCTCCTGAATAACTCCACCGACATCGCCTCGGCCTCGCGCGAAATGAAACCCAAAGAATTCGACCAGGCAAAAGCCAAGGGGCTCGATGTAAAAGAATATATCATTGCGCTCGATGCACTTGCCGTCGTAGTCCATCCGACAAATAAAGTGTCGAAACTGACGATTGCGCAGCTCAGCGACATTTACGCGGGAAAAATTACCAACTGGAAACAGGTGGGCGGTGCCGATCAGGAAATTCTCGTGATTTCACGCGAGAACAACTCAGGTACGCACGTGTACTTTAAAGAGCATGTACTGCGCCAGGGCAAAGAAGCGAAAAAAGGCGAAGCAAATCCTGATCCGCTCGCGGTGATGGAATTTGGTGCCAAAGTAACCTACGGTGTTTCGTCGCAGGCAATCTCTGACCAGGTAAAATCGAACGCAGCAGCAATCGGCTATTTCGGTATGGGCTGGATCACGAAGGACGTGAAGCCGCTCGAAATCAGCAAAGACGGCAAACAATTCTTTGCACCGACTGCTGATAACACCTCGAACAAAAAATACCCGATTGCACGCGGTCTGCAGATGTATGTCAACGGCAATGCTGGTGAAAAAGCACAGAAGTTCATTGACTTTGTGATGAGCCCGGCGGGTCAAAAAGTAGTGAAAGAGCAGGATTTCGTTCCTGTAAAATAACTGCAACCTATGGCAGCCTGCTCGTCCCTTCAGGGCGGCAGGCATCGCCATTCAGCAAAACAACCTGAAATCTCGGGTCATTTCGCTAAATGACGAATAACGATATACGCAAAGTCGAAAACATTGCGGATGGTAACGGGCATGGAAAAGCGTAGCCGTATTGCAGAATTCCTGATCGAAAAGGGAGTTATCCGGCTTTCAGGTTATGCCGCGGCAGTCGTGCTGCTGTTAATCCTCTTCTTCATCTTGCGCGAAGGTCTGCCTTTTCTCGGCGTTTATAGCTTCAGCGATTTTTTATTCAAAACCGACTGGTACCCGCTTTCTGGGCGTTATGGTATGCTGCCTTTGCTCACCGGCAGTGTGATGGTGACGCTGATTTCGCTGGTTCTGGCTGTACCGATGGCGCTGGGCACCGCAATCTTCATGTCTGAACTTGCTCCGGCGAAGTTGCGCAACGCTTTCAAAATTCTGCTCGAGATACTCGCCTCGATACCCTCGGTTGTTTTTGGTTTTCTCGGCATCATCTTGCTCGGCCCATGGGTGCAGAAGGTCTTCGGAGTGCAGACAGGGCTCAACGCCTTCACCGCCGGCATACTGCTGGCATTCATGGCGCTGCCGACCATTGCCAGCGTGGCAGACGAGGCATTACAGGCAGTGCCGCGCAGTATGCGCGAGGCATCGCTCGCCTTAGGGGCGAGCCGCATACAGACTGTATTCCGTGTGACTTTTCCCGCGGCCTCGTCGGGTGTGATTGCCGGTGTGATGCTCGGCATCGGTCGTGCGATCGGCGAAACGATGACGGTGATGATGGTCGCCGGCGGCTCGGCGCAGATTGCCTTAAACCCAATGGCGCCGGTGCGCACGATGACAGGCACGATTGCCGCAGAGATGGGTGAAGTGGTGATGGGCGACGATCACTACCGCGCCTTGTTCATGATCGGACTTTTACTGTTTATCATTACACTCGGAGTGAACACGCTGAGCGGTGTGATTATCGACCGCATACGCCGCCGCCAGGGGGCAGAATGATCAGCCGTAAACTGCGGGCCGGCGATATTTTCGGCTACTCTGTCATTTACACTCTGACAGCACTGGCTTTTATTCCAGTTATCTCATTCGTTGTTTACGTGATCGCCAAGGGTATTGGTCGCATTAACTTCGAATTCCTGTTCAGCTCTTCATCTTCAATGGAGAGTGGTGGTATCTTTGCCCCACTCTATGGCACCGTCATTCTGACCCTCGTCTCACTGCTGTTTGCGGTACCGATATCCCTGATGGCGGCTGTCTACCTGTCTGAATATGCACGCAAAGACAAATGGTTTCGTATCATTGAGCTCACCATCGTCAATCTCGCGGGAGTGCCTTCGGTGGTTTACGGTCTTTTCGGCCTCGGTCTCTTCGTGATATTCTTCGGTCTGGGCAAATCGATCGTCGCCGGCGCTCTGACGATGGCCTGCATGTCGCTGCCGCTTTTGGTCACAGTCTTCTACCAGGCACTGAAGGCCGTGCCCGTCACGCTGCGTGAAGCTTCACTGGCGCTCGGCGCCAGCAAGCTCTCAACCACGTTCCGCATCGTGGTGCCCACTGCCCTGCCCGGCATCTTTACCGGCGTCATTCTTGCCACCGGGCGCATTGCCGGTGAAACAGCACCTGTACTATTTACCGTTGCGGCCTATTACATGCCGACACTGCCGCAGAGCCTGTCTGACCAGTCGATGCTGTTATCATACCACCTCTATGTCATCAGCACGCAGAATACCGGAGTCAAAGAAGAACAAAAGTATGCCGTGACTCTGGTGCTGGTGGCACTCGTTCTGATTGTGAACCTCGTCGCAATCTGGGCGAGAGCGCGCGCGCGCAAGAAGATCGGCAATCTGGGATAATCTTATGGAACAAAATTTAGAAAACACACATGCTCCGGTGTTGAGACTCGAAAAAGTCAACCTGCACTATGGCGACAAACATGTGCTGAAAGACATCAGCATGGATATCGCCGCGCACTCGATCACGGCGCTGATCGGCCCGTCGGGTTGCGGCAAATCGACACTGCTCAGATGCCTCAACCGCATGAATGACCTGATCGAATCGACAAAGATCGAAGGCAAAATCACCTTTGGCAACAGCATCGAACTCAACGACAAACGCCTCGATGTCACGCAGCTGCGACGCAAAATCGGCATGGTGTTCCAGAAGCCGAACCCGTTTCCGAAAAGCATTTACGAAAATATCGCATATGGCATTCGCATCGCGAGCAAAACCTCGAAAAGCGAAGTCGACGATCGGGTTGAAGAAGCTTTAAAAAAAGTCGGATTGTGGAAAGAAGTCTCAGACCGTCTCAAAGATTCGGGCATGGCTCTTTCAGGTGGTCAGGCTCAGCGGTTGTGCATTGCCCGTACCATTGCCACAAAACCCGACGTCATTCTGATGGATGAACCCACCAGCGCACTCGACCCGATCAGCACGCAGACAATCGAAGAGCTGACGCTCGAACTCAAAGAACAATATACCGTGGTGATCGTGACGCACAACATGCAGCAGGCCGCGCGCATCTCAGACACGACGGCATTTTTCTACCTGGGCGAACTGATCGAATACAGCCCAACGAAGCTGATGTTCACACGGCCGCAGCAGAAAAGAACTGAGGATTATATTACAGGGCGGTTCGGCTAAAATGCAAATTTCATTTTGCCGAATCGCCGGGGTCGCCCCGACCCGGACGACTCGGAGAACGGAGTAACTATGTTAATTATTGAAAAAGCACTCAAAGAACTGAGAGACAATCTGAACTCGATGACCGAAGTCGTGCTCGACATGCTCGAGCTCGTGCGCAGTTCGCTCGAGCAGGAAAAAATCAACGACCTCGAAGTGGTGTTCAAACAGGATAAACACTTAGACCAGCTCGAAAAATCTCTGGACCGGCAGTGCATGGAACTGCTCGCACTGATCAATCCGCACGCCTCTGACCTGCGCTTCGTATTTTCGGTCATCAAAACCAACATCGATCTTGAAAGGATGGGTGACGAATGCAAGAACGTCGCGCGTGAGATGAAAAGTGCCGGCGACAAAGTGCCGGCCGAAATGAAACAACTCGCGCAGATGGTGGTCGATACCGCCCGCAGCACATTCAAGGCGCTCGCGACCAGCGACTCAAAACTCGCGATGGAAATCATTCTCGACGACGACAAAATCGACACGATGGAATATAATATCGTGCAAAAATACCCACAGCTGGGCATTTCGCTGACCGCGAAGGCGCTCGAACGCATCGCCGACCATGCGACGAATATCGCAGAGAATATTATCTATTCTGTCGAAGGTATCGACGTGCGCCACGAAAATACCATTCGCCAGCGACTGGGTAAGTAACCGATGTGGTCACTGAAAAGTGGCCGGACGCTCAACATTTCGTTATTTTGCGAAATAAGGATATAATATGACACAGCTGAGCAAAAAACCAACCCGACAGCAGAACCAGAATCGACAACAGCGGCGTGAGGCTCTGGAGCAACAGCATGCACTCGATACCTGGCACGAAGAAACAGCGCAGGCACTGGCCCGAGCCAAAAAAATTCTCGAACAGCGCGAGTGGCGTAGATCAGTCAAAGACAACACGATTTTCTCAGCCTTCGAGATCGGCAAACTTGCGAACATTGCCATCGATTGGATCGCCTCTGAAACCTCGCTGCGCCTCGTCGATGAACTGATTCACGATTTTAATACCGAGTTTTTTCCGGTCAAGCAGGATGGAAAATTCATCGGCTACGTGAAGGCCGAAAAATTCAGGGCGATTCTGGGCCAAAACCAGTATAGCCGCGATATTTTTCTGCGCAATGAAAATACAGTGATGGAAATTCTCGAAACTGGTCTCGTTAGCGTCGATGGCCGCATGACGCTGCCCGAGGTCTCGCGTTTGCTGATGGCACGTCCGCGCGAGCAGCTCTACGATCCTTTTATTATCACCTACCACGGTGAATATTATGGCGTCGCCACAGTCAAGGCGGTCATGGACGGCATCGCCTACTATGAACAGAAGGACATTTCCGCTGCGCGCGAGGCGCAGCAGGCAATGAACTCGCCGAAAAAGAACAACCGTGCCATCTTCGTCGACTACGATTTTTTTCTGGAGCAGCACGGCGAAGTCGGTGGCGATTTCATCTACGCTCAGGGTCTGCAGCCGCACCTGACGCTGTTTTCGATCATGGATATTTGTGGCAAAGGGCTGAAGGCTGCGCAGATGGCTATGGCGATGGGTGCTTATTTTCGTTCGGTTTTTAAATATCTCTGCAAGGTCGGCCCCGAAGCCGATTACCGCAATATCAAGCTGTCACAGCGGATGAAGATACTCAATACCATGCTGACACGCTCGACACCCTCTGATATGTATGCCGCTGGCGCGGTATTTCTGCTCGATACGCGCAATAGTGTGCTGCTCTATTTCGACTTTGGACACACCCCGGTCTATGTCGTGCGTAATAGCAAAGTGCTGCCCCTGCCCCGCGCTCCGCACAACGAGGCCGACGGTTTTCCGTTTCTTGGCATCGACGAGCAGATGATTATCCGCGCGGCACCAATCAAAGTTGCATCGGGCGATATCATCGTCGCAACTACCGACGGCGTGGGCGAAACCCGCAACGAGATGCGCGAAGAATTTGGCGAAGAAAACCTGACGCGCGTGCTGGCCTCGCGGCGCTTTGCCCATCCGGCGGAAATTTCGGAACAGTTGCAGAATGCGCTCAAAACCTTCAGGGGTAAATACCGAAGGCTTGATGATATGTCGATGCTGGCGTTCATGGTGCCCTGAGATGAATGACAAAGAGAAGAAATTTTACTTCAAAAAAGACACCGTTTACGACGCCCTTTACATCTCAGACATACATTATCTGTTGCGGAAAAAAATACGCAACCACATGCACAAGGACCTGTTCAAGCTGCTCGACCACCTCAGGCGGCAGGGTGTGCGGTTCCGCAAGATTTTCCTGGTGGGCGACATTATCGAGAACTGGTATTTCAGCTCGCAGCGCAAGCTGGTACGCAAATACGGGCGGAAAACATTCAACCGCCTGTTCGACCGCATCGACGCACTGGCAACACCCGTGTCGCTCAAGGTATATCTGATCGGCAACCACGATTCGTTCAGCTATACAATCAGCCTGCCACCCAAAATCGACAGCTACCTGAAAGAGCGCGGCTACATGATCAGCGACGTCTATGAGACCGAACGGCTGGTGGTGCTGCACGGACACCAGGGGCAATACGGCAAGTTTTCCTGGTTCTTAAACATTCTGGGCGTCAGATTATTGCACCTTGTCAGCCACCTGATCCCATCGATTTTCACCGTCATGGAGAATTTCTACCGCAAGCACTTCAATTTCGACCGCAATGAGACCGAAGCAGAAGTGCAAGAATATTACGGTATTTTGCGCGAACGCGCGAACCAGGGCAATCGCCTGCTGGTCTGCGGCCACACGCACCAGTTTATGGCCGACCAGAAACTGCGCGTGATCAACACCGGCGACTGGATCGAATCGGGCACCTTTGTGATCGAACAGAACGGTGTATTCTCAGGACTTGAGTTCAAATCGAAGAAAAAAATCTTTGAACGCTACAATATTAAGCCCTGATGATCTCTGGCCGTTGGCCAGAGATCATCAGAGCTTCCTTATCTTACGATAAATTTTCTCGAGTTTGTCGCTGCAGCGGTCATGGCTGTGCTCAGCGGCCACCAAAATGGCTTCTTTGGAAAAATTTTCAAACGCAGCCTGATCTTTGAGCAGCTTTACGGTCGCGGCAGCGATGTCGGGAACACTGTGTGGCGGCGCAATGTAGCCGTTACGCCCGTGCTGAATCAGCTCGGGTAGCGCAAATGCATCGACACCGATCGCAGGCATGCCGGTCGCGATCGCTTCGAGCGCCACCAGCCCCTGTGTCTCCATCGACGAGGCGGTAATAAACAGGTCGTGGTCGGCGTAAACCTGCGGCAGCTCTGCACGCGGTTTATAGCCGGTGAAGTTGATGCTGTCGGCAACACCGAGTTCCGAGGCTTCGCGTTTAAGCTCGGTCAGCACCGGCCCGTCACCCACCACGGTGAGACGCGTCAGTGGCAGTTCGCGCTTGATCAGCACAAAGGCGCGAATCACCTCTTCGGTATTTTTTTCCGGCGCAAGTCTACCGACATGCAGCAGGCGCGGCTGGTCGCCCGGAAACAGGCGCTCGCTGCCTTTGAATAGTTTCAGATCAATGCCGTTCGACACCACCGTCACCGGCA
>Ga0154020_10006180_pt1 | contig 14034 bp, 11 predicted proteins | sample Klosneuvirus_201_FD_109709 | JGI IMG/M metagenome (GOLD analysis project Ga0154020, IMG submission 109709) | Active sludge microbial communities from wastewater, Klosterneuburg, Austria - Klosneuvirus_20160825_MG | ecosystem: Engineered > WWTP > Aerobic digester > Activated sludge | place...
CAACGGCGAATGGCGTGGAGGCGAAGTGTTCCTTTGAGAACGTGAATGTCTTTGACTGGCTGAAGGCTCAGACGACGGCGAAACCAAATGAGAAGGTACTGCCGCGGTTTGATTTGATCGTGCTCGACCCTCCGTCGTTCACCCGCAATCGCGCCGCCGTGCCCGATGCGTTGCGTGGCTACAAGGAAATCCACATTCGCGCCCTGAAGCTCTTGAAGCCGGGCGGGGTGCTGGCGACGTTCTGCTGCTCACATCACGTCACGACGGAGCTGTTCCAAGATGTCATTCTTGCGGCGGCCTACGATGCACGAAAGCTATTGCGGCGCGTGGCGACGTATGGCCAGTCGCCGGATCACCCGGTGATTCCGGCGATTCCGGAGACGGAATATCTGAAGGGCTTTGCTTTCGAGATCGTTCGCTAGTCGGGACTGCAAGTCTCAAAGCTCGTTTCGCCTCAAAACAGGACAGTTGTCCCGCTACGTGTCGCACTTTGACTCGGACAATTTGCCGGGCTGGGTTCGACAGCGGCGCGGAACGGCAAATCGATCCGGTGCCGAAGGCAAAGTTGGCCGGTCCACCGGGGGGCTTTCACGGCTGGATTTTTGAATCCGCACTTTTGTGAAAGCGCCGGTCAGCGTGCTGTTCGCTGCGGTCGAGCGGCTTAAAGCCCGCGGTTGGCGTGCATTCTCAGGATTCGCAGGGAGGCGACAGGTGTCCTTAACAGACTTGAGAGTGTCCCGCGCGGGACAGTCCTTGGCACCTCAGCTGCTAAACCCATCCTTGTTATGGGTGTGCCGTTTATTAGCAGCCACGCCAAGCGGCGTGATCAAGTGGTCGCCGTCGATCTGGGTGCCCGGACGACCAAGGCGGTCCATGTGCAACGTCGTGGCGAGAAATTCAATCTGGTCAACTACGTCCTGATTGATTCGCCGGCGATCGAGAAGAACTCGTCTCCGGACGTGTTGGGGGATCATCTCAAGAATGTTTTCCGCGCCCTCGGCTGCAAGTCGAAGCAAGTGACGGTTGCTCTGGGTGACAGCGATACAGTCTTTCGTCAGGTGGAGGTGCCGATGATGCCGGTCTCTGATCTGCGTCGCATGCTGAAGTTCAACGCCAAGTCATACTTGCAGCAGGACTATCCCGACCATGTCTTCGATGTTCAGTATGACATTACCCTCTCTCAACAAGGAAAGCCGGGCGACGCCGCGAAAGCAGTTGCGAGCGGCCAGAAGCAGAAGGCGTTTGTCGGCGGGATTCGTCAGCAGACTTTGAGCGAACTTCAGGCCGCGGCAAAGGCGGCCGGACTGATTGCGGATCACGTCGTGCCGGGGGCCGTGGGACCGGTGAATGCATTTGAGATGGCGGAGCCCGATTCCTTCACCAAGGAGGTGGTTGCCTTGGTGGAACTGGGATTCAAGAGCACGGCTATCACTATCTTGGATTGTGGGGAAATCCGTTTGAATCGCGTTGTGGCCATCGGTGGCGACCGTTTGACGGCCGGGCTAGCAGAGTCCTTGGGCATCAGCTATCAGGAGGCGGAGAACATCAAGGTCGGCATGGCGACGGAGGTTGCGCAGAATCTTGAGCCGCTCATTCATCCTCTTGGCCGCGAGCTTCGCGCTTCGATCGACTTCTTTGAAAACCATCACGACAAGGCCGTGAGCAAGGTGTTCCTGTCCGGTGGCTCCGCTTGTGGTGAGTTGATCATTCAATCACTGCAAACCGAGCTGATGGTGCCGTGCCAGACGTGGAGTTCCACCAAGTTTCTCGAGCTGACCCTCCCGCCCGAGCGCATGGCGGAGGTTGAGCAGATGGGGCCCAAATTGACGGTGGCGATCGGTGCCGCCGCCGCGTCGTTCTGATTTCCTGATTCTGAATCTATGCCAATTCGCATCAATCTACTGGCCGAGGCGCACGCCGCGGAAGAGGAACGCAGAAAGGATCCCGTCAAGCGCGCCGGCTACGTCGCCGCGTTAATCGTTCTATGCGTGGTGCTCTGGTCGGTGATGCTCCAGTTCAAAGTGGGCGGTGCCAAAAGTGAACTGGGGAGGCTTGAAGCGCGATGGAAGGCGATCGAGAAGAACTATCAGGGAGCCGTAAACGCCCAGAAGGCGAGCATCGATGTCGATCAACGTCTCGGCGCCCTGTATCAAATGACGACGAATCGCTTCCTGTGGGGAAGCGTTTTGAATGCGTTTCAGCAGACGATGCCGGGCATCGACGGCGTGCAGGTGGTGAAGCTCAAGACGGAGCAAACGTATGTTATCGAGCAAGGAACCGCCGCGCGAACCAATGGGACGACCGTAGTTCCTGGCAAACCTCCTACTTCCACTGAAAGAGTCTCCATGACGATTGAAGCGAGGGATGTGGGTCCGAACCCAGGTCGTCGAGTGAACCAGTTCCGTGAATCGATCGCGGCGGTGCCGTTCTTCAAGGAAGTCCTGAACAAGACCAATGGTGTGATGCTGCTGAGTCGCTCGGCGCCCCAGCCCAGTGCGGATGGGACCCACTCGTTCGTCATGTTCAGCTTGAAAGCGACCTTCCCGGAAAAGACCCGCTAAGATGAAAAATTTGCCAAAAGAGAAGCGTGATCGCCTGATTCTTCTGGTGATCGGCACCCTGGTGGTGGTGGTAGGCCTCTACTATGGCTTGATCACGATGCAGCAGAAATCGTTGCAGGAAACAGCCAAGAAAAAGATCGAGCAGGAAACGAAGCTGGGCAACGGGCAGCGCATCGTCGGGAATTCGGCGAAGGTGCAGGAAGCTTTGGACGCCGCTTCAGCCAAGGTGAAGGCGATTGAGTCCACGATGCCTTCTGGTGACATTTACTCCTGGCTGATTCTCACGATCAACACCTTCGTGAATGCGTTCAATGAGTCTCATCAGGCGCACATCGATATTCCGCAATACAGCCGGGAGGTACCCTGTGACATCGGAATGCTGGGCAAGTTTCCCTATAGGGCCGCGAGCTTCATTCTCCGAGGGACGGCACATTACCACGACTTCGGGCGCTTTGTGTCCGAGTTCGAGAATACGTTTCCCTACATGCGGATTCAAAATATCGATCTCGAACCCAGTCCGCTTGGCAACTCTTCGAATCCGGACGATGCGGAGAGGCTGCAGTTCAAGATCGAAGTTGTCACTCCCGTGAATGTTCCGAACTAACCCCAAGGAGCCATGAGTCGCACCATTGTTTACTTATCGTTGCTGGTCGGAGCACTTGCGTCTGTCTCGGTCGCGTTCGCTGCTCCAGGAAACACGATTCCAGACGGATCGCCCCTCGCTCCGGCTGGCGCACCTCGCTCTTCTTTTGTCAGCGATCCCACCGAGTCGGGTTTTGGGAAAGATCCTTTCTACCCGAAGAGTGCGCGTCTGACGCGAAGCAAAGTTACGAAGACCGAAGACGAAGTCCCGCCGCCGCCGGATTTCCCAACGGAACTCCTGTTGAAAGGAGTTTCGTTCATCGGCGGAAAGAAGCTCGCCATCATCAACAACCAAACGGTTGCCGAGCAGGAAGAGTTTTCCATCCGGATTGCCGGAAAACTCGTCAAGGGGCAGTGCGTCGAGATTAAGGAGAAGAGCGCAGTCCTCAAGGTCAACGGAGTTACCAAGGAAGTCCCGCTCCGCCCCGGCGTTCAGTGACCCCTCATCATTAACAATTTTCTCGCTACGATTTAGTTCCTAACCACCACCACTATGAACAAGAAACTCACAGCACTCATCCTCGGTCTTGCGACCAGCGGCCTGGCCTCCTACGGCCAGGATAACAATCCCCCACCTCCGCCTCCAGTGGACAACGTTAAGCCGGCCGAAACGCCAACCGTGACGTCGCCCGTGGTTTCGCCTGTCGTTGAAGTCCCCGCGACAACTCCGGATGTACCTGCTGCGACTCCGGCACCGACGGAAGCCACGCCTGCGGTTGCACCGGTTGACGGTGCGGTAACTGTGGCCGCTCGGGAGACTGCTCCGGCTCAAACGTCCGGGGGCGCTGCGAGCAAGGCTGACGAAACTGTGCCGCTGATCGTGATCGACGATGTTCCGTTGACCGATGCGATTCGCAATCTGGCGCGCCAGTCGGCGTTGAACTTCCAGTTTGATCCGCGCGTCACCACTTCGAATCAGCCGAATGTCAGCATCCGTTTCGAAAATGTGAGCGCCCAGGAAGCGCTGCTGGCGGTGCTCGACAACTACAGCCTCGTGCTGGTGAAGGATAACAAGTCGAAGATCGCCCGCGTGACGATCAAAGACCCGAAGGCTGAAGATCCGCTCGTGGCGAAGATCGTGCAGTTGCGCTACAGCGAGCCCACGAATCTGGTCGGCATCGTAAAGACAACGCTTTCCAGCCGCAGCACGGTGGTTGCCGATGCGCGGACCTCCCAGCTCATCATCAACACCACGGAAAAGGAAGTGGATGGCGTGCTGAATCTCATCAAGACGCTGGATTCTCCTACCAAGCAGGTCTTGATCGAAGCCAAGTTGATTGAAACGTCGAAGGCGCCCAGCACGATCAAGGGTATCGACTGGAGTGGCACTCTCGCCGCCCAACAGTTCGCTTTCGGAAACAACACCCAAACGGCTCCCCAATCGGCTGGTCAGAGCGATAACAAGCCCCTGGCGACCCAGTGGCCGCGCATGATGATCGATACCGCCAAGGGCTTCAACCCGGCGACTGCGTTCCTCGATGCGGATGGAGTCAGCGCGGTGTTGTCGTTCTTGAACAAGGACACGGACACCGAAGTGGTCGCCACGCCTCGCGCGGTGACTCTGGACAACCAGACGGCAACGTTGTCCGTCACGCGTGCCTTCCCGATCTTCCAGGTCACGCCTGGTTCCGCGAACTCTCCGGCTGGTGCCACGGTCACCTACACCAACCTCGGTGCGATCCTCTACGTCACCCCGCGCATCGCCGCGGACAATAACGTTTCACTGAAGGTTGTTCCCGAAGTCTCGAACATCGATGGCGTGGACAAACAGGTTTTGAATGGCGAGGAAAACACGGCCAACATCTATGCGATCCGCCGCATTGAAACGTCTGTGATGATCCCCAGCGGCAGCACGCTGGTGATGGGCGGCATGGTCAACGATACTCGCAGCAAGAGCTACACGAAGATCCCGATCCTCGGTGATATTCCGTTCGCTGGTCTCGCGTTCCGCAGGGAAGGAAAGACGCGCAACAAGCAGAACCTCCTAATCTTCGTCACGCCGACGATTGTGGATGACGGAGACTATCAGGCGAGCACCAGCGGCCGTGTCTTCCTGCAGAGCAAGCCGACCGAGTCTCCTGAGCCGAAGGAAACCGCCTGGGACAGCGGCAAGCCTCACGATTGGACCCAGCCCGCACGCTAATGGATGAGTGGTAGTGCTACGAATGAAGTAACTACGAGCAGCTTCCAACTCTACACGAACACCATGAAAAATAACTTCCTCCAAAAACGGCTCCTGTCGATCGCCGGCCCGGCTGTGGCCTTGGTGATTGCCGGTTCGGCCGTCCAAACTCGGGCGGCGGCCTTCGATTCGCCAGTCGGTGACTGGGATTTCTCCTTCACTGGATCGGAGAAAGGCGTCGCACAAATCACCTTCCTAGGTGACAACACCCTGACGGGTTTTGAAATCCTCACCCCGGGCAAGCCACTAGCCAGCGGGACAGTGCCGGACACCAATCCTCGTGGCGGCATCGTCACGGACACTGATCCGCGGACCGGCCAGCCGAACACTGGATCCTCGGGGACCAACAAGTTCGTTTGGGGCGGCGTCCTCATCGACGGGTATTGGGGTTTTGACGCCAGGGGAAAAGTTGTCGGCACGGTGACATTCACCTCCTCAGCCAGCACCAATGGAATGAGTTTCATCGGCACAGTGACGGCGGGCACTCGAATGACGCTTCGCGCTTCTGATGAAACCGGTGGGATGATCTATCGCGGAGTGCCGCGTGCGGCACTTGCGGATATTTCAGGAGACTACACTGCATCCGGCAAGAAGGGCCGGTCTCGTCACACGGGCTTCTTTACCTTGTCGGCCTCGGGCGACCCGAACATCTATGATGTTGTCGCGCATGGACCGGGGTACGATGGCGCTGGTTTCGCGCTGCTGACTTCGAATAACAAGCTCGGCATCTACTACGAGATCGGTGAAACGAATCCCGCCATCGTTGCCCTGAGCGGTTCGTTCAATGCGACGCGCTTGAAAGGTTCCGTGAGCGGTACCGATGGAACGAATAACTTCTCGCTCAAGCTCGTTCAGCCGCAGCTCGACTGACCGTTGCCAAGAATTCCTCCGCACAAGCCGCCCGGAAACGGGCGGCTTTTTTATTGGATCGCGAGTCCCTGACGAATGCCGAATTTCTCCACCCGCTTGCGCAGGGTGGCGCGCGTGATGCCAAGCAGTTTGGCGGCTTGAACCTGGTTTCCCTGCGTTTCAATAAGCGCTTGAATGACCAGTTCACGTTCGACGGCAGGTATCACCTTGAGCTTCGAATCCAAGCGGGCGCGGTGGAATAGAGCCTTCGCCAGAGTGGCGACATCTGCGTTCTCGAGGCGTGCGACGCTGTTTGAATCGCCAGAATGAGAGGCGGTGGACGCCGCCTGATTGCGCGGCGTGGTGAGTTCGGGAGGGAGATCGGAGGGCAGGATGGCGTCTCCTTTGGTCACCACCAACGCGCGGCGCATCACGTTCTCGAGTTCACGCACATTGCCCGGCCAATGGTAGCCTTCCAGGAGGGACAGGACGTCTTGGGAAATGGATTTCGGGGACTGGCCTTGTTCCTGGGCAAACTTCTTCAGGAAATAGTTTACCAGCAGGCGGACATCTTCGCGGCGGTCGCGTAACGGGGGCATCGCGATGCGAACGACGTTCAGGCGATAGAACAGGTCTTCCCGGAACTCCTTCGTCGCCACAGCCGCCTCCAGCGGCTTGTTGGTCGCGGCGATGACGCGGACGTCGACCTTGATGGGTTGGTTTCCACCGACGCGTTCGAACGTCCCCGATTGCAGCACGCGCAGGATCTTTGTTTGCGTGGCGAGGGTCATGTCGCCGATTTCGTCGAGAAAGATCGTGCCGTGATTGCATTGCTCGAACTTGCCGATGCGCTGGTTGGTCGCGCCCGTGAACGCGCCGCGTTCGTGGCCGAACAGTTCGCTCTCCAGCAAGTTCTCTGGAATGGCAGCGCAGTTGATGGCGAGGAACGCTTGCCCCGCCCTCTGGCTGTGGCTGTAGATCGCTCGTGCAACGAGCTCCTTGCCGGTGCCGCTCTCTCCTGTGATCAGCGCGGTCGCGTCCGACGCGGAAAGTTGGCCGATGAGTTTGAAGACATTCTGCATCTGCTCGCAGCGGCCGACGATGCCGAGATCGTAATCCTCGGATTCCAGCAGCGGCTGATAGGAGACAACTTGCTTCATCGCGCGTGCGGCTTTGAGTGCGTCGAAGACGATCTGCTTGAGCTTCGGCACGTCGAACGGTTTGAGGAGATAGTCGTAGGCGCCCAGTTTCATCGCCTCGATCGCGGTCTGCGTGGTGCCGTAGGCCGTCATCATGATCACGGGCAGCTTCGCATCGAGCTGGCGGAGACGGCGGAGCGTTTCGAGACCATTGATGCCGCCCATGCGGATGTCCATGATCACCAGATTCGGCTTCAGCTTGGGGATGATGCGGAGACCTTCCTCGCCACTGGTGGCGGTGGTGAGCTCAATCTCCGGGGAATCAAAGATTCGTCGGAATGAGTATTGAACGTCAGCTTCGTCGTCGATCAGAAGTAATTTATCCATGCCAGTGCGAGTTAGTGATACGTGATGCCGGTGGGCTGAAAAGGAAATAATTGGAACTTCGCTCCGGCTTTCGGCCAAAGCGGTTCAGGCACCGCGGGTTTGTTCGAGATTGATCGGGACGATGTCTTTCCGGTCTTTCATGGTCAGATAGACCAACCCTCCGATCAGGCTCCAGAAAAGACTGCCGGCGTAGGCGAGCAGGGAAAGTGACAGCGCGGCAGTGGGATCGACGCCGATAACATGGAGCATCTGCACGAACAAATTCTCGCGGACTCCTAGGCCGTTGGGCGAGATCGGCAGGGCAGAAATGCAGATGACGATGGGAACGGCGACGAACATGACCGTGGTTGAAACAGGAATGTTCATGCCGCGCGCGAGAACGATGAATTGTGCGACGCAAGCTGTGTTAAGGAGCATGGACGTGGCGAGTGACTTGATCACGAACCCACGGGATTGGCCGAACAGCTTGCAGGAGTCGAGCGTTCGCTCCAGCCATTCGCCCTTCGGCAGCCGTCTCAACCAATCGCGGGCGCCGGACCAGCGTCGCGATACACCGCCCCAGAAGGCGGTTCCGAGAACTACGGAGCCGGAGAGCATCATGAGGACGACAATTCCCGCCATCGGACGAATCCAAGAGTCCCTCGCGATCAATTCGGTGTTGAATATCATCATGGCGGACGCAAAGAGCAGCATCGCCCAGAGTCCGATGAGGCGGTCAACGACGACCGTGAGAACGGCGTTCGTCTTTTTGTTTTGAGCGTCACGCACTGCGTACCACGCCTTCATCAGGTCGCCGCCGTTCGAGCCCAACAGCACGGAGTTAAAGAAATGGGCTACGAATGAAATCTGCGTGATCCGCTGCCAGCTGACGTTCAGGCCTTGTGCTTGCAGGGCGAATCGCCAGCGCACCACGCCAAGGAAAAGGGTGGAGCCCATGAAGAGCAGGGAGATGACGAAATGGACAGGGGGAACTTTCGTGAGCGTGCGTCCGAGTTCACCGGGGCCAACGGTCCAACCCTGACGCCACTGTTCAGTCCGGGGAAGTTGATTGAACGCGATCTCGCCTTCCTTCTCGAGGGCCTTGTGCTTCTCGCGCGCTTCGTTGACAAAGATGCTGTGAAACACCCAGACGAGCAGCAGGAGGCAAAGGCCAATCCTCCATGTCTTTTGCCACAGTTTCTTCACTCGGATACAGGTGCTATTCGGAGCCCCAAATCGACTTCAGCTTCTCGATGCCACCTTTGGCATCCGCTGGACTCAGAGACGGGCTGAGTTCGAAGACTTTCAGGTGATCGGGTTTCACCAAGGGCTTGAGCGCTTCCCAATCGATGGTGCCCTTGCCGGGCGGGCGATGGTCGCGTCCCGGAAATTCAACATCATGCACATGGAACCCGTAGAGGCGCGCCTGCATGGATTCGAGATGGGCCTTATGATTGATGAAGCCGAGATTCTCTTTGATCTGCGCATGCCCGGTGTCGTGCCAGTAAACGACGGTGGGATCGCGAAGCTCGCTCATGAACAGCGAGTAGTCGCTCTCGAACGGAATTTCCTCGAGCGCCTCGCGATTCTCGATGCCTAGCTTGATGCCTCGGGGTTTGGCTTCGTCCACGATTCGACGGATGGACTCGAGCGCGTTCTCCATGTAACGAGCCTTCTTCTTTTCGCGGACCTCGCGCACCTCGCGGCAAAGCTTCTCGAACTTGGGCGTATCCTTTTTTCCTTCGCCGACCATTTCGATCAAGGTGTCGGTGTAGTCCTTCATGTCGACGCAGCCGGTGTGAAGGACGACGAGTTTTGCTTTTACCCGGACGGCGGTCTCCAGCGTCTTCACCGTGTGTTTGAAGGCGCTCTCACGTTCACGGCGATCTTCCGACGAAAACTTGTAGATGTTCGGTGCGGCTCGATCGACGCCCATGGGCAGGGGACAGAAATTATGAAGGCTGGAGATCTTGATTTCGCCGGCTTCCACGGCTTCAAAGATACCGGGCAACAGGCTGATGCGGATGCCGTGGCTCAATTCGGCATACTCGAATCCCAGATCGCGAATCTCGCGCAACATGGCGCGGCCATCGGTGTGGCGATGCGAGTTCCAGCAGGTCGACAACGAATACATACGAGACGGAATTTAATGCAAAATGGTCTGGGGACAAAGCGCGGACTGGAAGGCGGGCCCAGGGCCGCAGTCGTTTCACCTCCAAGCGCCAATAAAAAGCCGGGTGGGGATTTCAAGGCCCACACCCGGCATGCAAAGTTCGGACAATCGGAAGTGATTACAAGTCGGCGTAACGCGCAGCCAGCATCGCGGAGAACCGCGCTACCTTTTCCTTACGGCGGCGACGTTCACTCGGCTTTTCAAAATGCCGGTGATTACGAACTTCTTTCAGGGTGCCTTCGCGGTCGATTTTCTTTTTCAACCGGCGCAACGCCCGATCCACTGATTCACCTTTTTTTAACCTGATTTCGGTCAACTTAACTCACTTCCTTCCTGGGACGGGAAGCTGGAACTCATGCAACAACTGCAAAGCCCGCTTCAAGTCGGGCCGGAAGCGTATGAATCGGGGTGGGGGTTGTCAACGGTCAAAACCGGATCGTTTGATCGATCGGAACCTCAGTTCCCTGACAACGGCGCTTGCAGAATGCGAACTCCTGTCTTACGGTCCGAACAGTAGAAGCCATGTGCAAAGTTAACTCTTCCCTGTATTCGCAGAGTCTCCCGGAACCCCGGCGGGACGCGGGCGGCCAGTCTCACTGGATTCCAAACACGGATGTTTACACCTCGGAGGAGGGCTTGGTCGTCAAGGCAGAGCTCGCAGGAATGCGCCGTGAAGACCTGGAGATTTCCGTCGATGGCAACCGCCTGTTGATCAGCGGCCAGCGCCAGGACGGTTGCCGCAATCCCGGTTGCAAGTTTCTGGTGATGGAGATCGATTACGGCGCGTTTGAATGTGTGATTGAGATCCCGCCGGGTTACGATCTGTCGAACGCCAAGGCGTCTTACCAGAACGGTTTCCTCCGCGTTGACGTTCCTCCTGCGGCTAAGCCAGTTTCCAAGACCGTTTTCGTTCACATCTCGGAGACTCAATAATTCTCTCCGAACTCTCCGTGGCCTCGGAGCAACCTAACTCAGAACCGCTCATCGATGGGCTCAGATACTGAATTCATTCGTATACTTGGGTCTGCATCCGACCAAGAAGCCACTGAAACTCCGGCTCCCAAGCCGCCTCCAAAGGCCCTGCCATCGACGCTTCCCGTACTTGGCCTCTCGGACATCGTTATTTTTCCCGGGATGGTCGCTCCTCTGCTCGTCGATACCGCGCAAAGCATCCGGCTGATCGATGATGTCGTCGAAGGCGATCGCCTGCTGGCGTTGGTGCTTCAGAAGAAGCCCGACGTCGAATCGCCGCTTCCTGACGACCTCTTCCAGTATGGTTGCGGGGCGCGAGTGATGAAGATGCTGAAGTTCCCTGACAACACTGTTCGCGTGTTGGTGGAGGGACTCTGGCGCGTGCGCATCACCGAATACGAATCCCAGGATCCTTACCTGCGAGCGAAGGTTGAAGTCCTCAAGGAACTGTCCGTCGATTCAGTGGAAATGACGGCCCTGGCGCGCAACGCGCACCGGCAGTTCCAGGAAATCATCAAGCTCAACCCGGCGCTCCCGGATCAGGTCAAGATTGCCGCGATCAACACCGAGGCCGGTGGCAACCTAACCGACCTCATCGCCGCGAATCTCAATCTCAGCCTGGACGAAAGGCAGAAGTTGCTGGAGACGACCGATGTCAAAGAGCGGTTGAACCGCCTGCAGCCGCTGCTGAATCGCGAGCTCGAGGTTTCGACGCTCAGTTCCAAGATTCAGAACGACGTCGCCAGCACGATGGCGAAGAACCAGCGTGATTTCTTTCTGCGCGAACAAATTCGCGCGATTCAGCGTGAGTTGGGCGAAGCGGACCCGGTCGCGACTGAAGCCAACAACCTGCGGGAGCAGGTCGAAAAGGCCGACTTGCCGGATGAGGTTCGCAAAGTCGCGTTCAAAGAGATCGAACGCCTCTCGCAAATGTCGCCGGCGGTCGCGGAGTATACGATCACCCGCACCTACCTCGACTGGATCCTCGGCCTGCCGTGGAAGAAAACCAGCGAAGATACGATCGACATTGCGGCTGCAGAGCGGATTCTCGACGAACAACACTTTGGCTTGGAAAAGGTGAAAGAGCGCCTGCTCGACTTCATCGCCGTCATCAAGCTCAAGAAAGACATCAAGGGCCCGCTCCTGTGCCTCGTCGGTCCTCCCGGCGTCGGCAAGACATCGCTCGGCAAAAGTGTCGCCGACGCGCTTGGCCGCAAGTTCGCCCGTATTGCGCTGGGCGGCATGCGTGACGAAGCGGAGATTCGCGGTCATCGCCGCACTTACGTCGGCGCCATGCCGGGCCGGATCATTCAGACGCTGCGCCGGGTGGAAACGCGCAATCCGGTCATCCTGCTCGACGAGATTGACAAGCTCGGTTCCGATTTTCGCGGCGATCCTTCGTCGGCGTTGTTGGAAGTCCTCGATCCGCAGCAGAATCACACCTTCACGGATCATTACCTCGATCTTCCCTTCGATCTGTCACAAGTCCTCTTCATCACCACCGCCAACTGGCTTGATCCGATTCAGGCTGCGCTCCGTGATCGTCTTGAGGTCATCACGCTGCCGAGTTACACCGCCTCCGAAAAACTCCAGATTGCGAAGCGATACCTCGTGCCGCGGCAGTTGGAGGAACACGGTTTGGCGAAGAAGCGGGTGAAGTTTTCCGACGCCACCCTTCGGCAGTTGATCACCGATTACACGCACGAAGCGGGCGTTCGGCAGTTGGAGCGGGAAATCGGCACGCTCACCCGGAAGGCGATTCGAAAGATTGTCGGGCGCAACGGCGACGCTGGCCCGATTACTATCGAGTCCAAGGCATTGTCCGATTACCTCGGGCAGCCAAAGTTCGTTTCCGAAGCCGCCGAGAAGATCACGGATGCCGGCATCGCAATGGGGCTCGCCTGGACTCCGGTTGGTGGCGAGATTCTTTTCATCGAAGCCACGCGCATGCCCGGCAACGGGAAGTTGACCCTGACCGGTTCACTGGGCGACGTGATGAAGGAGAGCGCGCAGACGGCGCTCAGTTATCTTCGCAGCAATGCGAAGCTGTTGGGCATCGACATGACTGACTTCGAGAAACATGACTTGCACATCCATGTGCCGGCTGGTGCGACCCCGAAGGATGGTCCGAGCGCCGGTTCAACGATCTCCGTCGCGCTGGCGTCCGTGCTCACACGTCGCTTGGTGCGCTCTGACCTCGCCATGACCGGCGAGATCAGCCTGCGCGGGCGTGTGCTGCGGGTCGGTGGCATCAAGGAAAAGGTGATGGCCGCCGCGCGGTCTGGACTGAAACAGGTCATCCTGCCGGCCCAGAACAAGAGCGATTGGGCGGAAGTGCCAGACGAAGTTCGCAAAAAGATGAAGGTTCACTTTGTGGAGCACATCTCTGAACTCATCCGCCTCGCGCTTCGTCCGAAGTGATACGATGCGCGTCGCCATTCTGTTGCTCAGCCTGGTTGCGGTAACTACAGTTCGCTCGGCCGAGAGCAAGTCCACCGTCACTCCATTGCCGCTGCCGGATCCGGATCGTGCCGGGCAGGAGCTGGCGGCCAAGTTGCGCGATGCCATGCCGGAGGCGGATTCGAGTTTCAGCGGCACCTTTCAAATCATTACTTCGGACGATACGATTCGCATCGTGCCGATCACGTCGACGATTACCGCCACCTCAACGAATTGGACGGTGACGTATCGAGCCACGCCGACGAATGGCGCGTCGCCTGAAGTTCTCACCATCACTCACACTCCCGGCCAACCGAGCCGGTATTCTTACTCCGTGGGAACGGCGCCCGTTCAGCCGGTGAATTTGGCCGCGGCGTTTGCTGGTTCGGATTTCTCGATCACGGACCTCGGATTGGAGTTCTTCCACTGGCCCCAGCAGCGCCGCGAGAAACACGAAATGCGGCACAGCCGGAATTGTCATGTGCTCGAAAGCGTCAGCGGCAATCCCTCGGCTTCCGGCTACGCGAGAGTGGTGAGCTGGGTGGACATTGAGAGCGGTGGTATTGTCCGTGCCGAGGCTTATAACAAGGCTGGCAAGAAGGTGAAGGAGTTCAAGGTTGGCCACTTTCGGAAGGTCGATGGACGCTGGCACCTGGAGAGCATGAAGATCTGGACGCCAACCACCGGCCAGGAAACGGAGTTGAAGTTCGA
>Ga0154020_10006183_pt1 | contig 14030 bp, 11 predicted proteins | sample Klosneuvirus_201_FD_109709 | JGI IMG/M metagenome (GOLD analysis project Ga0154020, IMG submission 109709) | Active sludge microbial communities from wastewater, Klosterneuburg, Austria - Klosneuvirus_20160825_MG | ecosystem: Engineered > WWTP > Aerobic digester > Activated sludge | place...
AACGTAAAGAGGTTTCCCAAGAACGACAGCAGAAGGAAATACTAAGGGCAGGTGCTACGATTCTCAATCAAGAATCTTCTCACCGATTACTTGAACTGAAACAAAAAAGCCCTGAAGAGTTAGGCAATACAATCCCAACATTGGCAGATAGAGCTTTTATGACATTTGCAGTGATTGAACGTGGAGACCCAAACGTAGATATCAAACCTGATGAGAATCAAAGGCCGATTATTACTCGGTATAATAACCGTGACGCAAAGATTCATACCGTTACTAGAACTGACACTAATAAGTACTCTTGCAATATTGAGTTCATGGATGGACGCGGTGGGGCTCAAACTATTGAAATTACTTCTGAGGCTTTCAAAAAGGCCTTTTTTCAAACAGAGGGTCAAGCGATAATTGATTCTATCTCTGAGGAAGCAGCCAAAAATGTAACGAGGCAATACATAAACACCGTAGTAAACGAAACGCAAATCGAACACTCAGAAGAAAATGACGCATTAATTGCAGAAGTCGCTACTGAGCGAGGAATACTTACTATTGAAGATATGGTTGCTTATATCAAAGCTCAGGAACAAAATGGAACTCTAAGTGAAGCTAACCAAAAGGCATTACAGGAACTACAGTCGAAAGCAAAATCAAGTACTCTAATTCTTGAAAATGAAGTAAGTCAATTTTTCCCAGGTGATAAAGATAAAATTTCTGAGATAGTCATGAAAATATCACTCGGAGAGGCTGATCCTAAGACTTCGCGAACTTTCATTGATGCCATGAAATCTAATAAACAAGATGACATGCTAGCATTATGGGCACGAATCACTGGCGCAACTGAAGAAGAAATTGATGCTAAGAAAAATGAATTGGCTGGCAAATTAGCAGTAGGCGGTCTTATCGGACTTGGGGCAATACTTGCCCTAATGTATCAAGTTGTGTCTATTGAGTCCAAAGAAATTAAAAAATCACTTCGTTAGTTTTCACGGAAATTGGTACTACTTACATCCTCTTTTGACACACTTTGAGACTCTTGAAAGCAGATTTTTCACGTTATAGCATGTTAATACCACTACTTAGTAGTGTGACTACTGCCAATGGAAAACCATCCTATACCACAAGATGTAACAGGGTTTCAGTTCAAACTTATCGGTAATATGACCGTTAAACAGTTTGCTTACCTTGCTGGCGGTGGAGTTATAGCTGTACTTCTCTTTTACCTACCTCTGCCCGTTCTCATCAAACTCCCTATTATGGCCATCTGCGGAGGCTTAGGGGCAGCACTAGCCTTCTTACCTGTGGAAGGTCGACCACTTGATCTTATGATCACTAATTTTGTGCGTGATGTTTTCGCACCGACTCAGTATATGTATGTTAAAGAAGGAGGAATGCTGGCTATTTCTATGATTACTCTTACACCACCCAAACCCGAGAAAAAAAATGCACCTCAGAAAAAACATCATGATGACAAACAGTTCGAACGCGAAGTAAAACTTAATGAATTTCTTAGTCATCTTTCCAAAACTGCTCATACCAAACTTGATGAACGTGAAGATATGTACTTATCAGCTATTTTCAATCCCAACGCTACGCCTCAACTAGTCTCACACTTTGAACAACAAGCAGCTTCAGGTCACACATTGTCAGATGAGGAAGCACTTCGCGTTAAAATGATCCAATCCCCTGAGGATATGGAGCATCAATTAGAACGCGAGTCTGAGGCTATTAAGCAAGAACTTGCACTCGCTGTCCAACAAGAACAAGCACTTCAACAACAGCATCAACCAACTACCCAAGTACATGTCCATGTCGGGGATCTTGAAAAACAACTTCAAGACATGCTTCAGCAAAAACAGCAGCTAGAACAAGAACTTTTGAAGTTAAAAGGTCAACAGTCACAAAACATTACTAAGCCTGATGTGGCTCCAACTCCCCAGCCTACCCAAGATTCTCAAAATGTGAGAATCGTTCCGACTGATAAAGCATCAAGTGTTGGATTACCTGCTATTCCTGATGTACCTAATGTCATCTTAGGAATTATTAAAGATCCTCGAGGGAATGTCCAACCAGGAATTCTCGTTGAAATTCGTGATAAAGACGGAAGCCCAGTGAGGGCCTTTAAAACTAATGGACTTGGTCAATTTGCCTCAGCTACTCAGCTAAGTAATGGTGTCTATACAGTCGAATTTGAGGATCCGAAAGGCAAACAACAATTTGAGATGGTTCAGATTGAAGCAAAAGGAGAAATTATGCTACCGCTTGAGATTATTTCTCATGATGCAAGAGAAGATCTAAGAAAGGAACTATTTAATTAATTTCTTATGAAAAATACTGCCCAAAAGAACCATAACTCCACCCAAAAATTCACTGAAGTCATTGATATTGTTGACAATATTGTTCTCTTTACAGGTGGAACAGCCTGTATTGTTATTGAAATTACCGCCAGTAATTTTGCTCTTTTGTCTAAGAAAGAACAGGACGGCAAAATATATGCCTATGCCTCTCTTCTTAATTCTCTAACCTTTCCTATCCAAATTATCATTCGTAACAAACGTATGGATATCAGTTCATATTTGAAAGATTTAGAAGAGCAAGAACTCGCAACCAAAAATGAACTTTTATCTCGTCACATTGCTATGTATCGTGACTTTGTCCGTGAAATGGTTAGAGTTAATGTCGTTTTGAATAAAGCTTTTTATGTCGCTATCGCTTTCTCCTCCCTTGAATCTGGCTTAAGCGGTGTTAAATCACAAATTGGGAAAAATGAAGCTGAAAAAGAAGCTTTTGTCACTGCTGCCCAAAAAGCTCTCTATAACAAAGCTGATTCAGTCCACCAACAACTCGGAAAGTTAGCAGTAACTGCAAAAACACTTGAAAAAGAAGAGCTAATCAAGCTTTTCTATGACATCTTCAACGATGCACCTATTCAAGGGACACAAGCTGATTCAGATATTAATACACCGCTTATCAAACCAGCTGGATAACATATGGGACTTTTTAATAAAAAACAACCAACTCAACCTACCCCACCCCCTGTCCCAACAGGAACTGCTCCCGTGGTTACTCAACCAGTGGCCACTCCAGGCGTTAAGGCAACAATGACCGCGACTCCACAAGCAAACGGCATTCAAAAGCTTGAAAAGGGCATGATGTCACTTGTTGATCTTATCGCACCATCATCCGTTGAAGTAGATTTCCGATACATCAGAGTTGGTGAAAAGTTCTATTCAACACTATTTGTCGTAGGCTATCCTCGCTTTGTCTCACCAAACTGGCTACAGCCTATTATCGATTATGATCATACACTTGATATCTCAATGTTTTGCTACCCAACCCAGTCAGGGGATGTCCTTTCAGACCTTCGACGTAAAATTGCTGAAATGGAAGCCACAATTATGGCTGACCAGGAGAATGGCAAACCTGCTAACCCATCAGTCCAAGCTGCACTTGAAGATGCTCAATCTCTCCAAGAGGAATTGGCGAAAGGCGTTGAAAGATTTTTCCAATTTAGTTTTTATATTAATCTTTCTGCTGATACGGTAACAGAGCTAGAAGAAGCCACCAAGCAACTACGAACAACACTTGCATCCCTTCTTCTTACTGCCAAAACTGCAACTCTTCAGATGGAGGAAGGCTTTAAATCAAGTATCCCTATGGCACAAGACCGTCTTTTTATTGCCCGCAATATGGACACAACGTCTCTTGCCTCGACCTTCCCTTTCACCAGTGCAGTGCTGACTCAAAATAAAGGTATCATGTATGGAATTAATCAACAAAATGGTTCACTTATTATCTTTGACCGTTTCTCTTTAGAAAATGCCAACGAAGTTGTACTTGGTAAATCCGGAGCCGGAAAATCATACCTTATCAAACTCGAAATTATGCGCCAATTTATGTTAGGAGTTGAGGTTATCGTTGTCGATCCCGAAGGAGAATACGAAACACTCGTAAATGAGTTAGGCGGAGAAGTCGTCGAATTTTCATCTTCCTCACCGATCAAAATTAATCCATTTGATCTCTCTGAACTCTATGAGCCGGGTGAGAATGAGTTAGGCCTTAAAATTCTCGCTTTGCATGGACTCATGAAGCTGATTATGGGGAATTTAGACGCAGAGCATGATGCTATATTAGACCGTGCCTTAGTTGAGACATATCATCAGAAAGGTATTACACCAGATCCTGCAACTCAGAAGTTAACCCCACCACTTCTAGAGGATCTCTATAAGACCCTTTTAGGTATGGAGACTCAAGCAGGCAAAGATATGGCTTTCCAGCTTGAAAAATTCATTAAAGGAAGTGCCTCAGGCATTTTCAATCAAGCCTCAAACTTTGATATTACTAATCCACTTACAGTATTTAATATTAAGAATCTTGAGGAAGAACTACGCCCAATTGCGATGCACATTATTCTTGATTTCGTTTGGACTAAGGTCAAAAAATCTCTCAAAAAACGTGTTCTCGTCCTTGATGAGGCTTGGTACATGATGAAATTTGAGGACTCTGCCTCCTTTGTCTACTCTATTGCAAAAAGAGCACGTAAATATTACCTAGGTCTCACCACTGCGACTCAAGATGTAGAGGATTTCCTAAAAACTGACTACGGTAAAGCAGTTCTTACTAACTCTTCCATTCAAATTCTGCTTAAACAAGGTACAGCCGAAGTCGATTTGGTAGGAGAGACATTTTATCTTTCCGAAGGAGAGCGAGAATTACTCCTTTCTGCAGATATCGGAGAAGGATTATTCTTTGCAGGGCAGAATCACGTCGCGATTAAAGCACTCGGTGCTCCGTTTGAGCATGACATTATTACATCTAACCCTGAAGAACTTATCCACAACCAGCAAGCTCTTTCCCAAGAGGCGCAGCCCTCGATGCCACAGTCATCCATGCCTGATGGAATTCCAAACAATGCCCCTCCAGTCTCCACTACCCCCACGGCTGAATTAACCGCAGCGCCAGAGGTTGTAATTCCTGAAGTGACTCCCCCACCTCCTGTCCAACCTAATCCAACAGAGGACACAACACCTGTGACTAATAATCCTGCAATGGATGGAATTCCTACACCTTCTAATCAAGTTCAATAAAGCTACTTTGTGGTAAGATAAAGCTACTCCCTGCTTATGGTAGATGAACCTATACGAGATGACTCCCCTGATATTCCTGAAGATGATCAGGATACCTCTAGTGATCAAAGTCAGCAGCAACAAAGACCTTCATCTTCTCCTTTTTCTTCAAGATCTTTAAGAAGATTCCTAAAACCTGGTGGAGTAGCAAGTGGACCACTACCCTCTGCTGGTATCCCTGGGGTGGGAGGCACAGGAGGTACTACAGGGACAGCAAACATAGCTGTCCAAGGAGCTTCAAAAGCTGGAGGTATCATAGGATTTTTCTCTACTCCACCCGGCTGGATTACAGCTGCAATTATCATTTTGCTTTTGATCTTAATTCTATTCTGGTACCTGTTTCTCCAAAAGCAGAATGGAGATGTTACAGTGACTCTTACCAAAACCGGACCAGCAGAAGTTAAAAACCCTGTTACTCCTGAAGATGATCCAGCCAATGAATTCGAATATAACCTAAATGTCGCATACACCGGTAATCCTTCTTCTATCACCGTTACCGATTATTTGCCTGAAGGAGTTGAATATGTTGAGGGAAGTGCTTCTGCAAGTGGCGGGATGTATAACGCCACAAGCCACACAGTCACCTGGAACCTGGCGGGTGGTGGAGGGAGTACTGGAGCATCTGGACCGTCCAATCTTGATACGTATAACCAATCCGCCTTGTCAGCACTCGGATTCCCCTCACCCCAAGATGGAGCGAAGACACTCTCTGCAGAAGGGGTAAAACGGTGGGATGAGGGTGCAGGAGCTGCAGTACTTAAAGCAACTGGGATCGTAGGAATCGACGCTGGGCTGATCGGAGCCTGGTCATTTTTTGAAGGTATTAATTATGACATGAAGTATGACAACTGCGATGATGGAAGAAATGGCGCTGATACAAATCCCCTCACCCGCTGTGGCGTGACCAGCAATTGGCAAGTTGGAGGAGTTGGAATCAGACCTTCTGAACAACTAGGTGTTCTAACTGAGGCATTTGAAAAGATGTATGGAAAGAGTGATGCTGCAACAGTCCAAAAAGTCGGTCAGGATGTATATACTAAGATTGGCAGGTCAGGCACGTTTCCAAGCATCAGCGCAGCTGAGGCAGCTTCAAGCTTCAGTAGTAATCCCGATCTGGCCGGAGACTTAATGCGAGATTACCAGATTGGAGCATATGTTCTGGCTAAACTTTTCAAGAGCTATGGAAATAACGTTGCAGGCACAATGGAAGGATGGTCAGCCCAATACTACAATCGTCAAGATTATATAAATACTGTTAAAGCACTCTATGACGCAAGATAAATTACCGATCATCTTAAAGCTTAGAAAAAATTTCAAAAGCTTCCCTTTTTCTATGATGCGAACTAAAAAACAATTTCTCAGTTGGCCAATACTCCTCATCTCTGCCTTCTTTCTCTTAGGACTTTTCTTGGTTGCAAAAGATGCTCTAGCCCAAGTTTCGTCATGCCCCGGTATCGCCAGCACCCAGCTTTCTCCAGACGGCAATTACAAAGCAACTGCTTTTGGCTGTGTCGAGGGCTGGACAGATCCAAATGACAACTGTATTCCAGCTAAGCAGCCGCCAGAATGTTCCGGAATGAGCGGCCCAGACTGTGAACGAAAGTTGAATTGGTATGCTGCCAACGTTGACGTGTTTGGCGTCAATAAAAAGGTGTTGGTTACTCGTCCAGATACAGGTAAGTCTGTGGTCGTAATGACAATTGACATTGGTCCTGCCTGCTCCCGAGAACTATCTAATGGTCCTCTCATTGATCTTTCGTACTCAGCAGCGACATATCTGGGCAATGGTGGAGGCGGAAACTATGAAACTGTAAGCGCACGGGTAGTCCCAGATAGTACACCTCTTGGGCCTACTGATGGCTCAGGAATTCCAGTTGTTCAACCTTCCGGTGGAGCTACAACAGGTGGTGGAGGTGGTAGCTACTCCTTATCTCTTAAGGTAAGACTAAAGCCGGGCACAAAGGACACATATTTACTAAATCGCGCAACTGCTCAAGCATACGGAGGTGGAAGCGCATCAGCTGGAACAGGCCAAGGCGCGCCTGCGGGATCAGTAGATGCGAATTGTAAACCTACCGGCACCCTTCCTTCTGATCCGGGAGCGGAGCTAAAAAACAAATATAACATCAATACTGAAGGCTTTAGTAGTGCTGGCATCATCAATATCTACGAAATGTTCACCTGTATTTCAAACTCTAAAGTACCGACACTTTTGAACGGGGTAACTACTACTGTTCATAGTGGGATCAGTCCATCCTTGGGAAGTATAGGTATGGATTGTAATGCAACTTGCAACGTCTGGATTCCTGAGGGAACGAATGCTTTTAAATTTATTCTCACTCACGAATTTGGTCACGTCATCAACATTATGGCACCAAGAGGAGCAACACATAGCACAGAACTCTCAAATGCATGGTCACAAGAAGGGGGTCTAAGTCCCTACTCAGGACCTTATTATGGAGGACAAGGAGGATGCCCTGTCAAAGGGGACGGTGAGGATTATGCAGAGATGGTCGCTTACTATTTGAACCCTACATTAGGTGGAAAAACAGGCGCCTGTGACTCGAGAGACGATCCAAAAAACTCACTATTTGAAGACACCCATTTCCCGCTTCACTTAGCGGTTGCCAAACAGGTATTATAAGAATATGTTCTCGAATATAAAAAACAAAGTTAATGCGCTAACGTATAACCATGGATTATTCTTTCTTCTTTGTATCGCAATTGTCCTTGTCGTATTTGTCTTGATTGTAGCATTACTAGGTGGAGCGAGAAAAAATGGCACTACAGCTACTCCAACACCTACCAATGTCCCAGGTGGAACATCAACGCAACACAAAATTGCACCATCGCAAAAAACTATCATTGAAAAGACCACAAAAAAAGAAGTTGAAGACTTACCAAAAATTGAGAATAAATCCACCCTACCTGATGGAGCAACTCGCTATACATTTCCGTCAATACTTATCGCTCGAAAAAATGAGGTTATTGTAAAAGACAATCAAGTCGTATTCGAACGAGTGCTTATTCCTGTAAGCCCTAAAGATCCTGGTTATGTACTTATTTCTCAGTATGAGAAAGAGTATGGGCAGCCCCAGCAAATAATCAGAGGCTCTCATTTCTATGGGAATTTGATGAAGACATATATCTATGCTGATAAAGGATTTGCATTCATTGGTAATTCATTTACAAATGAGGTATTTGAAGTCCATACGTTTATACCAACTACTATAGAAAATTATATTGAAAAATATGGTAACGATATTAATAAAAACGCTCCGGCAGGTGAATCTTAAGACTTCTGCAACCTAATATGCTTAATCGAATAAAATTATCACCACAATTAATACTAGCTGGGATCGTAGGTATTTTAGCTCTCTTTGTTATAATAATCGCTATAATCTCATTTTTTACTCCAAGCTCTTCTCCTGAAAAAGCTCCTCCCCCCATTTCAACATCGAATACTCCTGCGACAAAAGAGGAGCAGTCTTTCCCACAAGCCACTCCCCAACCATTCCGCCACAAAGAAGAGACAGATACAGGTACTCTTATAGTAACTTCAAATGTAGATGGTGCGAAGGTATTCCTTGATACCTCAAGTCATGCAGGGGACCCTGAAGAACCGATCCCATTAGGACAGAAATGGCCAAGCAATCTCACTCCCTTTACTGTAGATAAGATGCCTGTGGGAGAGCATACGCTAGAAGCAATTAAGTTCCCCGGATATGATATGACCCGTATGAATTATGTTATTAAAAAAGACCAAATAACAAGAGTTCATATCAATCTCATTCCATTGCAAACATCTAATTAGGATATGAAAAAAATTTCTTTATTCTTATTTACCCTTTTTATTTTAGTGCTTACATCTCAAAAAGCATTTGCGGCATCACCTGGAGGAGCTACTAAATGTAGTGGAACTGTGATTGATCTAGGTATTGAAAAGAAACTCCTACCCTTTGGGGAGTTAATGCGACCAGGTCAATGCGGTACAAAACCCAATAAGATTGTTGTCCATACTACTGAAGGTATTACGAGCGCTGATGGTCTTTGGGATTACTTTGCAGATTCCCCCGAAGGAAGGTATGCCAGTACGCAATTCACCGTAGGCAAGGATGGTAAAGCTCTCCAGATGCTTGAAACATTATCAGATAAAGCTGAAATCGGTTGGGCTGTTGCAGGATATAACGGCAATTCGGTCTCTATTGAAGTAGGTCATACGGGGGACTATAACAGCAAAGCTGAAGCGCCTGCCATGCAGTATCAATCGTTAATAGAGTTAATACGCAAACTTATGGGTGCATACAATATTCCTGTCGGAGACATTGAATACACAACCTCGAATAATAGCGATACGCAAAGTGATGGAACGATCAAACTTGAATCAACTGGCGTATTTGGCCACTATCAGCTATCTCCAAATAGTAGGCAAGATCCGGGATCGGGATTTTTGCGAGATGTCCGCGAAGATCTTAAAGCATTAGGCCCTGCCTCAGGATCTGGTACTCTGACAAGCGGAAGTGGTTCAGCTTCATCTACTAGTTGTGTCATTACCAAAGTAGGCGATCCTAAAGACCCTCCTCCTCCTCTGCCTGCATTATGTACGAGTAACACATCGAGTGGTAGTGGAGGTTTGCCTGCTGGGCCATGCCAGGTTGCTCCACCTGTTCCAGCTAATGTTAAACAGGCTATCATTGATAAGTGGGGAATCACTCTTAACCTACCTGATGATCAGATAGCTCTAGCGTGGGGAGAGTTCTACCAAATAGACTGCACAGGGTTCTTGCAAGACATAAAGGGAACAACGATTGGGAGCTGGGGGAATGCTTATGCTCAGCAATTCTCTTGTCCTGGGGCAGGCGATGCTAACATCCAATTTAGTAATCAGTGGTCAGGAAGGTTTATGCAAACTATTTTAGTCCATGAAATGACACATGTTTGGCAGAACTGTAGCACAAATGGTGAACAAAACAAGTTAGACAATGATGCTGCCTTTGAGGCCGAGGGTGGTCTGACGATGTATTCAAGAACCGGTTGCAGTTTCAATGTTGATTTAAGTAACGAGGACCATGCTGATACAATAGCATTATATCTAAATCCTGATCAAGGTGAATTAACTTGTGGCGGAGGAGCACCAAACCCATTCTCCACGGGATACTATCCAAAGCACAAGGCATCCGCTGAGAAAGGGGTGAGCAAAAAACTATGAAGACTAACAAGCAGATATTTATTATCTTAGGGGTAATTTTCTTTCTAACTCTCGTTGTCCTCCTAGTTGTGGTTAGTAGTTTTTTTAGTTCCTCACAAAAGACTTCTCCGGGCAATGCTCCAACGCCAACCTCTGCTCCCTATACAAGAAATAAAGACGGAGTATTTATCTTCACTCCGCTTCAAAGAACAACAATCAATAAAACAACGGAAAAAGAAATCGAAACAAAAAATAAGATTATTAGCAAAACTCGAGTGGGAAATGTCACCAGCTATAAAGTTAAGTCAGCAACGATTGGTGAAACAGATGAGATTAGAACGGAAGATGGTGTCGTAATCTTTGAAAGTACTAATATTTTTAATAAAAAGGCGGGCGGTTACCCACCTAAAGCCTCAGTTTATGAAAAAGAATTTGGTAAGCCAGAAAAAATTCTTAAAAGTGTCTCTCCTTTAGGAAAATATATATCTGCCTACATCTATGCGACTAAGGGTTTCACACTTTTTGTCAACCATAATACAAATACTGTGTATATGGTCCAGAGATTCGCACCAATGAGTCTAGAAACCTATCAGAAGACCTATGCTGACTACCTACAACCTGCTCCCGATTATCCTAAAGAAACTTTCCAATAATAATTATTGCTGAATTCTAATAGGCATTATCAGATGAAGGAATGAAGCGTCGTCTTTTAACTTAAATACCCCAGGATTAAGTGGACCTGTCATCTCTAATGATAGTTCCGATTGAGGAATTCCAGAAAGTACATCTAAAAGGTAACGGGCATTAAAGGCGATCTCATTTTCCTCACCCGTTAATTTTGCTTCTACTTCCACAGTATTCTCGCCAAGGGAGGGAGTTTGGGAAGATACAATCATTTTATCGTTTTTTAATGAAAACTTAATGATGTTTGCAGCCTCTCTCGCAAAGATGGAGCAAATCTTTACAGCTTTAAGAAGTTCTTCGCGATCGAAAAAAATTCTTGAGTTGTGGTCAGATGGAATGATTCGCTCGTAGTTTGGAAATTCTGCTTCAATGAGTCTTCCAACAAGCAGCGTATCTCCCATCTCAAACATAACCTGATTACTTCCTGTAGCAACATGGATCAAAACATCCGTTGCATCATCTCGCACTGAAAGAACTTCTCTTAAGACACGTGCAGGGATAATAATTGTCTCTTCGTCTTTGGCAGTTGTCTCACTTCCTGTTACTACATGGTGTTTTAGAGAAAGTCGATAGCCATCAGTACCTACTAATAGAAAGCCATTGCCTTCTTTCTTAACTAAAATACCTGATAACGCCGGGCGTGCTGTGTCAGTACTCGCCGAAAAAACAACCATTGAAGCATCTCTTTTTAGATCGGTAAAGTTAATCTTGGCGATTGTCTCCCCTTTTTCTTCATATAGCTTTGGGTAATCAGAGGCAGGGATTGTTTGAAATGAGCTTTTGGTTTTTTTACTTTCAATTGTTACTGAATTATCTGTGGTTGTAAGCGTTATTCTTTCATTAGGCAATGAATTTATAAGCTCAGAGAACGTTTTAGCTGGTATTGTAGTTGCTCCTTCTTCTTCAATCTCAGCTGCAAGTTGTGTTTGGATCCCAATTTCTAAATCAGTACTACTAATTCGTAAAATTCCATTCTGTGCTTCTATAAGAATATTTAAAAGAATAGGCAGATCTGTTCTTGAAGAGATTGCGTGGTTAAGGTAACTTATTTTTTTTTGGAGATTTTCTGAGAGAACGGTTACCTTCATATATATTTATTAGTTGTTGTTGTAGTGTATCGGGAAAAGTGGAAAAATGCAAGAATATTTTACCCCATAATAACAGGTGATTTATTAAAAAAGATCCTAACAACAATCGAATGTTGTTTTAAGCGCTGCAATAAGAGTTCTATAATAGTAAATTTTTTATAAAAACTCATGCGTAATTAATTGTTGGTAACTTGTGGAGGATTTTGGGTACAACTTTGGGATAAGCGGCAAATCGTAGTTATCCGAAAGTTTTACACAATAAAGGTCTTAGTTATCCCCACGATATCATCGACTATTTTAGCCTTGTTTTCCACAAGGCTTTCTATCTTTCCCACACCATGCATGATGGTCGTATGGTCGCGTCCCCCTAACAGATTGCCTATCTCAACATAGGTAAGGCCTAGTTGCTCTTTAAGAAGATACATCGTAACTTGTCTTGCCTTGACCAGACCTGCATCTCTTTTGGGTCCCTTAAGTTGGGTGGATTTAACTCCGTAGAAGTCACAAACGCTTTTGACGACATCTTCTGCATGAATATGTTCATTTCTCTCCTCTTTCATAATCCCAAGTGCCTTTTCTGCTAATTCGAGATTGATATCCCCTCCAGTGCTGGTTGCCTGGGTTATAACACGAAGAAGGAGTCCTTCAAGACTTCTGGTATCCTCAACTCTTTCTGCCAAAAGTGTTGCGACCTCAGTGGGTAAGATATAGCCAAACTTTTCTGCTTTCATCTGAAGTATGGCTGTTTTTAACTCAACATCAGGCTTTTCAATATCAACTGTCAGTCCCCCTGCAAAGCGAGAAGAAAGACGTTTCTCCAGTTTTTTTATTTCATGAGGAGGTCGATCTGAGGAAAGACAAATTTGGGCATGGTTATCAATAAGAATATTAAAAGTATGAAATAATTCCTCTTGTACTTTCTCTTTACCTTCAATAAATTGAATATCATCAATGATAAGAAGAATAGCTGACCGAAACCTCCTTTTCATCTGTGCAGTTGAGTTGGTACGAATTGCATCGACAACTTCATTAGTGAATTCTTCACTGGTAATATAGATAATCTTTTTATCAGGCGCCTGAAGGTAAACTTGATTAGCGATAGCATGCATTAAATGAGTCTTCCCTACCCCAACTGGTCCATAGAGAAAAAGTGGGTTATAAAAAGTTCCGATATGCTTAGCAACAGTTGAGGCAGCTGTAAAAGCTAACTGGTTACTACTAGATACCGCAAGCGTATCGAAAGTATATTCAGAGCGAACTCGAGGGAGATGTCCAACTGCTAGTGGTTGTGATTTTATTTTTTCAGGTTCAGGAGCCTGATCTTTTTTAGCATTTGAGTCTGCAAATAATGGGCTTTCATCTTCTTTGGCCTCATGTTTAATTGTTTTAACGATAAAAACGATCTCATTATCGCTCTTAGTTTTGTCATCAAGGAGAAGCTTGATATCAGCCCTAAAGCGTTTTTGCAGTAGGTCAGCAATCATAAGGGAGGGTGTGGCAATTGTTGCAATATTGTCATCGCGAGATAGAAGTGCAGTGCTCTTAAAGAACATGACAAAATTCCCGGTTGAAACCTTCTTTTTAATCTCAGAAAGTACGTCATTCCATAGAGCTGTTAATTGATTCTCCATAGTCATTGTGATAGAACCCTGTAGCAGAGACTTGCAGACACCCGAAAGGCAGATAGTAGTCAGTCTATCCATGTGGATAACTTCTGTCAAGATGATCTTTTCATATCGTGTTATAGCCTTCCCAAATGAGGATAAAACTGTTATAATGGTTAAAGTATGGAGAAATTTGTCACTCTTAAAAAAGTAAAACGTCAAAGAAAACATGGCTTCATGTCTCTTATGAAATCTCATGGAGGACGCAAAGTAATTGAGCGTCGACGTGAGAAAGGCCGTAAGAGCATAACCATCTAATTGTCATGCTTCCAGCAGCTTATCGTCTCCC
>Ga0154020_10006184_pt1 | contig 14029 bp, 16 predicted proteins | sample Klosneuvirus_201_FD_109709 | JGI IMG/M metagenome (GOLD analysis project Ga0154020, IMG submission 109709) | Active sludge microbial communities from wastewater, Klosterneuburg, Austria - Klosneuvirus_20160825_MG | ecosystem: Engineered > WWTP > Aerobic digester > Activated sludge | place...
CCCCTTGGTCACCATCATCGACCAAGCCGTCAGCGCGCACAATCCAAACGCCGCGGCTCCCTCCGCCTCCTCCCCATCCCCAACCACCGCCAGGTTCGCCGCGGGCGCACTAAAGCGCTCCGCCATCATCCCGTTGTGATGCTCCCCAATCAATTGGTACTCCGGCGCCAAGGTCGAACCCGGCGGATCCCCCGGCGACACCCGCCCCGGTATCCGAATCGCCGCATTCACAATCACCCGCTTCCCCAACCACCCCGTATCCACCCCCTGCCCCGCGGCCTCCACCACCCCACAAGCATCACACCCCGATATCCGCGGATACTCAAGCGAAAGCCCCGGCACCCCCCGCCCCACCCAAAGATCCATCTGGTTAAACGCGGTAGCCAGCGTGCGTATCAAAACCTGCCCCGCCCCCGGCGCCGCCGGCTCCGGCCAATCCGTAACAAACCGCACATTCGGGGCCACCGGCGATCCCTGCTTCGATACAACGACTGCTCTCATGCAAGCAGGATATCAGCGCGCCGAGCCCCCGTGCCATCGAAGTCGGTTCCTCCGACCTCGATGGCCTACGACTTCACTCATACGCAGATGCAGCTCGCGACTCGCAGCCTTGCGGCTTCGTACAATCCCATCCCATGAAACCCTCCCCCCTCCTCCGTTCCGCCATCATCCTCCTCGCCACAGCCCTCGCCTCCTGCTGCCCCAGCCAACCTCCAACTCCCCCCAAAGCCCCCTTCGAAACTGTCCTCGCCGATGCCAAGTCCGGAACCACCTCCGCCATAGACCAAATCGCCGCCCGCATCCGCGACGGCTCTCTCTCCGAAGCCGACTTCTCCGCCGCTATCGATGAAGCCCTCACCGCGCGGCCATCAGACTCTCTAGGCCTCCGCGTCGGCTGGGGCGACGTCGTCGATGCCGCCCTCGCGTCCGGCAAACTCGATGACGCACGCAAAAAACGTTGCACCGCCGAAGCCGTCAACGTCACCTGGCAAGGAAACTCAGAGAAGCTCAGAGATGCCGGCGGCGCCAGCATGGCCCCCAACATCACCTTCATATTCCAGGCTTCCGTCGGCCCCAGCAGCACGATCTCCTACGAAGCAGAAATCGACTCGGCCCAGATCGATGGCTCACCCCTCAAAGTCCTCCCCAAGGAAATCGCCGAACCCTTCGCCCGAGTCCGCAACCCCGCCGCGCCCAACACCAATGTTGCCATCGAACTTCCGACCTCGGTCGCCGGAAAGACCCTGGTCGTTCACTGGCGCGTCAAGATCAAGGATGCCAAGTCCGGAGCCGCGCTCATCGAAGACTGGGACCACACCGAAACCATCGCCATCCCCGCCACCGGCAGGGGGTCTTTCAAAGGCCAAAGCGCCCGCACGCCCGTGGGGTCTAAATAGCGAGTCTGATCAAGTTCCTTGCTTTGTCAGGTTTCACAGTTTGGGTCGGTGTTCACTCCGTGCCAGGCGCGGCGGGCTTAGACCGGACCAAGAGCGAAGCGGTCACGCCCGCGCCCAGCAGGCCGACCACGACCGCCAGCGAGACCGCCGTGTCGATCTTGAACGCGCTGTGAACCAGGAGCATTTTGACCCCGACAAAAACGAGGATCAGGATGAGGGCTGGCTTGAGATACCTGAACTTGCTGAGCATCGTGGCGAGCAGAAAGTACAGCGAGCGAAGGCCGAGGATGGCGAAAACGTTGGACGTGAGCACGATGAACGGTTCTCCCGTGATCGCAAAGATCGCGGGTACGGAGTCCGCGGCGAAGACCAGATCGGTGAACTCGACAACGATCAACGCCAGGAACAGCGGCGTCACGGCCCGGCGCAGCACCCCGTCGGGACCGCGTGTCTTGGTGAAGAACCTCTGCCCGTCATAGTCTGAGGAGACCGGCCAGATCGCCCGCACGGCGCGGACCAGAATGTTCCTTTCTGGGTGAACGCCCTCGCCACCCGCGAACGCCATTTTGACGGCCGTCAGGATCAAGAACCCGCCGAAGACATACGTGATCCAGCCAAACCTCTGGATGAGCACCGTGCCCACCGCGATCATCGCGCCCCGCATCACCAGCGCGCCCAGGATGCCCCAGAAAAGCACGCGGTGCTGATACTTCGGCGGGACAGCGAAGTACGAGAAGATCACCGCAATCACGAAGAGATTGTCCACCGAGAGGGACCACTCGATGACGTATCCCGTGAGGTACTGCTCGGCGGCGGTCAAACCGTCGAGCACCATCGTCTCTCCCGCGTGGCCGACTACCGGGACGCTCAAGCCCAGGCCCAGCCAGTGCGATTGATACGCGAAGTAGATGAACACCGTAAACGTCAGCGCACACAGGGTCCAGACCACCGACCACGCCGCGGCCTCCTTCGCCGAAACCACGTGGGCTTCGCGGTGGAACACCCCCAGATCCAGTGCCAGAAAGATGAGCACCATACCGATGAAACCGGCATAAAACCAGGTCACGCCGGTCTGACCGGTGCCGGCCAGGGTAAGAAGGGCTGTGCCGTTGAAAACATGATCCATCGGGGCGGGTCCTTGCGTCGCGAAGACAACCAAGCCCCGGCCCGCGTCGCGCGCACGGCCCCGAGCTTGTGTTGGTCTTGCACGTTGCGCCTTGACGCAAGGAGCGGCCGGGGGCATATCTCGCCCCGTCTTGACGACCCGCTCCGCCCGCGATTGATCCCGCCCGATTCCCGGACAGGCCGCGGGAGGCTACTCCCCAGCACCGATCAACGACATCTTAGGCGCAGACGGCTCATCGCCACGATCGTGCCATCCTCAAACCCCAAGTACACTCCCCCCATGCAACCCGAAATCCGAACCACCCCCGTCGAATACACCATCCACGGCCACTCCCTCCGCCACGACCCCGCCAAAAAATACGGCCAGGAAATCCTCTCGCTCCTCAACCAAGTCTGGCCCGTCCTCAAATCAAACTCCATCCCCAACGACGGCATCAACTGCGTCATCTACGAAGCCGACAACACCCTCTTCGCCGGCGTCATCCTTCAGTCCACCACCCACCCCGCCGCGGCCACTCTCGAACGCAAAACCATCCACCTCACCCGCTACGCCTACTGGAAACACATCGGCCCCTACCACCTCATCCACGCCACCGGCGCCGCCATGACCAAAGCCCTCGAAGCCCAAGGCCACAAAACCGGCTGGCCCATGATCGAGGTCTACGGCCACTGGACCAACGATGAGAGCAAGCTCGAGACGGAGACCTTTGTCGAGCTGCGTTGACGCCTCCACCAAGCGCGTCAGCCCGAAGGGCTCGACAGTGAGTAGCCGGGGGTAGCCGCGCCTCGCGGCACCCCCGGAACATCGCCCCTTCTTCCGCAGTCCGAAGGACTGCAAGTGGGCAACGCATCCGGTCACGCTTACTTCTTCCGATTCGCCGTGTGCTCCCCACCCTGATGCAACACAAGGTGCTCGCAAGGTCCAGTGCCCGTCGGAAAGACCACCTTCACCTGCGCATCAAAATCAGCCCGAAACTCCCCCTTACCCTGATAGAGCAGCCGCGAATCCTTCTGCCCCGTCGCCTGAACCCAAACCTTCCCATCCCGCTCAAAAACCTTCAGCTCCAGCGGCATATCAGTGAACTTGTACTCGCCCACAAACCGCGCTATATCCTCCGCCGACACCGCGGTATCCGCCGGAACAAACTCCCCTATCCCCAGCGCCGCCCGCGCAATCGAATCGGCGATCTTGCCCGGATTGAACCCATCGCAGTTGGAAATGACGGCAACAGTCAGCTCATCCTTCGGCAGGTAAGTCAGTTGCGAAGTGAACCCGAAAATCCCACCCCCGTGCGAGATCCGCCGCCGCCCCTCCCATTCGCCGATCTGCAACCCGAACCCATAGTGCGTCCCCTTGCCGCTGGGCAGCATCGCCTCCGTCGCCATCTGCTCATACGACTTGGCCGACACAACCTTCCCCGACACCAGAGCGATATTCCACCGCACCAGCCCCTCTGCCGATGAAAGCAGCGACCCCGCCGCCCCCGGCACATCCGCACCAATCGGCCGATCGTTGAACAGCTTGCCCTCCTCAAACGAGTACCCCTGCGCACGGTTAGCAATAACCTCGCGATTCGATTCATACCGCGTCCGCGTCAACCCATTGGGCGTCAGCAGCTCATCCTGAACAAACTTCGCGTACGACATGCCCGAAGCCTTCGCGATGATCTCCCCCAGCAAGTAGTACCCCGAGTTGCTGTAGTTCCACCGGGTACCAGGCTCAAAGTCAGTCGCGTGGTCCTTAAACGTCGCAATCAACTCCGCCGGCGTCAACTCCAGCGTCGCCTCGCGCTCCATGAACTTCTCATTCTCGGTGTACGACCAAATCCCCGAGGTGTGATTCAAAAGTTGCCGTAACGTCACAGGCTTGGGTGTCGCCGGAAAGTCCGGCAACATCTTGCTCAGCGTGTCATCCAGCGACAACTTCCCCTGCTCCACCAGCCGCATCACCGCCGCGGCCGTGAACTGCTTGGTAACGCTCCCAATCCGAAACAGCGTGTCCTTATCCCCCGAGAAACCCGTCTCCAGATCCGCCTTCCCAAAGCACCGCGAAAAAACAACCTTGTCCCCCTTCGCCACCGCAATCGAAAGCCCCACGGCATTGGGCTGGGTCAGCGCCTTGGCTGCAATCCCCTCAATCTGTTTGCCCAGCTCTTCGCCCGAAATCTGGGCAAGTGCGCTGGCACACCCAAGGAATGAAACAAAGACGGCAAGGCGGATGCGTCGAACAAGCATGCGGGCTCCAGAAATGAACATGCGGGAATGGTGGGGACAAGAATGCGGTTAGCGGGGGAAACCAGGGGACAGGGCGCAAGTGAGGCCGAAGGGATGGCGGGCGCAGCCGCCAACCCTGCCCTTCCAGTCTATGGGAACCTCCGACCCCGCATTTCGCGCCGCCTGCCCAAGCGCACCACTCCATCCCGGCACGCCTCTGAATTCCGCTCTTCACCCGCAGGGTGCACGAAAGTTGCCAGAGGTCGCGAGGCTCTGCGAGCGCACCTCTGGTAGACGCCCTTTTTGATCTCCCCACCCGGAGGGTGGACGAACCGTCCATTCGCAATGCCCCTAACCCAGTCGCAGCAGTGTCGACCACCCCAAGCCCCACTCCGCGCGCAAGCTACCGTTCCGTATGAGATGGAGAACGTGCCATCGAAGTCGGTTCCTCCGACTTCGATGCTCTGCCACCACAGGCCCCCGCTGTGTTCAATCGCGCTCATGCATGTCGTCGCGAGTCAGCGTCCATCGTCGGGCAGCGTGGGGCCGGGCGGAGGGTCCGACTGCTCACTTCGATCACGCAATGCCCTATCGATCGCCGCCTGGGTCGCATAAATGGAAATCCGAAGCGCAATGCCAGCATTGCCGAGTGCCTTGACGATGCGTTCAGGCACGTCATACTCGGTGCCGCAGTTGCTGCAGTTAGTCCAGTTCAATCCAAGGTCCGCCGCTCGCTCCGACAAGCCGCTCCACACCGTCCGTGCCGCGGGGGTAAGCCCCTCAACCGCGGCCAACAATGTGTCGAACAGTTGCGGGATCGACTTCGGCCCAGGCACAGAGAACTTCATTCGGTCGCACTCGATCTTTCGACTTGGGACGAACCGATAGGGAACCCTGTCATTGTGAAGGACTGTGACAGTGTTGTCCCTTGTCTGCTCATACCGAATCGGCCGCAGCCCAAGGCGCTCAACGAACACTCCCGGATCAAACGATCCGGCGATAAACAGCGTGAGGCCCACGACCTCTTCATCAACTGGTTGGGATGGGTTCATCCGTACCTTTCGACTTTTCTGGCAAAGTCTGAGGTTCGTCGCTCACTCCCGATGTGATCGGGTCGGGATGCCTCTAAGAGAGGGGGTGCCGGGGGAACCGCAGGTTCCCCTGGCGTCAGCGACGCACCTTTGAGCGAACATGATCGCTCTGCGTGCTAAGTGGTTAACGAACCGCCGATTCGCTTTCATTTGAACATTGCCCACCCAACCCCCCCGACCAAACGTCTCAATATCCTCCGACGCCTCCCCAACTTCCGCAAACTCTCTGAGAGTATCCGTTGAGTACTCCAGCCGTGGCACCCGCCAACGCACCATCGTGCCCGCAAATCCGCCTAGAATCTGCCATGACCTATAAAGGCATCTATCGCGACGGAATCGTCACGCTCCTTGGCGATGTCGATCTCCGAAACGGCGCAACCGTGGATGTCAATCTCCGCGGCAAAGGCAAGCCGCAAGCTAGGCGTAAGTCCTCGGGTGCCCGCCCAAAGGCCAAGAAACTCACCTCGGCCCAGATCGCAGCGAAGTCCCGGCCCAGCGCATGGGATCGCATGTTGCAGACAAAGATGACCAAGAAGCAGCGCATCGCTGCAGTCCTCGCCGCACGCGGAACGTGGAAGGATCGTGCGGACTGGAAGGGAAAGTCGACCCTACAGATCGCCGCCGAACTCCGAACCCGCGCATCGCGCCGGGGGCGACATGTCTAAGACGTCCAGCGTCTTCGTCATTGACACCACGGTCCTCATTGACTGCCGCCGCGACCATCCGGATGCGGTTTCATTTTTACTGGGGTTGGCCAATAAGAACGCCGCGACCGTTCATCCAGTATGTGCTGCGGAAATGCTCGATGGCGCCCTGGATCAAGCCGACATGCGCCAGACGATCGAGTTCCTGGGCGCATTCAAGCGAGTATCGGTCAAGTCAGCCGACTTCGAGCGTTGCCTTTCGCTGATGTCGCAAGTCCGACTCTCGCACGGAATCGGTTGGCCCGATTGCCTGATAGCCGCAACCTGCATTCGACTAAATCAACCACTCGTGACCACCAACGACAAGCACTTCAAGGCAATCAGGGGCCTTCGAATTATCCGGCCTTATTGACCATGTGGTCTGTATCGCCATCGTGTGATCATCTCAGGACTCAACTGGCTGCGTAAGCGAGAACGCTTGCTCTACGACCATCCGCGCCGCTCGGTAGAACGCCATCGACGACGAGTGCACTTCGTGCACTTCAACCCGCGTGATCCAGATGCTCGCCGACTCTGGGAACTGCGGAAAGCGGAGCGTCATTGCGTCTCGCAAGCCCTTCAGGATGGCGCCGCGGTACTCCGACGGAAGATCAGTCTTGAAGTGGATTCCAGGTTCTTGGTTGTAATGGAACTCGATCGTCAATCCGGCAGCGGAAAAGCGCGGTCCGAGGTGCTGGGTGTATGTACCGCAAACCACGATCTCGCCGGGAGTGATGGGTGAGTAAGTCATGAGATATGGCCCGCGATAGTTTGGGATTTGAGGGAGGGGGTGCCGGGGGAACCGCAGGTTCCCCTGGCATCAGCGACGCACAATCGTAAGGCGACTACTTCTCTGCGTTAATATCAAGTTCACTCAAACATCGCCACCACAATCCCACCCTTGGCCGTCCCATCCAGCTTCGACAAAAAGATCCCCGTCACCCCGCTCCGCTACCCTGCTTTCAGCACCATCCCCGCGTATATGCGCTTCCGCAGGTTCCTCGACTCGATTGCCGCTTTTGGGCCCGCAAAGCTGAGTTCCTAGTCCAGCACTCGCCAACGCATCCCCGTCGCCAAAATGTCCGCGAAGCAATCATGCCCCTCCACGATGTACCGAAACCAATCTCGCGGGACCGCCGCTTGATTCCAGTTGGGCGGCGGATCGGAAGGTCCCACATAGAACCCAGGATCAGGACAAAGACCCGTTGATTGCCATTCCCTCTGACGTCGCTGAACAAGCTCGAGCACGGACTCACCCGGCCGAGCCGTGACCGACTGAAACTCGGCGGAAGGGAATACCTGCGGGTCTAGAACACCGGTCAGCCCAGCCGAGTAAGCCAACTCGAACTCGGCCTGGACCTGTATCAAGCCAGCGGGCGAAACAGCACTTGGAGGTAGGAGCGGAATGTGTAGTTCGCTCACGGGTCCAAAGTGCACACAGAATACCAGCACACTTAATTGATTTTGGCCAAGTTCGAAGGCCCGTAGCTCCATGAAGGAAGTTGAAGGGCTTATTTGCCAGGGGACAGGAATCGGTCTCATCACCTGGGGAAAGAGTCTTTTGTCTCTCACAGGCAGACTCCAACGCACCCTTAGGCGAACATTGCCGAGACGAAATCAACCGGATCAAACGCCTCAATATCCTCCGGCGTCTCCCCAACCCCCACAAACTTCACCGGGATATCCGTCGCTTCCTTGATCGCCACCACAATCCCACCCTTCGCCGTTCCATCCAGCTTCGACAAAAAGATCCCCGTCACCCCGCTCCGCTCCTCACCCTCCGCCTTCAGCGCCTTCCCAAACTCCACCGCCTGCCGCATCGCATTCTGACCCGCCGTCGCATCCAGTACCAGCAGAGTCTCGTGCGGCGCGCCGGGAATCTTCTTCCCCAAAACACTCCGGATCTTCGTCAACTGCCGCATCAACGGGTCCTGCGTGTGCAGCCGCCCCGCCGTATCCACAATCAGCACATCCACCCCGCGAGCCACGGCCGCGGCCGCCGCATCAAACGCCACCGCCGCCGGATCCCCACCCTGCTGCCCCTTCACCACATCCACACCCAACCGCTCCGACCAGATCTCAAGCTGCCGCACCGCCCCCGCGCGAAACGTATCACAAGCCCCCAGCAAAACCGTCTTCCCCTGCCCCCGCAACATCGAGCACAACTTCGCAATGCTCGTCGTCTTCCCCGCCCCATTCACGCCCGTCACCATGATCACCGTCGGCCCGCTCGCCGCAAAGTGCAACGACCGATCCTCCACCGGCCAAAGCGCGGCCATCTCCCGCTTCAAATACTCAAGAACATCCTCCCCCTTGCTCATCTTCCCAGCCTTGTAATCCGCCTGAATCCCCTCAATCAACCGAGTCGTAGTCACCACCCCGCAATCCGCGGCCAGCAACTTCGTCCGCACCTGCTCAATCAGCGCATCATCCAACCGCTTCCCGCGCAGCAGATCCCCAAGGTCCATAGTCAGGACCTCACGAGTCTTCTCCAAGCCCTTCTTCAGCTTCGAGACTAGTGACTTGAAGATCGCCATGAATCTCCAACCAAGAAAACCAAACTGATCAAATCTCTTCGCTCGGGGGGGGCGGGTTTTCAACCCGCCCAACGGCCTCTTCCAAATCAGCCGACTCCACCGAACTCTCCGCCTTCGCCTCTTCCCAAGCCTTCAAGTACTTCTTCAACACCTTATCCAAAAGCCCATTCACAAACGCCGGCGACTTATCCGTACTGAACTCTTTCGCCAACTCCACCGCTTCATTCACCGCAATCTTCGGCGACGTTTTCCCAGAAACAATCTCAAAGTGCGCCAACCTCAAAATCGCCCGATCCACCGCCGCCTGCCGATGCGAAGGCCAAGTCGGCGCCAACGCCAACATCTCCTTATCCGCCGCAGACCGCGCCCCATACGCCCCCAGCGCCAGCTCAAACGCCTTATCCAAGTCCTTCACACTCAACCCCGAATCCTGATCATGATCAATCGAATCCCGAATCGCCTGCGAGTCCCGCTCCCCGCGCGCATCAAGCTGAAACAGCGCCTGAAACGCAACCTTCCGAATGTTCCGCGGCGTCGCACTCATCCGTTGATCTTCCCCGCTTTGTCCACCACCTCACGCACCGGCATCACACTCGCCAGCCCCTGCTTGATCGCATGCATCTCCGCCGCGGCATCCATCACAGCCCCCATCGCATCCGCCCCCTCGTTCCCCTTGTCCCCTCCGGCCCGCGCCCGAGCCTGCTTCGCCGAATCCACCGTCAACACCCCAAACCCCTCCGGCACCCGCGTCCGCATCGTCACATCCATGAGCCCCTTGCTCACCGCCTCCGCAATGTACCGGTCATGTTTCGTCTCACCCTTGATCAAGCACCCCAAAGCCACAACCCCCCGATACCGCCCCGTCTCCGCGGCGGCCAGCGCCAAGGCCGGCAACTCATAAGACCCGGCCCCCCAATACACATCTACACCCTTCCGGTTCCCCACCCGCCCTTCATACGCCGCCAAAGCGCCCTCCAGCAGAGCCTCCGTAATAGACGAGTTCCAGCGGCTCACCACCACCGCAACCCGCGGCAAAGCCTGCCCGTTCTGTTTCGATTCCGATGCCATAGTCCCGATGATAGGAGACGCGGCCCCGCGGTCGCCGATACGCTCTCACCCACATGCGGCGTCTCTTAACGCGAATCGCCCCCGCCCTCCACCTCACCCGGGTCACGATGGCCTTCTCCGTCATCGCCAACACCTGGTTCGTGATCCTCTGGACCCGCTCCAGCCCTCGCGAGGGCTACCACGATCAACTCTCCGCAACCCCCCTCTGGCTCCTCCTGGGTGCCGCGGCCATGGTCGGCATCGGCCTCTTCTCCTTCGGCGTCGCCCTCAACGACATCCTCGACCAACGCCGCGACCGAATCCTCCGCCCCCAGCGCCCCATCGCCGCCGGCCAGATCACCACCGAAAGGGCGGTCCTGCTCGTCGCCGGCACCATGATCCTCGCCATCCTCGGCGCCACCGCCTTCGGAACCCAAGCCGTCCTCTGGACCCTCGCGCTGCTCGGAGCCATCATCGTCTTCAACGCCGCCGGCAAGTTCGTCCCCGCTGTAGGCCTTGTCTTTCTCGGACTGATCTACGGCGGCCACATGCTCATCCCCAATCTCCATCTCAAGTTCCTCTGGCCCGTCTGGTGGGTGATGACCCATGCACTGCTCGTCGCGGCCGCGACCCACGCGATGGCCCGCAAGGTCCCCAAGCTCAGCCGCCGCGCCGTGATCGCCGCCTTCGCCGGTTGGCTGTTCTGGTCCGGCATGCTCCTCTGGCAACAGTGGAAGCTCTCCGCACCGCCCGGCGGAGCCCGAACCCTGTGGCCCGACTGGGTCCCCGCGACCGCGATCATCTATCCGATTGCGCTTGCCCTCCTCTTCATCTTCGTCGCCGCGCGGCGTGTGTATCGGCACGGCACAGGTCCGCGTGCTGCGCAGAAGATCGAGCGGTACGGCGCTCTCTGGCTTTCCTTCTACGCCTGCGCCTGGTTGTTGGGAACGGGCCACACGAATTCCGGTCTCATCATGACCGCCATGGCCGCGGCCGCTGTGATCGGTATGACCGTGTTGAGAGAAGGTTACAGCCTCCTGGAACAACCGTTGGGATATCGGCGCTGATCTAGACCAGGTGCAATGCGTAGAAGATCGCGGTGAAGATCATGTCGGCGATGATGATCGCGACGACGGACTCGACGACGGTGGCGGTGGTGGCTTTGCCGACGCCGGCCGCGCCGCCGGTGACTTGCAGGCCGTTGCCGCAGGCGATGACGCCGATCAGGAATCCGAAGATGGCGCCTTTGCCGACGCCGGTCCAGAAGTCCACGGGCTTGACCTGGTCGAGCAGATTCGAGACGAACGCCGCGTAGGGGATGTCGAGCGCGAGCATGGCCGTCACAAGCGCAGCCGCGATCGCGACCAGGTCGGCGAAGACGGCCAGGGCGGTCATGGAGATCGTCGCCGCGATGATGCGGGGTACGACCAGGAAGCGGACGGGGTTGAGGGCGTGGGCTTCGAGGGCTTCGATTTCTTCGCCGACGACCATGGTGCCGATTTCGGCGGCGATGGCGGCGCCGGCGAAGCCGGTCATGACGACGGCCGCGATGAGGGGGCCCAACTCGCGGAGGACGGCGACGCCGATGATGTTGGCGACCAGTTCCTTCTGGCCGAACTGGTCCAGGGGTGGGGACATCTGTAGGGCCAGGATCAGACCGATGCAGGAGGAGACCAGAGAGATGATGAAGAGCGATCGGGCGCCGACGCGGACGAGCTGGGAGATGATCGCGGCGTGGCCGAGGCGGATCTTGCGGTTGATGATTGCTCGAGAGAGCCAGCCCAGGGATGCGCCGGTCAGGAAGACGAGGCTGCCGATGTGGTCGAGGATCGAGAGGACCCGGCCGCCGACGTAGGCCAGAGGCGCGAGCAGGATCGCCAGAAGGGTCAGCGGTTTTTGGGTGTCTTCGGGCATGAAGAACCGACTATCGCGGAATCGGGGCTGCGCGTCAAGCGGGTGCGGAGAGGAAAAGTGGAACGTGGAAAATGGAAAGTGGAAGCCGTCCTATTTCCATTTTCCACGTTCCACTTTCCTCAAGCCCCCATCGCCGCTTCGCGCGATTGGGCGATGGTGAAGACGGTGTCCAGGCGGGCGATTTCGAAGATGGAGCGGACTCGATCTTTCATGCCGCAGAGGACCATTCTCGTGCTGTTCTTGCGGGCGATCTGGAGGGCTTCAACCAGCGTGGCCACGCCGGAGCTATCCATGTAGTCCACCAGCCCAAGGTCGATGATCAACCTCTTGGGTTTGGCGTTCTGGGCCTGGCGCAGGGAGTTCCGCAGCACCGGGGACCGGGAGAGGTCCACATCGCCTTCTGGCGAAATGATCACCGCTCCGTCTTTGACTTCACTGGACACCTTTATTCCTGAATCGTCCGCCATCGTCATGCTCCCCCGGCGTTTGAGGCACAGCAGACTGCCTCTCCGTCCTTGGGTTTCCTCTTGATCAGAGTCAGCCTCATCCCAACACGCTCACGCTTTTCAAAGTTCACTTCATCCATCACCTGACGGATGATGTGCACGCCAAGCCCGCCGGGGCGGATCTCATCAAGGTCGCGGCTCTTGATCTGGGCCGGATCGACCTGCTTGGCTTCATCTTCAACAACGATCCTCAATCCTCCCGCGTGCCCGTTCTCGCCGGGAAGGGGCCAGAGACTGAGCCAGATCGGCCCGTCCCGACGCCTCTCATACCCGTGCCGGATCACGTTGCACAACGCTTCATCGATCGCGAGGGCGATCTGCCCGCACGCCTCTTCGCTGAAGCCTAGACGCCTCGACACCGACGCAACCATTTCCCGAGCGCCGCTCAGGTACACGGGATCGCTGACCATCTGCAATCTGAGATCAGGCGTCGAGTTGTTGGCGGGTGCAGTCATTTGACGCTGGTGGGAACTGTATCGGCGTTCCCGCGGCCGGTCTGCGAGGCCTGTCCGGGGGCCGGTTCGGGGGTCTGTAGGGAGGCCTTCCGCTGGTTATTCCACTCTACCCAGGCCTTGGTCATGTCGCGGCGCTGCCATTCTGGGGCCGCGTAGTCGTAGCCGAGGGTTTGGCCGGTGAGCGATTCCAAGGTCCGAATAGATGCCAGGCGCAGGGCGGGGTCGTCACTATTAAGGAAGCGGATCATGCGCGGGATCGCGGATTGATCTTTGTCTTTGGCGGCTTTGAGCACTGCGCGCAGGCGCTGGCTGGGCTCGGGGGAGTCGAAGCCCTGGCTCGGCGAGTAACAGCCGGTGAGGAAGAACAGGGGGATGACGATCCACGAGCGTGGCACGGGGGCATGGTATGGAGTTGGTGGGGAGGGTGCCAATGGATGGGGTTGCGCGGATTTGGCGCGGTGGATTGGAGCACCACGTACTCACGGGGCGTAGGAGCACCCTTACAGGGTGCGGGGAATTGGATGGCGGACTTCCGGGGGTGATGCGAGGCGCATCAACCCCCGGCTACTGACGTGCAGGCCTTCGGCCTGATGCATGTTGCCTCGTTGGTGCGAGAGTGCGGCGCGGCTAGGGGGCGTGCGCCGTGGTGACCCACCACGGCTCGCTGTTTGGCTAACTCGTGTTGCGGGGAGGGTGGAAGCAGTAGAGGCCGTCGAGGAGCCAGCAGCCGGCGAGGGGGCCGGTGCGCTGGAAGCGGAGTTTGATGATGAGGCGGCGGGGGTTTTGGTTTTTGAGTTTGATGGGGATGGAGGTTTCCAAGCCTTCGGGGGTTTGGGTGAGGGGAGCGGGTGACGAGGATTGAAAGTTCCAGGCGGCGTTGAGGGAGTTGCAGTTGCAGGTCTTGAATTGGTGGAAGCTTTCGTTGGTGCGGTTGGTGATAGGGCCGTGGAGGTTGTAGAGGGTGGGCAGGGGGGCGTCGTTGCGGTTTTGGATGGGGTTTTGGGTGGGTTTGATGAGCGCGGCGGGGGTGGGGGAGGGGGAGGGGTGGGGTGATCTGGGC